>ENA-OQKQ01000300-OQKQ01000300.1-human-gut-metagenome-genome-assembly--contig:-NODE-300-length-18501-cov-6.442255_pt1 | contig 18501 bp, 19 predicted proteins | sample MGYA00242651_ERZ504803 | MGnify/ENA primary metagenome ERZ504803 (study PRJEB26092, sample SAMD00036380) | human gut metagenome | host: Homo sapiens | study: EMG produced TPA metagenomics assembly of...
ATCCAATAAACGATGATAACCCTCACTTGAATTATGAGTTCACCAGATATGTTATATCAGTGTTTGAAAAGATTCATGATGTTGATTTGGCTAAAGAAATGAATGTAAAGCTAATCGAAGGCTTTAACCATGACTTTTTGCATTCTAATTTTGAAGGATTATATAGCATCTTGTTAGAAAAATATACAGATGAAATTTGGGACGATTTTGAATCTGCGTTTGTAAGTGATGAATATTTGGCTTTCTTTCTTCAGGTGAAAAATGAGTTGGGATCAGGAATTGGTTTGGTGCCGGTGCATTGTTTAAAGTTGGAAATGAAAGAATTAAGCAAATGTGTATCAAATATCCTAATGAAGCTCCTGTAAGAATTGCAGAAATGCTACCGATATATGATAGAGATATTTGGGAATGTGATTCTTTCAGTGATATAATGATTTGGATTTTAGATAATTACGGAACGCAAAAGATGGTTTTAGATGGCATTCATGCAAATATTCATTCTTTTGGCTGGACAGGCTCTGTTATAGGGTTGTTTATACATCATAAAATGTGTATGGAAAAATTGCTAAATCATAAATGTTTAGAGGTAAGGAATTGGGCCTCTATGTGTATAAAGGAATTTGATTCTGAAATACAAAGAGAGAAACAGCAAGAAGACTATATGAGATTGCATTATAATTAATTTTTTTCAAATGAAGTTATATCATTATACAACAATAGATACTTTAGCGTTGATTCTAAAAAACAGAACAATACGCTTTAATCGGTTAGACAAGGTTGATGATTTGGAAGAAAAAGTCGTTTCTTGTGGAGTCAATTTAGCTCAATATATATTTGCTTCATGCTGGACAAAGGACGCAGAGGAAAGCATTCCCCTGTGGAAAATGTATGCTGGAGTTACCAATGGTATCAGAATTGCCTTGGATGAGGATATGTTTCAGGCATATCTTATCCACAACTTAAACTTAAACAATGGCTTACATTCCGAAGGTAGTATTATATCTCTTATACCTCAAAAGGATATAGAAGCAAATGGCTATATGATAATGCCTGTGTATAAGAATAGTAATAGCGATTTCTTTTATCGTGATATAGAATATGTTGATGATGTGCAAGAAAAACATCCGATTTATTTAAAGATACAGGAAATGGGGTGAATATTGATTTTGGTAAAGTTGGCAGATATAAAAATATGCGCTGGGCTTTTCAAAAGGAAAGCCGTTTTGTATTAAATGTATTTCCTTTTAATCCTTTACATGTTCCTGAAGAAATGATGGATTATGTAGGAAACATTACTGCTAACTGTTATAAAGGAAACAAGCAACTTCCATTCGATTATTATGATATGAAATTACAAGATGCAGTTGTTGACAATATTGAAATCACGTTGAGTCCATCAATGAGTGAAAGCAAGCGAATTATAGTAGAAGCCTTGTGTAAGCAGTTTACAAAGAATGGCATTGTAAAAGAAAGTAACTTATCTGGATTGGTAAATCTGAAGTAGATAGATTATTATGGAACCAAACAACATCCAACACAAATCATTCCTCTGGCACCTCGATTTTGAGCCATTCACATGGCATACCTTCTACGGAGAGCAATGTCCGCCATTCGTTACCGAAGAGAACAAGGAGGCATGGCGACGGTATCTGACAATAGTAATCAAGAAGCATCTGAAGGCAGAGGTGATGAATACACCTGAATTCAAAGATATTGAAATCCAGATAAGGGAAGAAAAGCTGTTGCGGATCAAATGGGACGAGCAGCGGAAACGGTCTATGGAGAAGCAACGGTATCGCGCCAAGATGGAGCGACCGAGGAGAAACGTCAGGAGGTATGCCGCTATATCAAAGAGACGGCTGGACAATACCCCAATCATCGAGGCATGAAGAAGAAGTTAATGGACTTGATGCCAGAGACACCATTTGAAGGAGAGTCGATGGCTGTGACTCGTGAGCCAAACAACATGGAGAAATCACTCCTGTAAATTATCAACTACACCAATGATGAAACAGAAACAATGAGATAATCATAGCACTCTAACAGTACCGCTTGCATCAATCCAATGATACCACCTCGTTAGCGTGGTTACAGGTGTCGCCTACTACGAGAGCTGGAGACACCTGCTGTAATGACATCTTATAGTTCGTTGTCTAAGATTTCCATCATTTCTGCTGCTGTAATCACTTGCGGTTCTTTTGGGAAGTGTTTGAGGTTACCTGTTACTAAGAAGGAATCTTCCTTGCTCAGGCAGACTTCATAGAAGACTCGGTCGTCCTCATCTGGCATTTCGCCAGCATAAGGAAAACGGGACGAATCAATTCCGTTTTGCTTTACAAGTTCTATAACTGTGCAGATTTGGTCGTCTGACAACTTGAATTTTGCGCGATGAAGCACTTCATCGTATTCTTTTATAATGTCATCATTATATAAAGGTATAATACGATGAAGGAACAAACTTTCAAGAACTCTTGCTGTTGAAGCATTTGAGTTGTGGGTGATAAGGGCTGATACAAATATGTTTGTATCAATGACTGCATATACCATTGCGTTCTTTTCTTAATCGTCTGACTTCTCTGATTTCTTCATTGATTTCATCAAGCGTGAGCTCTGGGGTTTCACCTCTTTCTGCTTTAGCTCTAAGTTGCTTGAACGCAGCCTTAGCTTTCGCAGTCACTTCATCTTCTTCTTCATTCTTTGCTTGAATGGAGAAGGGAATGCTCTTACTGCGAATTACTGCCTTAACAAAGATGTTGATAGCGGTATTCGCACTCATACCGAATTGCTCGCAGAGTTTATCAAACTGTGCTTTCTGCTGGTTGTCCATACGGACTGTCATTGCTGTCTGTGCCATAAGCTTATAATGTTTAATTGATAATCATTCTGATTGCAAATATACATCATTATGACGTAAATTGGTGCGATAGTATTCATAATTTAATAAAGATTAATAGTTTATCGTTTACAGATTTTCGTGGTTATCTGCTGATAATTTGCAAATTTCTTGTGATTTTCTTGGTGGTTTCGAGGAAAAAGCGTATTTTTGCGGCAGAAGTGCTAAATATAGAAGGAATTGATTATGAGAAGTATGAATAAAATGTCGGCGGAGGATATCGCTAAGCTTAAAGCGGTAGCTTTGTATGTCTTAGACAAATGTGGTGAAACGGATTTCATTCATTTGTTTAAGATTATCTATTTTGCGGAAAGGAATCTCTATGCAAAATATGGTCAACATTTAGTTAAGGATACTTTTATCGCCATGGAACACGGACCGGTTCCCTCTCATCTTTATGATGCCTTGAAATTAATGAATGGCACGGGAAACAATAAGGATGTCAAAGCTATTAGCGATTCTTTGTTACCTGCTGGTGGGGAATGCGCTTGGTTTTTTGTGAAAGCTGGCGAAAAGCCTGACTTGGACGAATTGAGTAAAGCTGAGATAGAAGCGTTGGATGCTGCCATTGATAAATACAAAAATATGGATACCAAGACTTTGTCTGAGCTATCTCATGATTCTGCCTGGCATGAGGCATGGGATAAAAATCATAATGCTGTTATGACCTCTCTGAATATTGCAAAAGCAGGTGATGCTTCTAATGAGTTTTTAGAGTATCTCCAGGAACAGGAATTTATAGATTCTATTTTGGAGGCTTAGGCTATGGTGAACTTCAAAGAATTGCTGGGAAATGATAATCAGCTTCAAAACTTACTCCTTGATACAGTTGAGGAGGGTGAAGTTTATCGTCTTTGCCTGACAAAAGGAGAAGGTATTATTCCTAAAAATAAAGGAGATGAAGGGAGAAAGAAGTTCTTTGTAGTTGTGGGTAAAGACCAAGAAGGAAATGCGATTGGTTTTGTACTTATCAACTCAGAAATCAATAAGCACCTTCCTGAAAGTAGAAGGAAATTGCACTATTTATTGAAGGCTTCTGAGTATGAGTTTTTGGGTGACCAAGATAGATTTGTCGATTGCTCTGATTTTAAAAGAATTTCAATGGAACGATTTGCAGAATTGTTTTCAATAGATAAGATGAAGGGAAAAATTAATAAGAATGATTTGGTAGAAATAAAAAGGCTATTTGTTCTTATGAGAATATTTCCATGAAGTTGTTGAAACGTTTTGGATTGATATAACTTGCAGATTTATTGTGGTTTTCTTTGGTGGTTTCAATAAAAAAGCGGAACTCTGCGGCAATAAACTATAAAATGAATAATGACTATGATGGGAATATTACAAGTTGCCTCTTATATATACAAGCGCTATATGGATGATTTTGGCGTTCGTATTGATGAAATGAAGTTGCAGATTTGAGTGAAGCTAAGAATCAAGGAAGAGGGTGTGGCTTATGACGCACCCTCTTCTTTGTAAAACAGCTGTTTTTTATACTTTAATTATATATAAGTAAAAGATGTTATTGTATTTATCACTTATCTGATGTTTATTTCAGAATCAGGCGTATTGGCATCGCCTTGTAGCGGCCATTGTTCATGCCGTTGCTACCACTCACGAATCTCATATTGGATAATCCTATCCTCTTGTTGTAAACATCAAAGTATCTATACCAGAAACCATATTCAGGACTGTTGGTACCGAAGCCCTGCGTACCTGACAGCAAAGTCTTGGTCCAGAGATTTACATGGATAGGGTTCTTATGGCTCTCGCCCTCCAAGAATCCACCCATAGGCAGATAGATGTATGGCAACTCGGAATCCACCGTCTTGATACGCACGCAGTTGTAGGTTTCTCCTAACGATGTGGACTGTGGTACCACCTCCAGATTGCCAGCATTAACTAACTCTTCGAACACGGCATCAGTTGGAATGGTATAGCCTGTTGGTGCCAAGGTGCTGGAGAGATCTCCCTGAGTGGCATCGCTGGTGTTCTTGTTTTCAGAAATATAGAAATAGCCACCAATGGCTTTCTTGTTCTTTTCCAGTGCCACCACATCTGGGGCATAGTAACCATTGTTGGATGCACCTAGGTTGCGGTCTAACATATAATAAGTAGTGGTGGTTTTATCGGTCTTTTTTCCCTGTACCTTTACCACACCATAATAGAACCAGCCCTTCACCTTCTTCTCGTTATCTCCGTTTTCTGCCAACTGATAATCCTTATATACCTTGGATTTCTCATCTATCTTATGGAAGATACCAGTATGATAAACAGGATAAGTGATCTCGATGCCAGCCTGGTTGGTGATGGTAAATGAAGACTTCCACAAATCTTCATTTACCGTAGTATTGGCAAGGCTTACCTTCCACTTACCTTTATCTTCTTCCACTTTGATTTTATCATCCTTTTTAGTAATCTTATCACCATTAAGTTTAGGGATAAGATACGTGATATCGGCTGTTCCCACGCAGAAATGCAAACCATCATTTCTCACAGCCCCTTGCATATCTTCAGGAGTGATGCCTTGCACACCATGGTCCAACCAGTTGAAATAGTTGGCAGCTACTGTGGAGTTATTATACTGCATGGTTACGGTTCTCTCAGGATCCTCTCTTCTAAAATCAAAACCAGCCTGCTTGATGGTTATATCAAGAGAAAGATCACCAGAAGTAACGGTGATGGTTCCTGTACGGGAATTCTCTGACTGGTCATTCTTTGTAAGCGTAAGCTTCAAGGTATATTTCTTACCTTTAGAAGATTTCCTGCCTGGCACTGGTGTATCATTCTCGGTCTCTTGATCACAAGCGGTTATCCAAGACGCATTTTTCTGGACACCATATAGCTTATCATCACTACTCGTTGCCTTTGGCAAGGTAGTAACAATGGTTACGGTAGCCTCTGTTGTGTTTGCATTTATCTCCGGACAATCGCTCACTCCCAGTTCATAGTCTTTGCAAGCTATCATTTGGGTGATTTCAGGGTTATCGTCCACCACCTCTACTTCCAATCTATTCTCTGGCAGACTCTTTTTTGCCTCATCAAGCGTAGAGAAGCCATAGTCGTTTACCTTGGTTACCTTGATGGTATAATGGTGGTTGCGGAGCAAGGCATATTGGGCCTTTTTGTCATTCTTGTAGAGTGCCACCTTATAATATCCTTCTCTATCATGTCCTTCACTATCCTTATAATTCGCCTTGATAATCACCATTGCCTTGCCTGCAGAAGTTTCATTTACTGCCACGGTGGTTGCGGTACCGCCGCCCAATGGGTTGGCTTCCTCACTGAGATCAGTAGATTCTGCCAAGACATCGGTCGTAGGCTCAATATAATTGGCAGGAGCTATGGCTGCCTTGGTTGCCGTGTTATAGACATACAAGCCTGCATTAGTGAAATTACTCTGGATGCCTTTGTCTATCTCCAAACTTATCTTGGCGCATTGGCGCAACATCGTCACTGAAGGATTAGCTTCCAAAAGTTTATCTATTGAAATTTTACCCCAGCAGATAGGGGCATCAAGCTGAGGGTCTCTCTTCTTAGCAGCAGTGAGAGACTGCAAGTCTTGTGCCTCGCTCGGCGTCATGTCGCTGGCATTGGCTACAAGATGTACATTCTTGGTACCAGCAGGTACATTGGTTATCTTTACCTTGTAGCTGCCATCAGACTGCTGTGATAAGGTAGAGCAATCTGTCTTGCCTAAGTATTTGTCCTTATCTCCATAGAACACAGCGCAGAGCGAATTGAATGTCTCCGAGGCCCCCGCTCTTGTACCAATCTGTTGCTTGGTGAAGTTGGTCAATTGAAGGTTCAAGACAAGTCCCTCGGCAGGGATTTCATCCCCGCCGAGTCCGATAGCCTCCATCGTATCCTTGCAGGAAACAAGGCTTAGGAGCAATCCAATCCATATCATTAAATGTTTGATCTTCTTCATTGCTTAAACTGATTTATAACAGTGTTCAAATCTGATTCTAATCTTATTTAATTCATACCAGATGGCTTGCCAGCGTGCCAAGAGGAGCCATCGTAATAGCCTGTGTCATTATGCTTCTCATAGCTGTTGCCATTGAAAAGGAGAATGGATTTGTCGTCAGAGATTTGATTATCTTTCATAATTCTGATGTCCTTCTCGTGGTCTCCCTTAACAGCCTTGAGAGTAATCACAGTCTTATACCAACCATTATTCAAATTATCGCATGACCAACTTTTACCCGCTGTATCATAGATGGTAAAAGACTCGCGCTCTTTATTACTGTCATTACCATTTTTGCCATTGGCGACACCATATACCTTGAACCATCCGTAAGTCGGGAATCTGGTGTAAATGGTAAAGTTGATGTTCTCAATAGTTGGCATGGCATCATATATGTTCCAAGTAGGATCTGATGTTGGATCATAGACAATCCAACCCTCTCGATCCTCATAGTCGAAGAGAGGAATACCCGGCTCCAAGTGGTGAGTGCAACGATGAAGCGTATAACCTAGTTTCGTATTGGTATTGTTACTGAATATAATCAATGTTTCACCAGGCTTGATGGTCTTTACTCCCATAGCACCATGCTCTGTATATTTCGACTTCTCATTCTCTTTGAAGTCCACGTAATACCAACCCACATTCGTATAATCCGCAACCATTTTATCACCAGGCCAGTGTTCTGTAAATTTCCAAACTTTAGAGTTGGCTTCAGTTCCGGTTGTCTCACCAATCTGGGTATAGACATAGGTATAATGATAGTCTGGGTTAGGTATGTAAACTCGGTCATCCTTATCCTTTAAATCATACCATCCATCTGCCCAGTTGGTATTTCCTTCAGTTCCATTATAAGTCTCTTCTTTTTTTCTTCAAGTGTACCCTTATAATTATCAGTTCCATTACCTCCTTTATAATGTGCGCGGTCGTTGATGGCACGGAAGTTGATACGATAGTTACCCATTGCAGGCTTTACCGTTACCTTGATTTCCTTCTTAAAGTCGCAGCCTGCTGCAGGTTCCTTTGGCTGCACAGTGAGGTAATGTACTGTCGTGGTAACAGGGTCACTGGTTGCCTTAATCTTGAAGGTTCCTTCTCGGGTATCAGGAGTATCGCAAGATGCCTGAATGGTTGACTTACCTACGGTGGAAGAGGTTACGTTATTGGTGAAAGCCAAACCGCCGAGGTTGGTCTTAAACTGTACCACTTTGGTATTGTTGTCGCTATTCCAATAGATGGTTACTTCCTGTGGATTTACCTCAAAATAAGGAGAGGCATCATACTCTACATCGAGATACTTCTTGATGTTGCCAGCCTTAATCCAAACCTTTGCCGTACCCGTGTACTTTCCATTATAGTCGGAGAACAGAATGTCCTTGTTGATGTTGAATGTGATTCTATGATTCACTGCATCTAGCTTGCTCAACACAATCACATCTTTCACACCACTGGATGTTGTTACCTTTTCATCGCAACCGAAATCTGTCTCTGTCAGCATTACGTTCGACTCATAGTCGATGGAGTCTGTCGTGGTAGATGTTACGCTCGCCTTCGTCTTGCTTACCCACAAAGTAGTATGGTTGAAGTCGGCTTCTATCGTTACAGGAGCCCAGTCCTTTACGCTCACATTACAGTCGAGAGTCATGTTTCCCAGACTCTTGATGTTGCCGATAATCTCATAATAGGTGCCACGAGGGAAGGTCGGAACTTCGGTGGAAGTTGGGCGATGTCCCAGCTTAATCGTATAGTTGTTCTCAAAGCTACCATTCACAAAGCCATTAATTTTGAGGGTAGACTGCTGAGAGGCATTGGCGATATAACGCTCAGGCAGATAGTAAGTGCCTTGGAAAAGCCACTTATCGGCGGCATTCTGTGGAGCAGCTGTAGGAGTAGCACCCTGAACAAGGGTGATGATGTCCTTATTATTCACATTGGCATTGTCTGCTTTCTCTGTCCAGTCTCCCGCCTTATAATAACCACCCTTATTGCTTGCCTCAGAAGGAGTTACATAAACTTCATTTTCAAAACCTTTGGCATAATCTGGGCTAACATTAGGATTGCTAAATGCTCCATTCCAACTCAGCGTGGTGCTAGGAGAAAGCTTTTGAGCCAGAATATCCTTGATGCTATAGCTATTACCATTGAATGCAGAACCTTCAGCAGTAGGGTCGAAAAGCAGGTTGAGCTTAACCTTTACGCATGTAAACTTCAGGTTAGCTGCCACCTCGGTATATTTATCACCACTTTTTTCTATTTTTGTATCGATGATATTACCGTTCACATCCTTTGGCTCATAAATCATCGGGATGTTTGTAGAAACCGGCATTCCCGGTTCTGTTCCAACGCCATACCTCAGTACTATATTTTTGAGATCATTTTCTGTTTGGATAGTTTGACCTCTCAACACCTTGTTCATATTGGCAACCACATAGATATGGTAAGTGCCCGGCTCGATATTGAGCTGATAGTTAGCTACATGCTGCTCCAGCATCATCGAAGCCAGTGGGGCAGGGAGCGTCTCTATCAGGAGCTTGCCTTCATTTCCTGTAGGGAAAGCATAGAGGGTCAGGTCGTTGATCTGGCATTCATCTACCGTGGCATTATAGGTAGGAAGGCCGGAAGCATCGTCGGGATTGGTGCCGCGGCTGCTGAGCACGGTTGGCACGAGTACATGCAAGTTGCTTTCTGACGAAATGGGAGTGCGCTCGCCTCCAAGTTCGTCAGAGCAACTTACTGTAACCAACAATATAAACCAACTAACTAAACTTAAAATGAAATCTCGTATTTTCATTGTTTCTAATTTTTAAAGTCAAATACTCTTATGAGCTAAATGCCCGGAAGGGGCTCTGACACCTGAAACGGTTAGAAATCGACACGCTGGATGCGCTTGCTCCAATCCAGGATGGAAATGCTGAGCTGCACATACTTCCACTGGTTGCCCTGGAGGAAGAAGTCGAGCTTGTAGTCGTACTCTCGGTCCAGGAATTCCTGCTCTGAATAATGGCGGGCTTCGAAGGCGCCACGGCCTTGAGCCAGAAAGTCTGCAAGATTGATGCGTGCCACCTCTTCGCCAGTAGTCTTGTTCGTGATGGTGAGGATGGCGTTCTTGTCGTTTTCTTCTGCCGGATGCCAGATGAGTCGGGAGAACATGAGGGCGGCATGAGCGGTGCGCTCCTTTACATTGCCCTCGGTATCCTTAAACTCAGTGGTCCAGGTGTAGTATGGGGTATATGTCAACTCCTCGTCGGGGAGGAGAGAGTTGTCGTAACTGATATCGCCGTTGGCATTGGTTATCTGATAACTGAAGTCATCGGCATTGATGTTGGCAGGCTCGTCGGTCTGATGCAGGCTGATGGTGAGCTGCTTGGTATCACGAACCAGACCGATGGTATGGCGTGTAACCTGCAGGTCTTTTACTTCAACCAGTTCGTTACTGAGTCCTTGCCAGAGTGTATCGAGCGGTTGGCTCTGGTTGTTCACCTTGCCCTGTTCGCGGTCGAGACGGGCATGGAGGGAGGTGATGTTGTCACCCTGCTGTGGCAGAGCTATCTGGAATTTGGCACCTGGCTGCGCAAGTGCATCTTCGTATTTCTTTTGGAAGGCGAAGGTTGCGAATCTGTATTTGCCCGGTTCCAGATTGATTCGCATGGCATAGTTAGGGTCCTTGAGCGGCTGTGATGTCGCATCGTTATAGGCATCATGGCGAGCAATGAAGTTGCCCTGCTCGTCGTATACGAATACGCAGAGTCCGCCCACATGATCTTTGAACATGTCGGCACGCTGCACGTTGTAGTCGTACTTGAACTGCAAGTCAACACCCATGTCACAAGGAGGCAGGTCGTCGTGCATCAAGTCGTTGCAGCTGCTGAGCATACTGCCCGCCATGATGAATCCCCATCCCATGCATATATTCCTGATCCAACTGTTAAACTTCTTGTTTGCCATGATGCTTATCTGTTTTATGAAAAAATAAAGTGTATAAATAGATTCTTATTCTTCCGAGATAGCCAGCCGCTCCTTAGTGCTAGAGCGGCTGAGCTATATATAATAATGTGTAATGGATTACAAATCTACGTTCTGTGAACGCTTAGCCCAAGAAAGGATCTTTACGCTGACGCTGATGTACTGATCGTTCTCATCGTCTGGAAGAGTAGGCTTAACCTCTGGAACGTCAGGATATCCAAGACCGCTTACCTTGTTTACAGAAAGCTCGTACCAGTTGTTGCGGAGCACACCGTAACGACCGAGGAATTTTTCGTTTTCTGAACCATAAGCAGTACCAGGTGTCCAAGGAGTCATCTCGTTGAAGTGCTTGATACGGGCGATGTAGTAAGCCTCGCCATTGAGGTATGTAGAGATACCGGTTTCAGCTGACAAACCAAGCTTTTCGTTGATTGCAGTAATAGCAGCTGGATTAACCTTTGATGAAGTAGCTTCGCCTGAGTAGGTAATGTTTTCTGCCTTAACGAGATGCTGATGACCAGCCACACCGCTGATGTTTGTACCCTTAGAAAGGTCTACATCATACTTTGCCTGCTCTTCAGGAGTTGTAATACCCATAACATTGAGAGCAACAGTCTTAATCTGTTGTTTAAGATTAGCTTCTTTCCAAATAGCGGTGTTGTTACCAATCTTATAGAATGTTGCTGGAGCTGTAAAGCCATTAGGAGTGAAGACAGCCTTAAACACAACACGTGTAGTCTGACCCTGCTTCATGTTGTTAAGATCGAAGGTGTTCTCAAGGCAATACTGAGGATTGGCTTCACCTGCGGCGCCCGTAACGTCATTATTTTCAATCATTTTGAAGGCTGTCTTGCAGTTTGCCAAATCCTGATAATCAGCATTATTATAGTTAGGATCTACGCCCCAATATACACGCTTGAAAGTTTTGTTATCACCGTCATAGAAACGAGGTGTACTCCATATTTTGGCAAAACCCGTAGTAGTCGAAGACAAACCACCAATCTGATGAACCGGGAAGGTAGACTTATTGGTTACGTCAAGCTGCCATTTCTCTATTTTCACTGTGGCACCAGCGTATGTAGTACCGTCACCAATAGAGTAACCTTTTGTTGCAAAGTCTTTCATTGTAACCTTAGCCAAACCACGCTCTACGTAAATTGTAGTAGCAGGATTAGCCTGTGCTTCCTCTTTTGAAGCGTAAACACCTTTAATATCAACAAGAGTTGTAGGCTCGGTTGTTTCATCCTTATACATCGGAGCATTTGCCATAAAGATGCCGTTTAAAGAGACGTAATTGTCAGCATTAGCCTTTGAAGCATCCTTACTCCAAGTTGCATAAGTATCGGCAGTAGTAGGCAATGTTACCTTCTTTGTAGCATCATCAGCAGTATTATTGTTGAGGAGCACCAGTGCCTTATAGGTGCCTTTTACCGATACATCTGAAAGCTTTACAGTAGCAATGGCCGCAGTTGTAACACCATTTTCATTAACGTCGGTCCAAGGGTTCATGGTTCCAAGATCGGCACTTGTAACAAACTTATCAGTAGTAGCATCGAAGATAAGGATGGTACCATTCTTAACCTCATACTCAGCAGCAGTACCTTCATTAAAATCAGGTGTACCATCAGGAACAGCAGGTGTACCATCAGGAACAGCACGTGTACCGCTTGTTGTAGGCAGATTAATCTTGAATGAAGCATACGCAGTACCATTCTCAACCTCACTAGAGCCATTACCACCATTTACTAAATCGTTGTTGCTTGAACAGCTTGCTGTCATAGCTGCGATGACAGCCAAGCCAAATAAATGTTTAATCTTCATAATTTTTGAAAGTTAAGCTTGTTTATAATCGTTATTCTCTAATTTTCTGTTATTCCAATTCCTTTATCTGCTTGAAGACATCTCTTACACGTTCTGCCTCTTTCGAGTTGCCAGCCTTGGCAAGATGCTTTTCGGCAGAAGTAAGATCACCTTTCTGCAAATCGGTGCAGGCGGCATTAAGATTCGCTGTCTCATCATCTGGGAAGAGACGGACAGCAATGTCGAATACCTCGTTAAACTCTGGCGAACCCGGCTCGTAAGTCTGTGCCACCAGGAACATCTCCTGCAGAGAAAGCTGCTGTGGTTTGGTCTTTAATATCTCCTTGGCTTCTTCGATGCTGAACGGACGAACCGTGTAGGTTACCGTATAGTCGCTATGACGGAGACGAGGATAGATATGATCCAGGATGTAGCGGTAACTAGCCGGATGGAGCTTTCTGATCTTCAGGTCCTTATCGTCGGGAGCCAGCGAGGAGTTAGCTATCTCGAGTATCGCTTCCTTATCAGCCAGATGACTAGCCTGAATCTTCTTCTTGAATCCTTCCCAGTCTTCCGGTGTAGCCTGATAGGTAAAGAGCTTGCTGTTTAAGGTGTAGAGGCTGCTCACATATTTACGGAGGGCAGCTGCACGCTCGTTGGCAAGGCGCTTGTTGTTGGCATACGAACCATCAGGCGAAGCAAAACCGTGGATATCAATATCTGTGATTTCAACGTTCTTATCGTTCTTCACCAGGTCGATGGTGGAAGTAATCTTCTTCAGCTCAGTAGCATTCTCACGGAAGTTGGCAAGAATATAACTCTTATTAACCACAAAGCTGAGATAAGCTTCACCCTTTTCGGCTCTCACCTTCTTGGCTTCCGCCTTCGGCTGCACGAAGAAATCCTTCGTAATCTTCGGTGTACGGTCGATATCCGCAATCGGCGTATTGTCCTGTTCTATCAGGTTGCCACATCCGCAAAGATCTTCTTTCACCGAAAGTTTGAACTTCTTCATCCATTTCTGATAAGGAACAGACTGGGCGAAGTAAACCTGCTGACTGGTCTTGTTCTTGCGGGTAAGAACCTGTGCCTGCGGATTCTTCTTGCTGTCGGCAAGTCGGCGGTATCTTACAGCCTGGTTTCTACCCTGGATGATGATAGGGTTGAGAGCGATAGAATCAGTTCCTACCATTACCGGTGTGAAAACAATCTGCTGCTCTGATTTCATCTTCAAATCGTTCAGATTCATACGGAAGGCAACGTCCATCCGGTTGCCGTTCTTGCGTGCCAAGACGCTTTCTACCTGAATCTTACCCCCTGCCAGCTGTTGAGCCTGAGCAGGCATGATGCCCTGAGAAAGGAGTATGCAGAGGGGCGAAATGACCGCATAAAGCTTCATCTTATCCATATTATGATTTCCCTAAATTTTTTGTATTCTGTCTAGTTATTACGTGTTTATATTGTCAGTTTAAAACCACAGTTAAGTTAAATTCTTAGAACACGTATATGAGAGATAGTGCGGCTTTTGTAGGGCCCACATAGTTGCGGTGGTCTTTGTCGAGACATTTTTCGCATCGTCCGTAAAGCTTGTAAGGACTGTAGGCATATCCCAAACCGATAGACCCTTCGAAATTGAGGTGCTTATTAAGCAACCACTGATAGCCGTAGGTGAGGCCTCCACCAACATACCAGCCTTCATAGTGCCTGCCCTCCAGAGTTTTCGGCAGGATGCCGAAGGGCATGTCAATGTTTTTGATGTTGTATTCACCGCCTAGGGCATGGATTCCGAAGAAATGGCCTCCAAACTTCTGGCAGGTGTACCATCTGTATTCTGGCATAACATTCCAGAATCTCATCTTCTTGTCGCCCGAGAACTTCCAGGGGTTCAGGGTGCCGAAGAGTTGGAAGGTTGTTTCTTGCCCGTGCCGATTTCGATGCCGGCGTTGGCAGATGTGGAAGCCCATCCCAGTAAGTTGGTCTTCAGAGCGACCTCCTGCGCTCGCATCGTTGCCGTTGAAAGGATCAGCAGCAGCAACATAGCTGATTTTATGAATGTTTGCTTCATCATATCTTTACTTTTATATTTGGTTTCGTTTATATTAAACTTAGCCTTCATTTGTTAGTTGGTATCTATTTTCGGCTGCAAATTTAAGAAGAAATCCAATATGAAGCAAGAAAAAGTTTCAAAAAGGTTATATTTCTTTGTGCAAACGATTGCACACTTTATGCAATCTGTTTGCGTAACACATCATAAAGCACATGATTATCGGCGTCTGCTTGCCGTCATTGGGAATCAATGAATCTCCTATTCATATTAATGGATATCAGTCTCTTCCGCTGCAGATGCTTTGTTTTCCTTGGGTTGTGGATTGGGTACGAAGCCAAGGATGGCAACCAGACAACTCATCAAAGGACTGATGATATTGAAGAAGCAGAAGGGGAGATAGACAAGTGTCGGGATACCAAGAACCGTACTCTGCGTCATACCGCAGGCTGTCCATGGAACCAATACGCTCGTTACGGTAGCGCTATCCTCTGTACTTCGGCTCAAGAGTTCCGGACGGTAGCCTCGTTCGGCATATTCATCCTTATAGATAGATGCATTCATAATAATGCTCAGGAACTGGTCACCCATAACGAGATTGAGCAAGACGCCTGATGTCACGGTGCTGCAGACAAGTGATACGGTGCTGTGGATGCTTTTCAGGAGCATGTGGGTAATGGCGTGGAGCATGCCGCTGGCTACCATACATGAACCGAAACACATGGCACAGAGAATGAGCCAGATGGTGTTGAGCATGCCTGCCATGCCGCGGGTTGCCACCAGTTCATTGATGTTCTCCATGCCGCAATCTACTTGAGTGTGGGTATAGCAGGTTATCATGATTCCCTCAAAGAGGCTCTTGGCAGTGATGCTGTCTTCGCCAGCAATCTTTACCAGTACTTCCGGCTGGAGGATGAGGGCACAGATGCATGCTGAAAGAGCTGAAAGAAGAAGCGTGATGAGAGAGGGAGTCTTGCGGTAGATGAGCCATCCTGTAAAAACCGGAACGAGCATCGTAAGCAGGGAGATGTTGAAACCATGACTCAGACCGGTAAGATACTGGCTGATATCCACAGGCTTGGAATCATAGCAGAGTCCGATGATGAGATAGAGTGCCAGCGAGAGCAGGATGCTTGGTATGGTGGTGTAGAGCATATAGCGAATATGCGAGAAAAGATCGGCACCGGCTATGCTTGAAGCCAGGACGGTGGTATCGCTCATAGGTGAGAGCTTATCACCGAAATAGGCTCCCGAAATGATGGCTCCAGCGGTGTAGGGGGCTGGTATTCCCAGGGCATCACCGATTCCCATCAGAGCAATACCGATGGTGGCAATAGTGGTCCATGAGGTTCCCGTCATCACAGAAATGATGCTGGAGATGATGCATGCGCAGGGAAGGAAAAAGGTTGGCGACATGATCTGTACACCATAATATATCAATGTGGGTACCACACCACTGATCATCCAGGTAGCTGACATCATTCCGATGAGCAGCAGGATCAGGATAGATACTCCGGCATCGCCCACGGTCTTTTTGATCATCTCTTCAAAGATATTCCATTTCATCCTATAGATGCCCATACCGAGTGCTACACAAACGGCTGTGGCTATCATGAGGGCCACCTGAGAGGCACCAGCCAGGGCATCATCAGGGAAGATTTTGACAACCAGGACGATGAGGGTGATAAGTACTGCCAGCGGTATGACAGAAATAAAAGGATGTGGTTCAACTGGCTGCAGAGGCGAGCAGGATGCCTGATTCTCTGCAGCTTGAGATTTCTGTTTCTTTTCTTCTTGTTCCATTTGTTAATATTCTCTTATCATTTTAGTCTTTCATTTACTTTGCGTTTTCATCCGTTTCTTCGATGACATCTGGTCGCTGAAGAACACAAATCATTTCATTACTTCTTGAATTTTCATGCCAAGTAGTGCTTTTCGTGCAAAGGTAACTAAAATTTCCTGTTTACGCAAGAAAAGGTCCAATATAATATTCTTTTTATAAAAAATTATTATTTCATGGAATTTTTCTTGGTTATTTGCCATTGTTAACCATTTTTTTTCTTAACTTTGCATGCTTCCCATTTTTCTAAGGGTGATATCATTACCTTTGCAATCTGTATGGTTATATCATCGACTCACAGACGGGTAAACTGACAGAAGTAAAAATAGAAACAGAATAAAGAAATTAGTTCAAATTAAAACACGTAATATTAAGAATATGATTTCATTTGAAAGTGATTACAACAATGGTATGCTGCCAGAGATTCTAGAAGCTCTTGGCAAGACAAACAGTGATAAAACATCTGGTTATGGTTTTGATCCATACTCTGAATCTGCAAAAGAGAAAATCCGCAAGGCTGTGGACAATGAGAATGCAGAAGTGTTCTTCCTGATAGGCGGTACGCAGACCAACACCACGGTCATTGATTCCGTCCTCATGGGATGCGAAGGAGTAATCTGTGTGGAAACCGGTCATATCGAGGTACATGAATCAGGAGCAGTAGAAGCTTTCGGGCATAAGGTCATTACCCTGCCAGGAAAAAACAGCAAGCTGACAACCGGCACCCTGTCAGCTTATATGGATACCTTCCTAGCCGACGAATCGCATCCTCACATGGTGCAGCCAGGCATGGTTTATATCTCGATGCCGACTGAGTTCGGAATGGTCTACACCAGAGAAGAACTGGCTGCGCTGTATGCAACCTGCCAGAAATATGACCTCCGTCTCTTCATCGATGGTGCCCGACTGGGATACGGTCTGGTTTCAGCGGCATGCGACTATGACTTGCCATTCCTTGCAAAACATTGTGATGTATTCTATATCGGCGGAACCAAGGTGGGTGCCATGATGGGAGAAGCTGTGGTATTCTCGGGCATGAAGGCACCGAAATACTTCTTCACCAACGTAAAGCGTCATGGAGCCTTGCTTGCCAAGGGCAGAATGCTCGGCATCCAGTTTGACACGCTGTTTACGGATGAGCTCTATTTCAAGATATCGCGCCATGCCATCGCTATGGCTACCCGCATCCGCAGCATCTTCGAAAAGCATGGTATCGCCATTGCCTACGATTCTCCAACCAATCAACAGTTTGTAGTACTCTCACCTGCCCTCTACGAGGCCATTTCCCAAAAAGTAGCATTCGAGATATGGGAAAGAAAGAGCGAACATGAAATCATCTGCCGATTCGTTACAAGCTGGGCAACAAAGGAGGAAGAACTCGACGAGCTAAACCATATTCTTCAAGCTTACGCTTAAGAAGGCTAAGGATGGTTCTCCTCCAGAATCATCCTTAACAATTCTTCATTTGCCTCGTTGTTAATCTCTGCATCCTCCAACTCAGAGAAATAGTCAAGCGTGCTGAACATTCGCCTGTAACATCTACCCCTATCACTTTTTCATAGGCATAGATGATGCGAAGCATGGCTTGGAGCTGCATAAGTGTCATATCTCCATTGTTCCAGTCGGTGATGGTATCCTGCTTTCTCAATACATCCTTATCTATAGATATGTAAACCGGCTCATGTATAAGTTTACCAGCCTTCGACGGTCAAGCCTGGTGATGGTCTATCTCTGCCTGACTGTAGAACAACACCCTCCCATTCTGGTTGCTGCATATCCGGATGATGATCGAAAACAATGAGCGAGAAAGGTTCATGAATTCTTGACACCCAATATTCCGTAAGATAATGGAAATCTCCGGAATCTATGAAACAATAGTTCGTTAATAATTCAATAATGTGCTAAGCAGCTATACGCTGTAAGCACGAGAGATCTTTGAAAATCTTGCTAATTAAAGTTCGGTTCGGGGTGTACCCACTTGCTTTAAAAATTCGTTT
>ENA-OQKQ01000301-OQKQ01000301.1-human-gut-metagenome-genome-assembly--contig:-NODE-301-length-18418-cov-3.789131_pt1 | contig 18418 bp, 24 predicted proteins | sample MGYA00242651_ERZ504803 | MGnify/ENA primary metagenome ERZ504803 (study PRJEB26092, sample SAMD00036380) | human gut metagenome | host: Homo sapiens | study: EMG produced TPA metagenomics assembly of...
TACGTATGCCCGGTCTGCGGCGTCGGCCCCGATGAGTTTGAGCTCGTCGAGGAGTAACTCGTAGACACACGGCGATTAGCTATACAGAGCTCTGTCCAAGGGCCCCGGCCGGATATTCCGGCCGGGATGTAAAGTCCAGACAGCTATAAAGTAAGAGTAATTTTATGCCGAATGCGATTTATAATAGCTGCTATGCCCCGATACCGTGAAGTCCTGCACCTTCAATATAACAAAAGCCACCGGTCAAGACAAAACCGGTGGCTGTAAGAAAGCGGATTCAGATTAAAACGTACAGAGCTGCTTAACAGGTGTCAGCGGGAATCTTTTTTTCACGCCTGACATGGTGCACATTTGTGTACCGGGAAGTTCCAGAGAAGCGTGTGCACAGGAAACTGCCATTTTAAGCAGCTGGTCGCCTTGCGTGTGCTGTTTGGCGATTGCATAGGCAAAACCGGATACCATGGAATCTCCCGCACCTTGAACACCCTTTACATCCACCGAGACAGGTTCTGAATACCATGCAGCCTCCGGCGTGACCAGCAACGCACCCTTTTCGCCAAGAGAAACTGCGCCGTAGGCGATGTTGTGCTCCATGAGAATCTGGCGATAGCTTGCGCAGAACTCCTGCGTTACACTGGGATGAACGCCAAAAGTGGCATAATATTTCTTCTTCGTTGGGTTTGATCAGAACAGGAGATGCCTCCATTCCATTCAGAAGCAGCGGCCCCGATGCGTCCAGAATAAAGGGCACGTCATATTCCTGTGCGCTTTTGCCAAGTTCATAGTAGAAGTCGTCAGGAAAGCCCGGTGGCACACTGCCGCCAAGGATCAGCACCGATGTTGTGGGCAGAACATTTTTGACAGCGCGAATAACATCCATGGCAGTTTCGGGATGTAGAGGAGTGCCTTTTTCGTTGAATTCCGTCATGCAGCCCGTAGATGTTTCAAACAGCTTGATATTGATACGGACATTTCCGGGGACGGGGATAAGCTCTGCATCCATATCTCTTTGCTTGAAGAAATCCACTGCTTCTCCATCTGAATGGCTCAGGCAGACGCTTTTGACCGGCATTCCAAGCTGGGTAAGTGCCAGCGAAACATTGATGCCCTTGCCGGAAAAGTTGCAGATCGTTTTCTGGACACGATGGCTATGACCAAGGTTGACGGAATCCACCTGAATCGTGCGGTCAATGCAGGGATTCGCAGTACAGTTGTAAAGTGCATGGGTTCTCTACCTCCTATCCGGGGAGCATTGTTTCAGCATCCCGGAAACTGGATATGTTATTCTTTTTCACCAGAAGGAATGTCAGTGTACAATTCGATCTTACCGCAGGAAGGACAGAATGCCGCTTTTACGTTTTTCTGGTCGTTTTTCTTTTTGATCGTGACCAAGTTAAAGAGTATACCGTTTCAATCTTGATCTGTAATCCAAAACCATTTCAGCATGACAAATTGGACAGTTCATAAAACACCTACCTCCTGACATTTTGATACACCTAGTCTAGCATACAAAACGAACGCTGTCTATTGGCGGAACGAAAACGGCTATCATGAGAAAAATAATAAAGGACGCTCTTAAAATCCCGATAGAAAAACAAGATTTTTTGCAGATGATATGTTATAATAAAAGAAATACAGCACCTGCTGAACGGACGGAAAGGACACCACGATTATGGAAGAAAACAAGAAGCCGGAAACCACCTCGCAACAGGATTCGGCACCCGTGGATTACAGCCACTACATGGGAACGCTGAACCGCATCTACCGCCGCAATAACAACCCCAAGAAGAAGCGGCTGGGGGATGGTATCACCTCTTTGAAACAAGAGCAGAAGCCCACAGCGCCTGCCGAACCGGAAAACGGAAAGAAAGACCACAGTTTCCTGATCACGCTTGCCGTGGCAATTGCCATCATCCTGATCCTGTGGCTCATCAAAAAGTTCTGAATCATATAAAAACTGCCCGGAACGACCTTCTCCTATCGTTCCGGGCAGTTTTAGCAGGAGGAATCTGCTACCGTGGATGTCAAATCAGGTGAGACGATCAAACGTTCTCGTTCAGGAATGCAGCAATTTCTTCTGCGGCGACGGTCTCATCCTCACCCTCAACCGTGACGGTGATGGTTTCACCCTGCTTGATGCCAAGTCCCATGACTGCCATCAGCTTGCGCATATCACAGGTCTTGCCATCTTTTTCAATGGTGACCTTGCTGGCATACTTCTTTGCCAGCTTGACCAGCAGACCGGCGGGGCGGGCGTGGACACCAAGTTCGTCCTTGATGGTATAAGTAAACTGTTTCATGGGTTCTCCTTCATTTCCTTCTTCTTTAGCGTGCAAAAAGGGCAGATCAGACGGCGCTCTCGTAGTCCAGCATGAACTGCACAATGCCGTCCATAGCCAGCTCACGCGGGTCGAGCTTCAGCTGACCCTCACGGATCTTGGCATAGCTGATGGGCATATACTGGTGCAGCATATTCATGGGGATGGGGTACTCGCGCAGGTTGTCGAACAGCTTGTTCATGGCTGCAACGACTTCCGGCTGACCGATGTAGTAGCGGGCACGGTCAGAGTAGCTGTACTTGCGGCACTGTGCCAGATGCTTTTCGTCACCGTGGTAGTGCTTTTCCCAGTTTGCAGGGGAAGCCAGCATGACCTGATCCAGCGTTTCGATGAAGTTGGCGCGCTTTTCTTCCGGTACCAGTTCCTTCTCCATCATGCTCAGAGAGAACAGAGCCTCGCGCAGACCAAAGGTCAGAGCAGGACCGACCTTCAGGATAGCAATGCCGTCGGTGACCATGTTGTACAGATCAGTTGCGGTCTGGTAGTCGGTAGAGTGACCCTCGAAGCAGATGTCGGGGAACTCCTTCAGAGCGGCGCACAGGTCAACGGCTGCGGCAGGGTTGTAGTCGAACACCTGCTCATCGCCAAACTCCACACCGGGCTGGACAACGACTGCGATAACGTCCTTCATGCCCTCGCCAACGCCTTCCTCAGTCCAGACGCGCTGATAGGTGGAAACGGTATCACGGAATGCTTCGGGCTTAGTGACAGCCAGCGTATCCTCTGCCTCGGTTGCACCACCGGGGATGGGCACTTCACTGCCGATAACGAACACCGGGCGCATTGCATCCGGCTTCTCAGCCTTCAGTTCCTCGTAGCCCTTCATAGCAGCCTTGTACAGCTTTGCGCCACGGCGAGCGATGACCTCGGTCTGGAGCAGACCTTCCGGGTCGTCAGCAACCTTCATGCTGGTATCCAGATGGATCTTGGTAAAGCCAGCGCGTGCATACTGGTAAACCAGTTCCACGGAGTTTTCCATTGCTTCGGACTCCGGCAGCTTCTGCCAAGTCAGAGGTCCGAGGTGGTCGCCTGCAAGGATCATCATGTTTTCGGGCAGACCGATGTCGCTTGCCATTTTCAGGACCATCTGGTAGAAATCAGCGGGCTTCATGCCGGTGTAGCCGCCAAACTGGTTGACCTGATTGGCAGTTGCCTCGATCAGAACAGGGATGTTGCGCTCCTTTGCACGGCGCAGGGCGATCTCGATTACCAGTTTCGTTGGCACTGCAATAAGAGGGGATGCCGCAGCGGATACCCTCACGGCGCTTATCCATCATTTCCTGAAGGGGATGTTTCATTTCTATTCTCCTTTTTATTGAATCAAGATCTTACAGCTTTGCCTGACCCTTGCAATAGGTCTGGAGCACATCGTAGTTGTCGTCCAGCACCACAAGGTCGGCATCCTTGCCCACCTGAATGGAACCCTTGCGGTCATCCAGATGCAGGCAGCGCGCCGGGTTGATGGTGCAGGCGTTCAGCGCATAGTTGAACGGTACCATTGCATCCTCGACAAGGATCTTCAAGCCCTTGTTGATGTTCAGGGTAGAGCCAGCCAGACCGCCGGTAGAGGTCAGGTGTGCGCTGCCGTCCGGGTAGATCACGATCTCGTTGCCGCCGAAGATGTACTTGCTGCCCACGGGGGTGCCCTTTGCCATCAGCGCATCGGAGATCATGATAGAATAGTCGGGACCCTTGCTCATAAAGTAGTTGTTCAGAGCAGCCGGGGTGGAATGGCAGCCGTCGCAGATGATCTCACCGTACATGGTGCGGATGCGGTATGCTGCACCCACCAGACCGTTTGCGCGGTGGTTGAAGGGTGTCATACCATTATAGACATGGGTCATGGAGCGTGCGCCATTGGCATAAGCCATGACTGCCTGCTCGTAGGTGGCAGCACTGTGACCGATGCTGACAACGATACCCTGCGAAGTCAGGTAGCGGGTCAGTTCAAAGTTGTCGTCCTGTTCGGTAGCCAGCGTAACATAGCGGATATGGCCGTGTGCGGCTTCCTGATAGTGCTTGAACTGCTCTACGCTGGGCTTTGCAATGAACTGCTCCGGCTGTGCGCCCTTGTACTTCATGTCCAGATAAGGACCCTCGAAGTGGATGCCAAGGATCTCGGCACCGTCGTAGCCGCCCTCCATGACACGGGCAACATTGGCAACGGCATTGGTCAGGACCTCAACGCTCTGGGTGATGGTGGTAGCCAGAAAGCTGGTCACGCCCTCCGAAACGATATGCTCTGCCCAGTAACGCAGACCTTCCTCGTTCGCGTCGTTGGTGTCAAACTCATAGGCACCGTGGCAGTGGATGTCCATAAAGCCGGGGACGATACGCTTTGTCGCCGTTAATCGTCATCTACATCCTTTTGTACCATAGGGGAAAATGCCGACGATCTTACCCTCTTTTGACCTCGATAGCAGCAGGTACAAACTGATCTGCGATTCCATTACTTTTTTTTACTTTTGGATTTATCATCTGAATTGTCCTCCTTCCGAGTGAATTACCCTTTATGCCATTATACCGCATACTTTCGGAAAAATATTTACAATTTTTCAATCGACTTGTTACTTGTTTCGGCAAACATACCCAAAAAATCATATAAATCAAGTGGTCAGACAGGGGGAACGCCGCTTCCGTTTGTCTTTTTTCAAACAAAAAGTTATGGCTTTCAGTTGCCCCCTTGTTTTCTGCTATGGGGGTGTGATATAACAGGAAGGAAGGGATAGTGCGCTTTGGTAAGCCCTGTCTATGATTCGGATAAATACCAACCGATTAGGAGGTAGAATAGCATGAGCATTTTTAATCTGACTGATGAGAAGATGAGGGAAACTTCTTCCACTTTTACTGCACATGAGATCTATCAGCAGCCTGCAACTTGGCGCAAGACCTGCGCACAGCTGGCTGGCTGCAAGGACGAGCTGCAGGCTTTTATCGATCAGGTCGTCAAGCAGGATGACTTCGACATCGTTCTGGTCGGCGCAGGCACCAGCGAGTTCGTTGGCAACTCCCTGTTCCAGGCTCTGAACCCCAAGTACAACTACAAGGTCAAGTCCTACGCTTCCACCGATATCGTTCCCTCCCCGGAGAACTTCCTGTCCCGCACCAAGCCCACCCTGCTGGTGAACTTTGGTCGTTCCGGCAACTCTCCTGAGTCTCTGGGCAACGTGGAAGCAGCAGAGGTCGTCTGCCAGAACCTGTACCACCTGTTCGTGACCTGCAACCACGAGGGCACTCTGTCCAAGATGGCTGCAAGCCGCAAGAACTGCTTCGCTATCAACCTGACCCCGGAGACCCATGACCAGTCCTTCGCCATGACCTCCAGCTACAGCAATATGTATCTGGCAACCTATCTGGCATTGAATCTGGACAAGCTGGATGAGATCACTGCCGAGGTCGAGAAGCTGGCCGTTGCAGGTCAGCACTTCCTCGATGACCAGTTCGGTGAAGTCCAGAAGATCGTGGACGAGTTCGATTACAACCGTATCGTTTATCTGGGCAACATCGGCCTGAAGGGCGTTGCACAGGAGTCCGCACTGAAGACTCTGGAGCTGACTGCCGGCAAGGTTGCTACCATGTACGATTCCGAGCTGGGCTTCCGTCACGGTCCCAAGTCCATCATTGATGATAACACCCTGACCATCGCTTATCTGAGCGACGATGAGTACCGCCGCCGCTATGAGCTGGATCTGGTCAAGGAAATGGCACATCAGCGCAAGGGCAACAAGATCGTCGTTGTTTACAACCACGATTGCGAAGGCATTGAGGAGCTGGCAGATTACCCCATCCAGATCAAGATCGGTCAGGACATGGAGAACGTTCTGCTGGGTCTGGACTTCATCCTGTTTGCTCAGACCATCGCTCTGATGAAGTCTTTGTCTCTGGGCATTACCCCGGACAACCCCTGCCCCACTGGTGAGGTGAACCGTGTTGTCAAGGGTGTCACCCTGTATCCGTACACGCTGAAGTAATTAAAAAATCAGGAGGGCAACGAACATGATCGGTTTGGTAGTTACCGGCCACGGCCATTTTGCTGATGGCATCCACACTTCCGCTCAGATGATCGCTGGCGAGAACGAGTATGTCCGCTATATCAACTTTGAAGAGGGTATGTCCCCGGAGCAGCTGGCGGAGAAGTTCAACGCCGCATTCGATGAGTTCCGCACCTGCGATGGCGTTGTGGTTCTGTCCGATCTGCCCGGCGGCTCTCCCTTCAAGACTGCAGTGGAGTGCAAGTACGCACGCCCCGATCAGAAGATCGAGGTCATTGCCGGCACGAATCTGCCGATGCTCGTTACCGCTGTTACGATGCTGGATATGGAAGATGATCCCCGCTCTCTTGCAGAAGAACTGGTTGACACCGGCAAGGATTGTATGGTAATCTTTGAGTTACAGGCTCCTGCCGAAGAAGCCGAATCTGATGAAAGCGACGGAATCTAAACAATGATCAATTGGGAAGTAATTATTTGGACTTGCATTACGCTGGCAGTCATTATGGGTGTGATCGGTCTCATCCTGTATGCTATCTCTGCCAAGAATATGCGCAATAAGCGCAAGGAGCTTGGCGAAGTCCATACGGACATGAAGGTCGGTTCCCGCATTATGTTTGCCGGTGGCATCTACGGCAAGATCGTAAGCATGGAGGATGAGGATACCCTCCGTGTGGAAGTTGCACCGAAGATCGTTATTACTATTTCCCGTTATGCCGTCCAGAGCATCGTAAAATAATTGCTTTGGTATTTTAATAGCGTTGATCTTGTGTGCCTTCCCTTCATTCGCACACAAGACTTCCATAAATATCTTCATTTGCCAAGAGACCCTCTATCCCAAGCGTAAAAAGACAGGCAGTGAGTGCTGCGCGGCCTCCTGCCTGTCTTTTTACATTCTTAACAAGTCATCCAAGACCTCTTCTTTCCATGATAGAACCCCCACAGCGGTTTGCCATACCGCTGCGGGGGTTCTGTCTTTAAGTGAAAAAAGAATTAGAGCCGATGCTCCGAAGAGCACCGGCTCCAATCCTTAAGGAAGAATGTCTTATGTGGGTTAAGACGGATAAATTCTAAATTATGCCTTGCCGTTGCTGCCGCAGACAAGGATCTTGCTCATGACGTACTCCTTGACCTGCTCACGACCAACTGCACTGTACTTCTTCGGGTCGAATGCCTCGGGATCGCCTGCGAGGTACTCCTTCAGACCCTTGCTGAATGCGATGCGGAGGTCGGTGGCATAGTTCACCTTGCACATACCGCGGGCAACGCACTCACGGACGGCATCATCCGGGACACCGGAGGTGCCATGCAGCACCAGAGGAACAGAAACGACCTTGCGGATCTCGCTCAGGCGGTCGATGTCCAGCTTCGGGGTTCCCTTGTAAACGCCGTGCGCAGTGCCGATAGCAACAGCCAGAGAATCCACACCGGTGCGCTCCACGAACTCAGCTGCTTCGGAAGGAACAGTGTAGCCATTGCCATTGCCGCCGTCCAGATCATCTTCCTTGCCGCCGACCTTGCCCAGCTCGGCTTCCACAGGGATGCCGGCTGCATGGCAGGCACGAACAACTTCCTTGGTGATCTCGATGTTTTCCTCGAAAACATGGTGAGAACCATCGATCATCACAGAGGTGTAGCCTGCACGGAATGCTTTCATAGCCAGCTCGTAGCTGCTGCCGTGGTCAAGGTGCATCACAACAGGAACAGTAGCCTCGGAAGCGGCAGCTGCGACCATGGCATGGAACATAGCCGGAGAAGCGTACTTCAGAGTACCCGGAGTGGTCTGGACGATAACGGGTGCACGCAGCTCCTCAGCAGCGGCGATGATTGCCTGAACCATCTCCATGTTCTCTGCATTGAATGCGCCGATTGCATAATGGTTCTTCTGAGCATCCAGCATCAGTTCTTTGGTAGTGACTAAAGCCATAATTACCCTCCTGAAACATTTACTTTCTTATCGTTTACTCTGCCCTTCAAGAGCCGATCGCTCATAATGGCAGATAGGATATACAAGCATCCACCATTATTATAGATAGTCGTCACTAATTTATCAAGAGCAAAAAACGGTGAAGCCTTTGCAATTTACGGTTAGAAATCGAGGTGGGCGTCTTTCCGGGCGGCTTCCAGTACGGCTACCGCCGATCTCATTGCACGAATGCGCCGCTCTTTGACGGTATCCTGCGGAACAATCAGGAAGTTGGAGATGCCAAGAACTTCAAACCACCAAGGCGTATCGGAGATTTCACTGATGTAGGGTTCTTTTCCCTTCCGGGTGATAACAAGTTTCTGGCAGTTGTTGCTGCCCGGCTCAATCAGGATGCTGCCCTCGGTGCCAATGATCTGGGCACTGTTGTGCGCAGAGCTATCTTTTGCAGCCGTACACTGACAGACAAAATTCGGGTATTCCAGAATCAGGATGCCGCTGGTGTCGATGCCGTTGGCGTGGCGGTTCGGGTAATAGTGGACGGCTTTCGGGTCGCCAAAAAGCCCTACCACAAAATAGATGTTATAAATATTGAGGTCCATCAAGGCTCCGCCGCAGTATGCGGGGTCGAACACAGGGGGAGTCTGCCCATTCATAAAGGCATCGTACCGGCTGGAATACTGGCAGAAGGTGCAGGATACCGTCTTGATGTCACCGATCTCCTTTGCAAACAACTTTGCCAGACCATAGTTCGGGTGGTCGATGGTCGTAATAGCCTCCAGCAGGTGCAAATGGCGCTCTTCCGCAAGGCCGAGCAGTTCATCCAGCTGTGCCAAGGTGGGGACGATGGGCTTTTCGCAGAGAACGTGCTTTCCGGCCAGCAGCGCAGCCTTGGCCTGCTCAAAATGCAGGCTGTTGGGGGTGGCGATATATATAAGTTCCACCTCCGGGTCTGCCAGCATCTCGTTGTACTCGGTATAGACCTTGGGAATATGAAACTCGTTGGCCATTGCAGCTCTGGTGTCTGCGTTGCGAGAATACACGGCAACAACAGGCATTGTTGTAGGACGCGCAAACTCCTTTGCCATCGTGTGGGCGATAGAGCCTGTTCCAACCATTCCAATATTCATAGAGGGATTCCTTTCACTTTTTGATTTGAAGATTCTGCTTTACAAACTCACTGGGCGACATATGATACTTCATATTAAAGGACTTGGAAAAATAGTGGATGGAGGTGTAGCCCAGCCGCAGGGAAATCTCACTGATGGTATAGCGGTTTTCCAGCAGCATCTGACAGCTTCTCTCCAGCTTTTTATCATTGATGTACTTTTTCGGAGACTGGTCGATGGAATTCTTGAACATCAGCTGCAACGCCGTCCGCGACAGCGAAAAGTGTTCGCAGATTTCCGGGATCGTCAGAGGAAGGTAGATGTTTTCATCAATATAGGCAATGATCCGGTCAAACAGTTCATCCATTGCACTCTTGTGCACGGAATTGCTGGGCTGGTTCATGGGAGAAGCATAGGTTCCTTGCAGAAGCCGGATGATGATCTCAGTCAACAGACAGAGCATCAGACTGTTCATATAAGGAATGCCGGTTGTGCTTTCCCGGACGAACGCTTTTATTAAGGAGTTGATCTTCTGGTCATAGTGGAACACCCGGTTGATCAGAGCATCGTACCAGACCTCCTGTTCCACAGGGGTCAGATTGCGCATATCGAACAGCACCGTCATATAGGATGCGTTGTGGCTGTCATCCGTATACTGGGTGTGGAACTGACCGGGACCGTAGATCATCAGTTCCTTGTCTTTCAGCTGGTACAGTGTTCCGTCCACCTCAGTTTCGAGTTCGCCCTCGTCTACATACGTCAACTCAAAAAAGTTATGCTGCTCACCCTTAAAGCAGTAGTTCGGGGTGCGGATTCTATAATAATACCCCAAGATCTTCTGCATTTCAATACGGGGCAGAACCGCAAGGAACTCATACTGGGAAGGGAAATCGGTAACATGGAGAGAATAGTTGCTCTCGGCATACAGTTCAAATTCCAGCTTCTGTGTAGTAGAAACTGCCGCGAAATAGATATTGGGCTTGATGTGGACCAGCCGGTTCATGGCAAACTCTTGTACATCGGCGGCATCTGCCGTATGGGAGACCAGCAAAACACCGATGCCGTCTTGCACCTCTATATAGGTATCACAGTTAAAACAATAGAACTGTGATACATAGCGGCGGGTGATGGCGGTCTGATGCTGGTGGATCAGGTCAGGGTGTGTGAGCCTGATGGGTTCGTGGTAGGTCTGGCCGTACTCCAGAAAGCTGTCGTTGGAAGTTTCGCGTTGCATATCCAGAATCCTCCTTCTCTCAAACTTGTATTGAGTATAACATTTTTTGTTGAATATTACCAGCTTTTTCCGACGAGTTTTGGAAGATTGTAATGAGAAGCCACGAAAATAACCGATTTTTAGAAACAGTTTGTTAAAAAATATAAAGACATTTGTTCAAATATCGCCTATAATGTAGTTACTCTGAATTGGAAACTCAGACAAAAAATTTCAAGGAGGAATAAAAAAAATGCCGAACATTGTTCTAACTCGAATCGACAATCGTCTGGTTCATGGACAGGTTGCTACGCAGTGGTGCGGCGCAATCGGCGCAAACCTGATTCTGGTGGCAAATGACGAGGTGGCTGGCAACAGCCTGCGTCAGGGCCTGATGAACATGGCTGCTCCTTCGTATGCAGCTATGCGCTACTGGACCATCCAGAAGACGATCGACACCATCCACAAGGCAAACGCAAAGCAGCTGATCTTCATCGTCTGCGAGAATCCGCAGGATGTCGTGAAGCTGGTGGAGGGTGGCGTTCCCATCAAGAAAGTCAACATCGGTAATATGCACATGGCTGACGGCAAGCGTCAGGTGGCAGGTTCCGTTGCAGTTGACGATTCCGATGTGGCTGCTTTCAAGCGGCTGCAGGAACTCGGTGTGGAACTGGAGATTCGTCGTGTTCCTACCGAACATGCGGAAAGCACCGACAAGCTGTTCAAGTAAACAGACGGCTGCTCTCCTAAATACTGAAAAAGGAGTACTTATTATGGGCTTTAGTGCACTTCAGATCATTCTGGTCTTTGTGTGGGTCTTTATCGTGGCCATCGACCAGTTTGATTTCTTGGAATCCCTGTACCAGCCTATCGTTTCCGGTGCTGTCATCGGTGCGATCTTGGGCGATCTTCCCACCGGTCTGATCGTTGGCGGTACTTACCAGCTGATGACCATCGGTAACATGCCTGTCGGCGGTGCTCAGCCGCCAAACGCCGTTATCGGCGGCGTCATGGCTACCGTGTTCGCAATCTCTTCTCATCTGGATACCACCGCTGCTGTCGGTCTGGCAGTTCCCTTCGCTCTGATCGGCCAGTACATGGTTACCTTCCTGTTCACCCTCATGTCCCCCATGATGTCCAAGGCTGACCAGCTGGCAGCAAAGGGCGACACTAAGGGCATTGTCCGTCTGAACTATCTGGCAATGGCTCTGCTGGGCCTGCTGTTCGCCATCGTCTGCACCCTCGGTATGCTGGGCGGCTCTGCAATGGGTACTACCCTGAGCAACCTGGCCGCCAAGTATGCATGGGTCATGGCTGGTCTGGGCGCTGCCGGTGGTATGATGCGTTTCGTCGGTTTCGCAACCCTGCTGCGTATCATGCTGTCTAACGAGTTCTGGGGCATCTACTTTGCTGGTTTTGCTCTGGCAACCATCATCGGCTACATCCCCGAACTGTCCGGCTCTGCTCTGCTGCTGATCGCATTTGTGGGCATTGCAATTGCTCTGTACGACTACCAGACTCGCGTTGCTATCAAGCAGGCTGCTGGTTCTGGTTTTGCTGCGAATGGAGGCGACGACGAAGATGGCATCTAATGCAACTCATTACAACAATCTGACTCCCGCGAAGCCTTTGGATAAGGCTACGCTGAATAAGATGGTGTTCCGTTCCCTGAACCTGCAGGCATCTTTCAACTACGAGCGTATGCAGGCTGCCGGCTGGCTGTACTGCATCCTGCCCGGTCTGGAAAAGATCCACGGCGATAACAAGGAAGACCTGAAGCTCTCCATGGAGCATAACCTTGAGTTCTTCAATACTCACCCCTTCCTCGTTACCTTCGTTATGGGCATCATCCTCTCTCTGGAACAGCAGAAGGCTGACATCGAAACCATTCGTGCCGTGCGTGTTGCCGCTATGGGTCCTCTGGGCGGTATCGGCGATGCAATCTTCTGGTTCACTCTGGTTCCTATCACCGCAGGTATCACATCGAACATGGCAATAAACGGATCGCTTGCTGGTCCTATCATGTTCCTGCTGATCTTCAACATCGTGCAGTTTGCTTGCCGCTTCTTCCTGATGTACTGGTCTTATAATCTGGGTACTAAGGCTATCGACATCCTGACTGCAAACGCTAAGGAGTTCACTCGTGCCGCTTCCATGCTGGGCGTGTTCATCGTTGGTGCTCTGACCTCCAACTACGGCGGCACCACCGTTGCTACCGTTATCGAGAACGGCGACAGCCCCATCGTTATCCAGAGCATTCTGGATGGCGTTCTGCCCAAGCTGATTCCTCTGGCTCTGACCCTCGGCCTGTTCTTCCTGATGAAGAAGAAGAACTGGAAGCCCGTTACCTGCATCGCTCTGCTGCTGGTGATCGGTCTGGTCGGCGCATTCTTTGGTATCTTCGCTTAATTCAAAGCTGGAGCTACAATGCACGCTGTACTTCTTGATTTTAATGGGACGATGTTCTTTGATACCCGCTTCCACATGGAGGCGTGGTCAGAGATCTATCATGAATTGCATCCCGAAGATCCGAATCCCCTTGACCCTAAGTTGATCTGCGGACCGTGTAATGAGTCGATCATTCAGAACATGGCACCGTGGCTCAATGCCGATGAGCGAAAGCAATGTTCGGAGCGGAAAGAGGAATTGTATCGCAGGATGTGCAGGAGAAATCCTGACAGTTTACACCTCGTAGCAGGTGCTGAGAAGTTGATGCAAGGCTTGCATGAGCGCGGCGTCCCCTTTATTCTGGCAAGTGCTTCTATCAAGGCAAACGTTGATTTTTACTTCGACAGCTTCCCCATTGGGAAATGGTTGAAGAAAGAAGATGTTGTCTACGATGATGGAACCTATGCTGATAAAGGCGAAATGCACTTAGAAGCTGCCAGACGACTGAATGTTCCGTTCTCGGAATGTATGGTCATCGAGGATAGTGTTGCAGCCATCACTCTGGCGAAACGAAATGGCGCAGGCCAGATCGTTGCAGTCGGTGAAAAAGCAGACGGGTCGGATTTGATCCGGCTTGGCGCAGCACATTACATTCACGACTTTACAGAATTTGATTACGCATGGTTGGAAAACTGAAATTCGTCCAGTGAGTTTCCATTTCCACAGTTGATAAAAGACGGCTTCGGTTATACGGAGCCGTCTTTTTCGTTAAAAAACAGATGAGGACAGAGGTTTATGGAGCACTTCACAAACTACCAGCAGATGATTGCTCCTGCTATGGTGTGGGAATCAATCGAACGTAACGATGCGGTCAAAATGGCCGTTTCGTTCAGTTGGAAAAATGAAGAATGGCTGATTCCGGCAGTTTATCCGTTTCCGGGCGGGTTGGTAGTAGATGTGGTGCGTAAGCTGCCATTTTATCATTTGAAGAACCGACTGACCATCTACGAAAAGGACAAGAATGCAGAGTATCATTCGCCGTTAGAGCGATTGCTGATGGATCGGCATGACCCCTTCCGTTTTTATCCAACAGGGCATCTTTTAACAGAAAATTACTGTATTGACGAATGGGACTCCAAACGTTTCATCTGGAATCCGTTCAAAATATCACCTGTTCCCTCAAAGGAAGATTATCAGGCCAAAAAGCTGATGGAGAACTACGGACTTGATCTGAACACCGGATGGGTCATTTTTCGAATGTGCTTCAAAAGTGAGTTTCTGTCATTTTACGATCAGGAACTGACCCTGATGCTGGAAGCACCGGATGAACCCGTGCCGGGGCCGACTTTGAAAATCGAAGAAGCAGGCCAGCTTATCGTGTTCCAGAATCCGCTTACCAAGAAAGCGGAAATGATCACGGTCACAGTGCTTGAAAATGGTGTGATCGAGCATCCCTTCAAGAAGCCGGGACCAGTCAAGTATCCCGCCAATTATGTGATCCTTCATTATCGCTTTCACCCAGAGAAGAAGGACCAACAATATTGCCTTATGGACACGCGGTTGACAGATGCTCCAATCGAATTGGAATCGTGTGAGGGTTTGACTTACGCACACACCGAGGAAGCGGAACCATGCGACCCTCGGTTTTCCAAGGTGACCTTGCAGGACTATGTGGCCGAAAACAGAAACCGTGCGGCATATTCCTCCCTTACGCATTATCCGAGACTTACGACGGAGTGGCAATTTGTGGCGATCCACAAGGAAAGAAAGAATGTCCGTGTAAAGCTGAAAAGGGACTAGACAGAACAGAGATATTGTGTTAGGGTAAACAAAGAGCATTCGACAGTGTTTGCAGATGAGGACGCGCTGCGTCTTATCAGATAGTAAAAGGAGCGTTTTTATGAATTCAACAACATTGCTTGTCATCCTTGCTGTTGTGGTCGTGTGTGCAGTTGCCTTTTTGTCTTTTCCCCGCTCCGGGAAAAACAAAGCGGCTGAGAAAAAAGTAGACCCTGCCGAAGCAAACAAATACGCACTGGTTGCACAGGACATTCTGAAAGGCATCGGCGGCAAAGACAACGTAGTATCTGCCAGCTACTGCACTACCCGCCTGCGCTTTGTGGTCAAGAACTACAATCAGGTCAATGAGCAGGCCGTAAAAGCGGCAGGCGCATCAGGCATCATCCGTCCGGGAAAAAACGCCTGTCAGGTCATTGTCGGCACGAAGGTCAAGTCCATTTATGACGAACTGGATAAGCTGCTGAAGTAAAGAAGGGGCTGTTGCACAAGGATAAAACCGGTGTAACAGCCTCTTTTTCATTCATGCTGCAATTTTTTCAGCGTTTCAAACGTATCTAAATTAAAGTGGCATATCATCTTCCTATTTCACAAATCCTTGCCGTTTTCAGACAGGAGGTTGCTTTTATGAAAGTATCTGCCGACTATCGTATGCTCGCTCTCGATGCCCTGCGCGGAAAATGGAAAACTGCTGTTTTGACAGGTATTGCCGCCAGTGCGCTCGGTGCTACCATTGTGAGCAGTTCCAACAGTGCCGTATCCAATTCCAATCAGGCAAAGGACATCCATTTTGAACTGTTCTCCCAGCCCAACGGCGGTCGGCTGCTTGCTGTTCTGCTTGCCGGCATTGTTCTGTGGGCAGTCCTCCAACTGATCGTGGGCGGTGCAGTTCAACTGGGATATGCTCATTTTAATCTGAACCTTGTAGATGGAAATGATGCTGCCATCTCGGACTTGTTCTCTCAGAAAGACCGTCTGTGGGATGGCTTCTGCATGAAATTCCTGCAGGGTCTGTACATCGCCCTCTGGTCGCTGCTGTTGGTGATTCCGGGAATCGTGAAAACATACAGCTATGCGATGACACCTTATATCATGGCAGAGCATCCTTCGTTGACTGCAAATGAAGCAATCACAGAATCCAGGCGGATCATGGACGGCAACAAATGGCGGCTGTTCTGTCTGGATTTCAGCTTCATTGGCTGGGAGCTGCTCTGTGCGCTGCCACTGTATGCTGGGTATTTTCTGATTCTCAGATATTTCTCCGGTTCAGAGGCCATGGCGATTTCTATGATTCTTCTGCTGACAATTCCATTGAGCATTGGCTTCTTTTTCGTGCGTCCCTATGAGGAAGCTGCATGGGCCACTTTCTACCGCGATATTACCGCAGCACCTACCGTACCGGATGAAGCATCTTGATTTTTATACTATTTCTCAGGTGTGACTGGATTTTCGAGGTATCCTGCTGATAGAAGCCCTCAGACAGAGCTACACGAGTGTCGTTACTGCCCTGCCCGGTTGCGCCAGTGCCGACCAGATAGGGGATGTAGTTGTTCATGCCGTTGTCGCCGCCGTTGCGCCCGTTGCCGTAGTTGCCCCAGCCGAAGATGATGGCGAGGATGATAACCGCCCACAGACCTTTGTTGCCGAAGAATCCGCCGTTGTTATTGCCACCGTCCTGCCCAGCCAGATAGCCAGTTGCAAAATCGTCCATAGTGTACCGCATCAGCAAAAAGCGAAGGACAACGAACGCGCAACGAAGGACAAATAAAAAAGCGCCCACACAGCACAGGGCTGTATGAGCGCTCAAGTATTTGCACGCAACGCGTATAAAATTTTCAAAAAAGTCTTGATAATTGCACGCAATGCGTGTATAATAAAGACAATGAAGGACACCACACAACGGAGGCAGCAATTATGAGAAACGCTTATGAGATCGCCGCTGATATCCGCAACGCCGCTGAGTGGGATAACGACCTGTGCGCAGAGCTGTGCGAAGCCGCTGATATGACCGCCGAATGGGAAACCGCTGATGGTGACACCTTTGAAGCTGTCGTGTACGCAGCAGCTGAAAAGCTTGGTGTGGAGATTTGAAGAGGAGGGCTGAAAAATGGCAAACGTACAGACCATCCCAGTGAAAGAGCTTGAGAGTATTTACGCGCACTACTCCAAAAAAATGTCCGAGGCTTCCGAAGCGCTTGAAAAAGCCCGCGCAGAGTACGAAGAGCTGTCTGAGGAGTACAAGATGCTCCCTTACTCTGGCATGACGGAAAGCGAAAAAGAGATCCGCAAGCGCCAGCTGTGGGAGTTGATTGGCCGCGCAAAGTGCGAATGTGAAGTGGCTTTAGCCAGCTTTACGGCATACAGCGAATCGGTCGAAGCGTTTGACTATCTGAAAAATTACGACAAATATCAGGCACTATAAAGGAGAAAGGCAATGTACACAGCTGAACTTTTTAATGTAGGCAGCCGACCCGGCAACCTCACGCGAGGTCTTCCTCAACAGCGTCACCCTCAGCATCCCGGACGATGCCGACGGGTGCGTAGATCTGGACGCTGAGAAGGCAAGATTGTCCGCCATCTGGGACATGGCGCATTTGCCAATGCGAGAGCTGGTGGCCCGCACTGGCCTGTCGCAGACCGCTTTTGCAAAGCAGGCGGGCGTCCCGCGGCGCACTGTGCAGGACTGGTGCGGTGAAAAGCGCGCGTGCCCCACATACGTCAGATTCCTGCTGGCCGAGCACTTCGGGTTGCTGTGAGGCAGCTGCTATGACTAAGATTTCTCCCGGAGACCGTTTCGGTCACTGGACGGTGCTGGCCCCCTCAAAGGAGCGGCCCTACTACTTCACCTGCCGCTGTGACTGCGGCACCGTCAAGGATGTGTACCGCAGTAGCCTGCTGCAAGGCACCAGCACCCAGTGCCCGGCCTGCGCCTTCTCCGCCATCAACGACGGCCTTCACCGCTCCGTCCGGGAAAAGGCCGCAGCCGACCTTCTTGCAGCCCAGCAGCGTTACACGGGCCAGACCGTCAACGGCTGGCGAATCCTTGAAGTTCTTCCGGCGCAGGGTCCACGCAGCGGCTTCTGCTGCAAGGCGGTCTGCCCCCAAGTGCGGCAAACCCACCGTCACTCGCCTCAGCAGAATCAGGCAGTCCTGCCCATCCGACAGTGCGCCGCCTGCAACCGTGACATTAAAAAGAAGTCCGACGCAATCCACAGCACTGCATGGGCAGACGGCTCCAGCCTTGTTTCCGTCAAAAGCCGCATGAGTCGGAGCAACCAACCGGAACTCAACCACGGGTGCAAACGGCGTTTCCCGTCTGGCAGATGGCCGGTATAGGGCATACATCAACTTCAAGCGAAAGCAGGTCTTTCTCGGCAAATTTTCCTCTCTGGAGGACGCCGTGGCAGCTCGTAAAGCCGCAGAGCAGCTCATATATGGCGAGTACCTTGACCAGAATGCCGGATGGGAAGAGGATTTGAAAGAGGCTATCGAAAAGCTGAAGAAAAATAAAAGTCCCCCACTTTGCCTACAAAGTACCCCGCGTGGAACGCAGGGCTTCGGCAAAGCAGGGATGCCTCTACCGCGCCTTACCGTGATTAGGACTGCTTGCGCTGGGAGATTTCTCCCAGCGTTTTTTTCATTCCTCTGAGATGCCGAGATAT
>ENA-OQKQ01000302-OQKQ01000302.1-human-gut-metagenome-genome-assembly--contig:-NODE-302-length-18359-cov-4.504388_pt1 | contig 18359 bp, 18 predicted proteins | sample MGYA00242651_ERZ504803 | MGnify/ENA primary metagenome ERZ504803 (study PRJEB26092, sample SAMD00036380) | human gut metagenome | host: Homo sapiens | study: EMG produced TPA metagenomics assembly of...
ACAAATGGCCATTGGACTGGTAAAAATAAGAGCCGCTCAACGGAACCAACAGACGTTGCAGCGTTTAAAATTTATCTGGATGAAGTAAAAAGCCGTCTTATATACGGCGCGGCGCGGGCAGATGGGGTCCGGGCCGGGAGGGTAACTGCACCCTCCGCAGCGGAGTCCAAATTGTATACGATGCTCGATTTTACCAAAAAGAGGGCATCGTATTTGATTGTGGGGCCAGATGGCTTCTGCCCGTCCCGCAGTCCGGGCGGCCGGGGCATGAAAAACATGTCCGCAGCCGCAGCCAATTTTGAAAAGAGAGGAGTTGTCTCGTATCGCTTCCGTAAAATTGAAGAAAGCATTGTCTGACTGCAAGCATGCAGTCTCTCCCCGTGTGCTGGCGTTTTGTGTCATGGTCGTGTGCCTTGTGGCTACACTCAGTGTGACCGCTGCGAATCTGCGGCTGACCTACGTCACAGACTCCAATGGTGCCCGGCAGGTGATCCTCACCTCCGAGACCGACCCTGCACAGGTTATGAACCTTTCCGGCATCCAGTCCGAAGAGGGCGATCAGGTCTATTACACGGCCTACAGCGGCAATCTTGCCGCCCTGAACATTGAGCGCGCATTCTCCGTCAGCATCACTGCCGACGGTCAGGAGTACCCCGTCAAAATGGTGTTCGGCACCGTGGCGGATGCCCTGAAGCGTGCCGGTATCACCCTGGAGGGTGACGACTACACCGAGCCTGCTCTGGACCAGCTGGTGAGCGCAGGTTCCACCATCACGGTGCACCGCGTGGACTACACCGACCGTGTGGAGACGCAGGCCATCCCCTACGATACCGAGTACGTCTACACCAGCCTGTATTTCCGCAACACCGGCCGCGCCACCACGGTGCGCCATGGTGCGGAAGGCCAGCAGACCATCACCACCCGCGACCGCTATGTGGACGGCGAACTGGAAAACAGCATCGTGGTGGATTCCACCACCACTGTGGAGCCGACCAACCACATCGTAAAGACCTATGGCGCAGGCGCGCCGGTCTCCCCGCTGACCGGCCCGGACGGCACCACCAATGCACCCGCCTCTTACAGCAAGGTGCTCACCGGAAAGGCCACCGGCTACTATTCCAAGACCGGCAAGGGTTCTTCCGGTCTGGGTCTGGGCTACGGCACTGTGGCTGTGGACCCGGATGTGATCCCCTACGGCACCAAGCTGTATATCACCTCCACCGACGGCAAGTTCGTGTACGGCTATGCGGTGGCTACCGATACCGGCATTGCCGTGCAGAAGGGCCAGATCCTTGTGGACCTGTTCTACGAGACCTACGCCGAGAGCGTGATCAATGGAGCCATTCAGGTGAACGTCTACGTGGTGGACTGAGCAGGCTGAAAAGACCGGGGAAACCGGAACTGAAAATTTTCAACAGAAACAGAGAGCTTCTGTACACCTTCCCTTTGGGAGGGTGCGCAGAGGCTCTTTTTTATGTCAGATTGGCAGGATTCACCATAAAATTTGTAAAAATTTAGCGGGTATGTATATAAGAGAAAAATATCAATGAAAAGATTATGGTAAATTTTACAGTAAAATGCGGCGAAACTCTTGAAAAACAGACCGAAATTCTTTAATATAAAAGGGTAAAAAGCTACAGGTGCGCTTTGTGCATCTGTACGGGGAGGAGCAGTCTATGAAACCGACCGAGGAGAAGATCCAGAGCAATGCATCGGACCTGCCGGTGTATCTGTTTAAACAGGGCAATAACTGTGAAGCATACCGCTACTTTGGCGCACACATGGAAACGCGTGCCGGTGAAGCAGGTGTGGTGTTCCGCGTGTGGGCACCCCATGCTGTAGCCATCAGCGTGGTGGGCGACTTTAACAGCTGGAAGCCGGGCAGCCACCCGATGCGCAAGGTGGATGGCGATTCCGTATGGGAATTGTTCATCCCGGGCATGAAGGAATATGATGTTTATAAATACTGCGTGACCACCCGCGCAGGTGATCTGGTCTATAAGGCCGATCCCTATGCGTTCCACGCCGAGACCCGCCCGTCCAACGGCAGCAAGGTCTACGATATCAGTGGTTTTGCGTGGCACGATGATGCATGGCAGACAGCACAGAAAAAGGCTGATGTGATCAACAGCCCGATGAATATTTACGAGATGCACGCCGGCAGCTGGAAGATGAAGGAGGGCGGCAAGCCCTATAACTATTCCGAGCTGGCAGACGAGCTGATCCCGTATATCACAGAGATGGGCTATACCCATGTGGAACTGCTGCCGGTCATGGAATATCCGTTTGACGGCAGCTGGGGCTATCAGGTCACCGGCTATTTTGCACCCACCAGCCGCTACGGCACCCCCAAGGACCTGATGGCCTTTGTGGATAAGCTCCATGCCGCCGGCATTGGTGTGATCATGGACTGGGTGCCTGCTCACTTCCCGAAGGATCAGTTCGGCCTGTACAACTTTGATGGCGAAGCCTGCTACGAGGACCCGAATCCGAAGCGCGGCGAACATAAGGAGTGGGGCACCATGGTGTTCGACTTCGGCCGCAGCGAGGTGCAGAGCTTCCTGATCTCCAGCGCACTGTATTGGCTGGAGCAGTACCATATCGACGGTCTGCGCGTGGACGCGGTGGCATCCATGCTGTATCTGGACTATAACCGCAAGCAGGGCGAGTGGGAGCCGAACAAGAACGGCGGCAAGGAAAATCTGGAGGCTGTTGCTTTCCTGCGCAAGCTGAACGACACCGTGCTGGGCCGTCACCCCCACAAGTACATGATCGCGGAAGAATCCACTGCATGGCCCATGGTCACAAAGCCTGCTTCGGACGGCGGCCTTGGCTTCAACTTCAAGTGGAACATGGGCTGGATGAACGATATGCTCAGCTACATGAAGACTGACCCGCTCTTCCGTTCCGGCAACCACAACAAGGTCACCTTCAGCTTCTTCTACGCCTTCAGCGAGAACTTTGTGCTGCCCATCAGCCACGATGAGGTGGTGCACGGCAAGGGCAGCCTGATTAACAAGATGCCCGGCGAGTACGACGCCAAGTTTGCAAACCTGCGCACCTTCTTTGGCTACATGATGGCCCACCCGGGCAAGAAGCTGCTGTTCATGGGTCAGGAGTTCGGCCAGTTCGCCGAGTGGAACGAGACAAAGCCGCTGGACTGGATGCTGCTGGGCTACGATAAGCACACCGAGCTGCAGACCTACGTCAAGACCCTGAACGCCTTCTACAAGGAGCATCCCGCCTTCTGGCAGGTGGATTACAGCTGGGAGGGCTTCCAGTGGATCGTGCCGGATGACTCGCAGCAGAGCGTCATCGCTTTCCTGCGCAAGGACACTTCCGGCAAGCAGATCCTTGTGGTGTGCAACTTCAACCCCGTCCTGCGCGAGGGCTACACTCTGGGCGCACCGGTGGCAGGCTCCTACAAGGAGATCCTGAACAGCGACGATGCAGAGTTCGGCGGTTCCGGCGCAGTCCACAACAAGGCCGTGCGCACCCACAAAAAGCCGATGCACGGGTTTGAGCAGAGCATCACCATCACCCTGCCGCCCATGAGCACCCTGTATTTTGAAGTGCCCGCCAAGCGCACCCGCAAGGCCGCAGCGGACAAGACCGATAAGGCGGGAAAAAAGACCGCAGCCAAAAAGGCAAAGACCGCTGCGGAGAAAGCTGCAGCAAAGGTGGTAAAGAAGCCGGGCCGCAAGCCCAAGGCAGAAGCTGCCGCTGCAGAGGAAAAGCCGGTGAAAAAGACCGCCCGCAAGGCAAAGGTTGAGCCGGAAAAGGCCGAGGAAGCACCCAAAAAGCGCGGCCGCAAGCCCAAGGCAGAGGCAGAACCCAAGGCGGAAAAAGCACCCGCAAAACGCACCCGCAAACCGAAGGAGCCCAAGGAATGACCCGGCACTTCGGCCGACCCATACCGCACATGTTGACGCTCATTTCCGAACAACGGAAATGTTAATGTTAAAGGGGAGAATAAAGCTATGGCAAAAGAAATTGTGGCAATGATCCTTGCCGGTGGACGTGGCTCGCGCTTGTACGCGCTGACACAGAAAACGGCAAAACCCGCAGTGTCCTTCGGCGGTAAGTACCGCATCGTGGACTTCCCGCTGTCCAACTGCGTGAACTCCAACATCGACACCGTTGGCATCGCGACCCAGTATCAGCCCCAGAAGCTGAACGAGTACATCGGCAACGGCCAGCCCTGGGATCTGGATCGTCTGCACGGCGGCGTGCACACCCTGCCGCCCTACGAGCAGGCAAAGGGCACCGACTGGTACAAGGGCACTGCAAACGCCATCTACCAGAACATCGGCTTCATCGACAGCTACGATCCCGAGTATGTGATCATCCTGTCCGGCGACCAGATCTGCAAGCAGGACTATGCCGACTTCCTGCGCTTCCACAAGGAAAAGGGCGCAGAGTTCTCTGTGGCTGTTATGGAAGTAGACTGGAAGGAAGCTTCCCGCTTCGGCCTGATGGTGGCTGATGAGAACGACCGCATCACCGAGTTCCAGGAGAAGCCCCCGGTACCCAAGTCCAATCTGGCTTCCATGGGCATCTACATCTTCAACTGGGATGTGCTGAAGAAGTATCTGGAAGAGGACGAAGCAGACCCCAACTCCAAGAACGACTTTGGCATGAACATCATCCCCGCCCTGCTGCGCGACGGCCGCAAGATGTACGCCTACCGCTTTGCCGGCTACTGGCGTGACGTGGGCACGATCGACAGCCTGTGGGAAGCCAACATGGAAGTGCTGGATCCCGAAAACTCCGGCATCGATATCTTCGACGAGAAGTGGAAGATCTACAGCCGCAACCCGGTCCTGCCTCCGCAGAAGATCGGCCCCCGCGCTGTGGTGCAGGATTCCCTCGTCACCGAGGGCTGCAAGATCTACGGCAATGTGCATCACTCTGTGCTGAGCGCAGGCGTTGTTGTGGAAGAGGGCGCTACCGTTGAGGACGCAGTCCTGATGGACGGCGTTGTGGTCAAGGCTGGTGCTGTTGTCAAGCGCTGCATCCTGGCGGAGGATGTTGTGGTCGGTGCAGGTGCACGAGTGGGCGGCGATGGCCCCATTGCCCATGTGGGCACCGGCCTGACCGTCGGCGCAGGCGCAACCGTCAAGGAAGGTGCCAAAGTCTTTGAATCCGTCAAGGAGGGTATGGAAGTATGCTGAGCCAGAACACCAATGCGTTGGGTATTATTTTCCCCAACAGTTATGATAATACCGTCCCCGAGCTGGTGACCGAGCGCGCAATGGCTTCGATCCCCTTCGCGGGCCGCTACCGTATGGTGGACTTTGTTCTGTCCAGCATGGCAAACTGCGGTATCTCCAATGTCTCCATCGTGGTGCGCAAGAACTACCACTCCCTGATGGATCATCTGGGCACCGGCCGTGAGTGGGATATGGCCCGCCGTCACGGCGGCCTGAACATCGTGCCGCCTTTCGCTGAGAAGGGCGTGCGCATCTATTCCGGCCGTGTGGAAGCTCTGGGCTCTATCATGAACTTCCTGGAGAACCAGAAGGAAAAGTACGTGGTTATGAGCGACGCCAATGTTGCCCTGAACTACGACTTCAACGCCCTGCTGGCCGCCCATCAGGCAAGCGGTGCCGATGTGACCGTCGCTTACCAGAAGACCGAGATCCCCGAGGGCCGCAAGAATGACAACTACACCCTGACCGTTGATGCCGACGGCCGTGTGACCGAGCTGCTGTTCAACGATTACCGCCCCGGCGTGCAGAACCTTGACCTGAACATCTATGTTCTGGAGCGCGAGACCCTGCTCAAGCTGGTCCGGGATGCGACCTCCCGCGGCCTGATCTACTTCGAGCGCGATATTCTGGCCCACAATGTCAACATCCTGAACATCCACGCTCTGGAGTACACCGGCTATGTGGCACATGTCTGTGACATGAAGAGCTACTTTGACGAGAACCTCAAGCTGACCGATGACGAAAATCTGGAAAAGCTGTTCCCCAAGAAGAGCCCGGTCTACACCAAGATCCGCGACGACAACCCCACCCGCTATGTGCCGGGCTGCAAGGTGACCGACTCCATTCTGGCCGACGGCTGCGTCATCGAGGGCACGGTGGAGAACTGTGTGCTGTTCCGCGGTGTCAAGGTCAAGAAGGGTGCCGTCGTCAAGAACTGCGTGCTCATGCAGGACACCGTTGTGGAAGCCAATGCCGAGCTGGACTGCGTTGTTACCGATAAGAACGTGAAGATCACTGCCGGCAAGAAGCTGTCCGGCACCGAGAGCTTCCCGGTGTACGTGCAGAAGAAGCACACCGTCTGATTTTACTGAGTTATCCATAGGGGCGGCTTCCTCCCCGGTAGCCCCTCTTGAGAGGGGCGGGGGCATCTGTGTGCCCCCGCCTGCTCTTTTGTAAAAATGGTTCGTGCTGCCTGCAAGGGCGGTGGGGGAGAACGAAAATATCCCACTATATGGAAGGAGCGATCCTATGAGAATCCTGTATGCTGCTTCGGAAGCTGCCCCTTTTGCAAAGTCCGGCGGTCTGGCCGACGTTGCGGGTGCCCTGCCCAAGGCTCTGGTCAAGGACGGCGTGGATGCCCGCGTCATTATGCCCCTGTACGGCGACCTGAAGTTCCGTGATACGCTGGAGTACGTGACCAATTATTCCGTCCCCGTGGGCTGGCGCAGCCAGTACTGCGGCCTGTTCAAGACCGAGCGGAACGGCGTGACCTACTACTTCCTGGACAACGAGTATTACTTCAAGCGCCGCGGCCTGTACGGCTTCTACGATGACGGCGAGCGTTTCGCCTTCTTCTCCCGCGCCGTTTTAGAGACCCTGTTCTACATCGATTTCACCCCCGATATCATCAACTGCAACGACTGGCAGACCGCTCTGGTGCCGGTGTACCTGAACCTGTACTATCGCCATCTGGATAAGTTCAACCGCATCAAGACCATCTTCACCATCCATAATATCGCTTATCAGGGCAAGTACGGCACCGACATTCTGGAGGATACCTGCGGCATCGGCCGCCGTGACCAGCACATCGTAGAGTACGACGGCTGCGCAAACTTCATGAAGGGTGCTTTCGAGACTGCCGATAAGATCACCACTGTCAGCCCCACCTATGCCATGGAAATCCTCGACCCGTGGTTCAGCTATGGTCTGGACGCTCTGCTGCGCGAGAAGCAGTACAAGCTGTGCGGCATCCTGAACGGCATCGATACCGATTCCAACGATCCCGCTACGGATAAGAACATCCCCTTCAACTACGACATCACCAACTTTGAAGAGGGCAAGGCAAAGTGCAAGGAAGCCCTGCAGGATAAGTTCGGCCTGAACAAGGATGGCAGCCCCGTCTTTGCCATGGTCAGCCGCATGGTCGGCATGAAGGGCTTTGATCTGGTGCAGAGCATCGCCGATGGTCTGGTGGACCGCGGCATCGAGCTGGTCGTTCTGGGCAGCGGCGAGAGCCAGTACGAGAACTTCTTCTCCGACCTGTGCGCACGCCATCCGGGCCGCGTTGGCACCTACATCGGCTTCGAGCCGGCCCTGTCGCAGGAGATCTACGCAGGTGCAGATGCCTTCATCATGCCTTCCAAGAGCGAGCCCTGCGGTCTGGCACAGATGGTGGCCTGCCGCTATGGCACGCCTCCCATCGTCCGCGAGACCGGCGGTCTGCGCGACTCCATCCACGACAGCACCATGGGTGAGGGCAACGGCTTCACCTTTGCGGGCTACAATGCCCATGAGCTGTATGTGGCCTGCTGCAACGCACAGAATGCTTACTATGACAAGGAAAACTGGAAGAACCTCGTGCATCACTGCATGGAGTGCGATTTCAGCTGGGATGTCTCCGCCAAGAGCTACGAGGGCCTGTACAACGAGACCGCAAACCTCTGGTAATGTCCTGAAAACTGCATAACGGCTGCCGCCCGGTTCCCAAAGAGCCGGGCGGCTTTTTTTTGTGTGACCCTCTCAGCTTCGCTTCGCTCAGCAGCTCCCCCGGAAGGGGGAGCTTTATTTGTGCTGCCCGAAAGATGCATAAAAGCTCGCCCTTCGGGAGAGCTGGCGCGTCAGCGCCTGAGAGGGTTCGCCCGTTTTTTGCATTCTGCACAATAGATCCATCAAACTTTTGGTATTGATGTGCCCGCAGACGCACAAACTCCATACAGGGCGTACAGTTACGGCATTAGTGTGAACAAACTATGAAATTTTACTAGAAAACAGTGGAAAATTGATTGAAAAAACGGCCGGTTTGAATTATACTATCGTTATAAGATTTTTTGCTGATTGCAAATCCTTGGCATAAAATCCAGAATCTGGCTTTTGCAAAGGCACATCACACAGGGAGGAAACGCAGGTTGAAGGGCTGGTATAAGGCACTGGAGGATCTTGTCTGGCTGACCCAGCTGGGCCTGAATATGCTGCTGCCGCTGGTCATGTGTCTGGGCGGTGCATGGTGGGCGGTGAACAACTGGAGCTGGCCGGAATGGGTGTTCCTGCCGGCCATCCTGCTGGGGCTTGCTGCCGGGGCACAGAACTTCTGGTATTTTGCAAAGGAACACATGGACCGCACCAAAAAGGAAAAACCAAAGCGGGTGGGGTTCAACTCGCATCAGTAAACTTAACAGGAGGTTTCCCTTTATGAAACTGCAGCCGGAATCCAAAAAGGAGCTGACCCGCATCGCCTGCGGCACGGCCATCTGTACCGCCGTCATGTGGGTGATCTTTGCAGCTCTGCACCTGGTTGGCTGGGTGAAATTTGATTACACTGTTGTTCTGGGCAGTCTCATCGGCGCGGCCGTGGCCATCGGCAACTTTGCGGGCATCTGCCTCGTATGCCAGAAGGTCATCGACGAGCAGGATGAGAAACGGCGCAAAGCGACATTGCAGGCTTCCTACAATGTCCGGATGCTTTTGCAGGCGGTGTGGATCATCGTTGCCATCGGGGCACCGGTGTTCCAGCCGTTTGCCGGTGTTCTGCCCCTGCTTTTCCCGCGCGTTACGATCTACTACCTGCAAATAACCGGCAAGTACAAGCCCCTTGCACCGGCCGGGCCTTCGGTGGATGTCTCTGTGGAGGACGACCCCGAACCCGCACCGGAGCCGGAAGCTGAACCCCGTGACGAAGGGGGTGAAACGTAACAAATGGAACTGAACGGCGCAAAGATCCTGTATACCATCCATACCGACATTCCCGTTCTGGGCGATTTCAAGATCACCCAGACCCTGGTCAGTACCTGGATCGTCATGGCGCTGCTTTCGGGTCTTGCCATCTGGCTGGGCAGCAACCTCAAGCTGGAAAATGTCTCAAAGCGGCAGGCCGCCGCCGAGTTCATCGTAGAACGGCTGGACCAGTTCGTGCACGACAACATGGGCTATCACTTTGATAAGTATATCCCGCTCATCGGCGCGATCTTCGCTCTGAGCATCGGCTGCAACCTCATCAGTGTCATCGGCCTGTGGAGCCCCACAGCCGACCTGAACACCGAGGCGGCGTGGGCCATTGTGGTGTTCGTGCTGATCATGTACTACAAGATCAAGACCAACGGCATCCTTTCCTACCTGAAAGGTCTTTTGGACCCCATCTTCATCATGGCACCCATCAATGTGCTGTCGGAGGTTTCCACCCCCGTCAGTATGGCGTTCCGTCACTTTGGCAACATCTTGTCCGGTACGGTCATTTCCACACTGCTGTACTGGGCGCTGGCAAGCCTGAGCCACGTCATTTTCGGCTGGCTGCCGGGTGCCTTGAGTCAGATCCAGCTGTTCCAGATCGGCATCCCGGCCTTTACGGGCCTGTATTTCGACTGGTTCGGCGGCTGCATTCAGGCGTTCATCTTCTGCACCCTGACCGCAATTTTCATCAAACGTGCTGCCGGTGAGGACTAAGCCCTCACAACGGCATCTCCCAAAACAAAAAACTTTTTTGGAGGACAAATCTTATGACTGACTTTCAGTACCTCGCTCGTGGTATCGCTCTGGCAGGCTGCGGCATCGGCGCAGGCTGTGCACTGATCGCAGGTATCGGCCCCGGTATCGGCGAAGGCAACGCAGCAGCTGCTGCCTGTGAAGCTGTGGGCCGTCAGCCCGAGTGCAAGAGCGACGTTACCAGCACCCTGATCCTGGGCGTTGCACTTTCCGAGACCACCGGTATTTACGGCTTCGTCACCGGCCTGCTGCTGATCTTCCTGGCACCCGGTATGTTCATGAAGTTCCTGGCATAAGCGGAACCTTTTACAAAATAACGAAAGGAGACGCTTATGGAACTGTACCAGGCGTTGATCACGCTGGACGGCTGGACCTTTCTGGCCCAGATCTGCAACCTGATGATCCAGCTGTTCATCTTCAAAAAGTTCCTGCTGAATCCGGTCAAAAACGTGATCGCAGAGCGCAAGGCGAAGGCAGACAGCCAGATCGCCGATGCCACCAAGCTGCGCACCGAAGCCGAAGCCATGAAGGCAGAGTACGAGCAGAACCTGCAGAATGCCCGCACCGAGGCCAACGAGATCGTTGCCAATGCGCAGAAGACGGCCACCGCCCGCGGCGAAGAGATCGTGGGCGAGGCCCGCGCGCAGGCTGCTGCCCTCAAGCAGAAGGCCGAAGCCGACATTGCGCAGGAGCGCAAGAAGGCCGTGAACGAGGTCAAGGACGAGATCGGCGGCATCGCCATGGAGATCGCCTCCAAGGTGGTGGAGCGTGAGATCAGCGAGAAGGACCACAAGGATCTGATCGACGAATTTATCAAAAATGTGGGTGAAGCATCATGACCGAGACTGCAAGGATGTACGGCGGAAGCCTGTACGATCTGGCGGCGGAGGAAGGGCTGGAGGCCCGCATTCTGGGTGAGCTGGACGAAGCCGTGGCGCTTTTTAAGGCAAACCCGGACTACCTGCATCTGCTCAGCACCCCCAGCATCCCGAAAAGAGAGCGCTGCGGCCTGCTGGATGAAGCACTGCGGGATCAGGTCCACCTCTATGTGCTGAACTTTTTGAAGATCCTGTGCGAGAAGGGCACCCTGCGGGAGCTGTCCGGCTGTGCACGGGCTTACCGTGTGCGCTACAATCAGGCACACGGCATTCTGGAAGCAACGGCGACCACTGCAGTGGCAATGACGGAGCAGCAGGCAAAGAGCCTGCACGAAAAGCTGGAAAAGCTCACCGGCAAGACCATCGACCTGAAAACAAAGGTCGATCCGGCAGTGCTGGGCGGCATCCGGCTGGATATCGAAGGCACCGAGCTGGACGGCACGGTGCAGAACCGTCTGGCGGCCCTGCGCAGGGACATTGCTTCCGTGACACTGTGATCGAATTTCCACCCGAAAGATTTTTAAGAATTGAGTGGTGAACAAACAAAGATGCAACTGAAACCTGAAGAGATCTCCAAGATCATCCGTGCGCAGATCAAGCATTACGAAAATGCCATTGAGCAGAGCGAGACCGGCACGGTCATTATGGTGGGCGACGGCATCGCCCGCGCCAGTGGTCTGGAAAAGTGCATGGCAGGTGAGCTGCTTCAGTTTGATAACGGCGAATACGGCATGGCCCAGAATCTGGAGGAGAACACCGTCTCCATCGTTCTGCTGGGCTCCGACGTCGGCATCAAGGAAGGCAGCACTGTCAAGCGCACCGGCAAGGTGGTGTCCGTGCCGGTGGGCGAAGCCATGATCGGCCGCGTGGTCAACGCGCTGGGCCAGCCCATCGACGGCGCAGGCCCCATCGAGACCACCGAGTTCCGCGCCATTGAAAGCCGCGCTCCCGGCATCATCGACCGTCAGCCGGTCAAGGAGCCGCTGCAGACCGGCATCAAGGCCATCGACTCCATGATCCCCATTGGCCGCGGCCAGCGCGAGCTGATCATCGGCGACCGCCAGACCGGCAAGACCACCATCGCCTCCGATACCATCATCAACCAGAAGGGCAAGGATGTCATCTGCATTTACGTTGCCATCGGTCAGAAGCGCTCTACCGTGGCAAACCTTGTGCAGAGCCTGACCGAGGCCGGTGCTATGGGCTACACCATCGTGGTGTCCGCAACGGCATCCGAGCTTTCGCCCCTGCAGTATATCGCACCCTACTCCGGCTGTGCCATGGGCGAATATTTCATGCATCAGGGCAAGCACGTCCTCATCATCTACGACGATCTGTCCAAGCACGCCGTGGCCTACCGTGCACTGTCGCTGCTGATCCGCCGTCCCCCGGGACGTGAGGCTTACCCCGGCGACGTGTTCTACCTGCACTCCCGTCTGCTGGAACGCGCGGCCAAGCTCTCCAATGAGCTGGGCGGCGGCAGCCTGACGGCTCTGCCCATCATCGAGACGCAGGCGGCGACGTTTCCGCCTACATCCCACCAACGTCATCTCCATCACCGATGGTCAGATCTTCCTGGAGACCGAGTTGTTCCACTCCGGCGTCATGCCGGCAGTCAACCCCGGTATCTCGGTGTCCCGCGTCGGCGGCAACGCTCAGATCAAGGCCATGAAGAAGGTGGCAGGCACCTTGAAGCTGATCTACTCCCAGTACCGCGAACTGCAATCCTTTGCGCAGTTCGGCTCTGATCTGGACGCCGACACCAAGGCGCGTCTGGCACAGGGCGAGCGCATCGTGGAGGTGCTCAAGCAGAACCGCTCCGCGCCCGTGCCTGTGGAAAAGCAGGTGGCTATTCTGTACGCTACCATTCACGACTACCTTGTCAATGTCAAGGTGGCGGACGTGGCAGAGTACGAGAAGAGCCTATACGAGTATCTGGACAGCGATGCCGCCGGGGCTGCCGTGATGGACACCATCCGCACCACCGGCAATCTGGATAAGGACACCGAGGAGCAGCTCAAGACCGTGCTGACCCGGTATACCGAAAGCTTTGTCAAGGCGCATTAAAGGGAAGGAGGCGTAACGCATGGCTGGTTCCATGAAGGACATCAAGCTGCGCATCAAAAGCGTAGAGAGCACCATGCAGATCACCAAGGCAATGGAACTGGTGGCTTCCTCCAAAATGCGCCGCGCCAAGGAACGGGTGGAGCACAGCCGCCCCTACTTTGAAACGCTGCATGAGACTTTGACCAAGATCGCCGCGGCCGACCCCCGCGCCCGCAACCCCTACCTGCGCCGTGACGAAGTGAAGCGCACCCTGCTCATCGTGATCGCAGGCGACCGCGGCCTTGCCGGTGGATACAATTCCAACGTGCTCAAGCAGGCCGGGGCCGAAGAAGGCGAAGTGCTGGTGCTGCCCATCGGCAAGCGCTCGGCAGAGTATTTCGTCCACCACGAGGTGCCCCTGTTCACGCAGGAGGTGCTGCTGGCGGCAGATGTCTCGGTGGGCGAGTGCTTCCAGCTGTCCCGCCAGATCACGGAAGGATATCTCAAGGGCGAGTACGATGCGGTAAAGATCTGCTACACCCGGTTCGATTCCATGATGACCCAGACCGCAGCCACCATGGAGGTGCTGCCGCTGTCCATCGAACCTACCGAGCAGCAGAAGGCGGATGCCCGCCGCAGCCAGATCCTGTACAAGCCCAGCAGCGAGGAAGTATTCAGCGCGATCATCCCGGAGTATGTGGCAGGCATCGTCTACGGTGCCGTGTGCGAGAGCGTAGCCAGTGAGTTGGCAGCCCGCCGCACTGCCATGGATGCCGCCACCAAGAACGCCGGTGAGATGATCGACCATTTGAACCTGTATTATAACCGTGCCCGTCAGGCTGCCATCACGCAGGAGATCACCGAGATCGTGGCCGGCGCGGAGATTTAAAACCTATCAAAAAGGAGTTGTAGCCTATGTCCGAAAAACATATCGGCAAGGTGCTCCAGGTCATCGGCCCGGTGCTGGACATCCAGTTTGAGGATGGCCAGCTGCCGGAGCTGCTCAACGCCATCGAGATCGACAACCACGGCGAAAAGCTGGTGGTCGAGGTGGCACAGCACACCGGCGATAACGTGGTGCGCTGCATTGCAATGAACAGCACCGATGGTCTGGTGCGCGGCACCGAAGCCGTGGATACCGGCGAACCCATCAAAGTGCCCGTGGGCGACCAGTGTCTGGGCCGCGTGTTCAACCTGCTGGGTGAGCCCGTGGACAACAAGCCCGCCCCGGCCCCGGAGGCCTACTGGCCCATCCACCGCCCTGCTCCCAGCTACGAGGAGCAGCAGTCCACCACCGAGATCCTCGAGACCGGCATCAAGGTCGTGGACCTGATCTGCCCCTACGCAAAGGGCGGCAAGATCGGCCTGTTCGGCGGTGCAGGCGTCGGCAAGACGGTCCTGATCCAGGAGCTGATCTATAACATCGCCACCGAGCACAACGGCTACTCGGTGTTCACCGGCGTTGGCGAGCGCACCCGTGAGGGCAACGACCTGTATGGTGAAATGACCGAGAGCGGCGTTATCAACAAGACTGCGCTGGTCTATGGCCAGATGAACGAACCCCCAGGAGCCCGTATGCGCGTGGCACTGTCCGGCCTGACTATGGCGGAGTATTTCCGCGATGTGAAGAATCAGGATGTGCTGCTCTTCATCGATAACATCTTCCGCTTCACCCAGGCAGGCTCTGAGGTGTCCGCACTGCTGGGCCGTATGCCCTCTGCCGTCGGCTACCAGCCCACGCTGGCCACCGAGATGGGTGCTCTGCAGGAGCGCATCACCTCCACCCGCAAGGGTTCCATCACCTCGGTGCAGGCCGTCTACGTGCCCGCCGATGACCTGACCGACCCGGCCCCTGCCACCACCTTTACCCATCTGGATGCCACCACGGTCCTGAGCCGTGACATTGCTTCGCAGGGCATCTATCCCGCTGTGGACCCGCTGGATTCCACCAGCCGCATCCTCAGCCCGGAGGTCGTGGGTCAGGAGCACTACGAGATCGCCCGCGCCGTCCAGAAGGTGCTGCAGCGCTACAAGGAGCTGCAGGACATCATTGCCATCATGGGCATGGACGAGCTGAGCGAGGAAGACAAGCGCACGGTCAGCCGCGCCCGCAAGGTGCAGCGCTTCCTGAGCCAGAGCTTCCACGTGGCAGAGCAGTTCACCGGTATGCCCGGCCAGTATGTGCCGCTCAAGGAGACCCTGCGCGGCTTCAAGATGATCCTGAACGGCGAGTGCGACGAGCTGCCCGAGAGCGCATTCCTGTTCGCGGGCACCATCGATGACGTGTTCGCAAAAGCGAAGAAAGGGTAAACCATGACGACCTTTCATCTGACGGTGGTCACGCCGGACGGCTGCGCCTTTGACGGGCAGGCCGAGCGCATCGTCTGCCGCGCCATTGACGGCGATCTGGCCATCCTTGCCAAACACGGGGATTACTGCACCGCGCTGGGCATGGGCGAAGCCCATATCGTGGATGCCGAGGGCCAGCGCCGCCGCGCCGCCTGCATGGGCGGGCTGCTGAGCGTGCTGGATGGCGAAGTGCGTCTGGTCGCCACCACATGGGAGTGGGCCGAGGAGATCGATCAGGCCCGCGCCGAGGCTTCCAAGAAGCGCGCGGAGGAGATCCTTGCGCAGAAGAACCTCGACAAGCGGGACTACGAGCTGGCTCAGGCGCGTCTCAAGCGCGCACTGGTGCGTACCTCTATCCACTGAGATAAGAAAAAAGGAGCCATTGCACAAACTGTGCGGTGGCTCCTTTTGCGTGCATGATGAAATTAAAAATAAGATTTCCGCTGAACATGCCCAGAGCGAATGCGGAGGGCATTTAAATCGTAAAGACGTTACATCATATTTGCCTTCTCGATCAGGTTACGGATGTGATGGGCCAGCATCTCCACCGCAGCGGTGTTCTCGCCGCCGTTGGGCACAATGATGTCTGCGTTGCGCTTGCTGGGCTCCACAAAGGCCTCGTGCATGGGCTTGACGGTGGTCAGGTACTGATTGATGACGCTGTCCAGACTGCGGCCCCGCTCCTTCACATCCCGCACCAGACGGCGCAGGATGCGCTCGTCGGCGTCGGTGTCCACATAGATCTTGTAGTCGAACAGGGCGCACAGCTCCGGCTCCACAAAGGGCAGGATGCCTTCCACGATCAGCACCGGTGCGGGCTCGATGTGCTGTACCTTGTCGCTGCGGTTGTGGTTGGAGTAGTCATACACCGGGCAGTCGATGGCGCGGCCTGCCTTCAGCTCCTGCAGATGGTAGATCAGCAAAGCGTTGTCAAAAGCATCCGGGTGGTCGTAGTTCAGCTTGCAGCGCTCCTCAAAGGGCAGCTCGTCGTGGCGTTTGTAATAGCTGTCGTGGGAGATCAGGCGCACTTCATCCTCGCCAAAACGCTCCTTCAGCCGCAGAGCAAGGGTGGTCTTGCCGCTGCCGGAGCCGCCTGCAATGCCAATGATCAGATTATTCATAGGGGTCCCTCCTGCATCATCCTGCCGCTTTGGGTGGAAAAAAGGGCAGGAATGGATTATAATAGGTGCAAAGCTGCCTGTCCGGGACACAGCGCCGGGCGGGCTTGTTCCTGTACATCATAACACAAACCGGCACATTTTTACAGCCCCAGGGCTGCAAATGTGTGAGATAAGGAAAAATGCCATGCAGAAAAAACAATTTCAGCAAAATATGAAGGACAAGGTCCGGGTGTTTGAGGATGGCGGCATCCGCCTGCTCAAACGGGGACAGAAGGGCGTGGTACACGCTATTTTCAGCCGTTTTGGCCTAGTGCTGGTTCTGCTGCTTTTACAGGCGTTCGCGCTGTTCAGCCTGCTGCAGTGGTTCGGCGGGCTGCTGCCGCATTATTTTGGCGGCACCCTGCTGGTAACAGCGGCAATGATGGTCTATCTGCTCAATCAGGACATGGACAACAGCGTGCGCATTACATGGCTGGTGGTCACAGCGCTGATGCCGGTGCTGGGCGTGCCGCTGTTCTGGTACACCAAAAGTGATGTGGGCCACAATGCCCTGAAGCGCCGCCTGCTGGATCTGGAGGGCCAGACCCGCGCCCAGCTGCCGCAGAATGAGCAGACCGTGGAGCTTTTGCAGGAGCAGGCACCCGAAGCGGTGCCGCTGGCACGGTATCTGCGGGGCAAGGGAGGCGGCTTTCCGGTCTATGCCGATACGGTGGCCACCTACTTCAACGGCGGCGAAGCTATGTTCGATGAAATGCTGCGCCAGCTGGAAACGGCAAAAAAGTACATCTTTCTGGAATATTTCAATCGTGGACGAAGGCCTGATGTGGGGCCGCATTCTGGAAGTGCTGGCCCGCAAGGCAGCGCAGGGGGTGGATGTGCGGGTGATGTATGACGGCACCTGCGAGTTCTCCACCCTGCCGCGGGATTACCCCAGCCGGCTGGAAGCGCTGGGCATCCAGTGCAAGGTGTTCTCGCCGGTCACGCCCTTTGTTTCCACCCACTACAACTACCGCGACCACCGCAAAATTCTGGTCATTGATGGCCAGGTGGGCTTTACCGGTGGTGTGAATCTGGCAGATGAGTACATCAACCACATAGAAAAGTATGGCCGCTGGAAGGACTCGGCCCTGATGCTGGAAGGCGAAGGCGTGCGCTCCATGACGGCGCTGTTTTTGCAGATGTGGAGCATCCTGTGCCAGCCGGAGTTTGAGCAGTTCCTGTCCGATCCCATCCCGGCGGCAGCAAACGCCAAGGGCTTTGTGGTGCCCTACGGAGACTGCCCGCTGGACGGTGAGCGGGTGGGCGAAATGGTGTACATGGATATGCTCAACCGCGCCCGGAAGTATGTGCACATCATCACGCCGTATCTGATTTTAGACGGCGAGCTGGAAACGGCCCTGCGCTTTGCGGCAGAGCGCGGTGTGGATGTGCACCTGATCCTGCCCGGCAAGCCGGATAAGTGGTTCGTTTATGCACTGGCCAAGACCCACTACAAGGCGCTGCTTTCTTCGGGTGTGAAGATCAGCGAGTGGCAGCCCGGCTTTACCCATGCGAAGATCGTGATCGCCGACGGCGTGGAAGCTGTGGCGGGCACCATCAATCTGGACTACCGCAGCCTGTACCATCACTTTGAAAACGCGGTCTGGATGCGCGGCACCGACTGCATTGCCAACATGGAAGCGGATTTTCAGGATACGCTCACCCGGTGCCGCAGGGTGGAGCAGACGAAAGAAAGTATCTGGCAGGGCAAAAAGCTGCTGCATCTGGCGGGCATCCTGCTCAAGTTTATTGCGCCGCTGGTGTGAAAGACTCCTTCCGTCATGGCTGCGTAAGCAGACAGGAGAAGCTCTTAAATCAAAAAAGGCCCGCTGCCTTTCGACAGCGGGCCTTTTGTTACCGATTTAAATAAAAATCAGCGCTTAGTTCTGCTTTCATGCGAGCGAAGCAGTCAGAGCAGTAGACCGGACGGTCCTCACGGGGCTGGAAGGGAACCTTGCAAGCCTTGCCGCAAGCTGCGCAGACAGCATCGAACATCTGACGCTCACCGCTGTTGCTGC
>ENA-OQKQ01000303-OQKQ01000303.1-human-gut-metagenome-genome-assembly--contig:-NODE-303-length-18351-cov-5.179269_pt1 | contig 18351 bp, 8 predicted proteins | sample MGYA00242651_ERZ504803 | MGnify/ENA primary metagenome ERZ504803 (study PRJEB26092, sample SAMD00036380) | human gut metagenome | host: Homo sapiens | study: EMG produced TPA metagenomics assembly of...
TTTTTTTTGTAATCTATTTGGCAGGCAATCTTTACTTGCCATACTTGCTAGGCGCTATTCCATACTTGTTCTTGAAGCACTTATAGAAATAGGTGGAATCGGAGAAACCAACCTTTTCGCTAATCTCGCTTACGGTGTATTCGCCTTCCAGCAGGAGCTTGGCGGCAATGCGCAGACGCTCGTTCTGGATATAGATGTTTGGCGAAACACCCATGATGCTCTTCGTGCGGTTATATACCGTGGTACGGCCCAGGCAGAGCAGCTCGGCAAGGCGGTCTACATTGAAGTTGTTGTCGCTGATATGCTGTGCCACGATTGCCTCCAGCTTGTCCTTGAACTTCTTGTCCAGGGTTGACATCAGGAGGGTTGGCTCATTCTTCTTGAGCTCCTTCACAGGCTTGATCAGGATGGCTTCTCCGCCTGACGTCTGCTCTGTGTTCTCTTGCGGAGCATTCTCTTGCAGGGTCTCTTCCTGAAGCTTCGCCTTCTCCTCAGCCTGCTGCTTCGCCTTCAGGTCCATAGCCACAAACTGCAGGGCTCGGGCGATGAAGAGCTTGAAGTTGCAAGGCTTCACCATATAGTCATCTACGAAGTTCTTGTATGCCTTCAGTATATGGCTGGTATCATCAAAGGCGGTCAGTATGATGACCGGGATATTCTGCGTCTCCAGATCCGCCTTCATGTTGCTTACAATCTCGTAGCCGCTCATTTCCGGCAGCTGGATGTCGCTGATGAGCAGGGCTGGCTTAATCTTCCGGATATTCTCGTAACCCGTCTTGCCATTCATGAATGTTTCCACATGGAAATAGACCGACAGCTCCGACTTGATCTGTTCCAGCATGTCCGGATCGTCTTCTATCACCATCACGGTAACGTTGTTGATGGCTTTCGGAGTCATCTCCTTCACAATCATGTCTATCTCGTCCTTGTCGATGCTGTAGTCGTCCAGCGCCTTCTTCTCGATGATATCCTCCGGCTGATACTTGCCGGCATCGTCTGGCAGGGCAAGGCAGAAGCGGCTGCCTCCGAGATTCCGGGAACGCTGATAGGTGAGCGAACCCTTGTGGATTTCTGCCATCTTATGCGCCGTATAGAGACCGATGCCCATACCGCCCTTGGAAGCATAGCCGTGCATGAATGGCTTGAAGAGGTCAGCCTCTCTTTCCGGCTTGATGCCCGGACCGTTGTCTTCTACCGAGAAGAATACGATGTCGTTCTCCAGATAGAGTCTTACGCTGATGATGCCCCTGTCCGGGGTATATTTCACGGCGTTGCTCAGCAGGTTATAGACGATGGTTTCCACCTTTTCCTGGTCGAAGAGTATCTCGTGGTTGCTGGTCCAAGGAGTGAAACTCATGGTGATGTTCTTCTGCTTGGCTACGGTATAGAAATCATTGTAGATGGTGCGCACGAAACCGATGATTTCGCCCTTTTCTACATTCAGCTTCATATTGCCCGTATTGATCTTGCGGAACTCCATCAGCTGGTTGATGAGTCGCTGCAGTCGCTTGGTTCCTCTGGAGAGAGTATAGATGGTGTTCTTGGAAACATAGCCTTCTCCCTTGGTCATCATCTTTTCCACGGCACTCTGGATGATGGCGAGCGGGGTGCGGAACTCATGAGAGATATGGGTGAAGAAGTTGATTCGGAAATCAGACATCTGTTTCTCCAATGCAATCTGCTGGTTCAGCTCGAAGTTTCTCAGCCATGAACGGTAGTAGAGTACTCCGGCTCCGCTGATGATGAGCAGATAGATGCACCACGCCCATACCGTATTGTACCAAGGCTGGTAGATGGTGATGTGCAGCAAGGTTTCCTCGCTCCACTGGTTGCTGCCTATACGGGTACGGATATGTAGGGTGTAGCTGCCTGGGTTCAGGTCGCTGAACTCGGCATGGTTGATGCTGGTCATCGGGCGCCAGGTCTTGTCTATTCCCTCCAGATAGTACTGGTACATCGCATTCTGGATGTGCGGATAATCGAAGTTGGAGAAGTGGATGTTGAGCGAATTCTTGTCGTGTGGCAGGCTGATTTCCCGTGTATAGTTCAGCGCCTTGGTCAGGAATTGCTCGTTTTCTGCTTCGTATATCGAGATACCATTGATGGCGAGGTCGGTGATGACTGCCTTCATCTTAGCTGGTGGCATGCTGATGGTGCGGGATGGCTGGATGAAGATCATACCGTCGGAAACACCGAATACCAGTCTGCCATCATTCAGCTTGGTGGCGCAGTTCTCCGTAAAGTTGTTGCTGAAGATGGTGCGTCCTGTCTGGAATGAACGGATATCATTGGTCTTGGCGTTGAGACGGGAGATTCCTTCCTCTGTACCAATCCAGATATTGCCGTAGTTGTCTTCCTCCAGCGAGCGGGTATTGTTGTCGGTGAGTCCCTTGCTGGTATCAAACAGCTCGTACTCCAGTTCCCGGGTCTTCTCGTCGTAGCTGCATTTCAGAACGCCTCCGGTTGCTGCAAACCACAGTTTTCCGTCGTGTGCCTCGATGCCGCAATTGATTTCGCTTACGGGCAGCTTTCCGTTTTCGTCGCTGAAGCGGAGGAACTTCTGGGCTGTGATCTTCTTTTCAGCAGTATTAACCATCAGGATGCCATTGTTGCTGCATACCCAGAGTCTGCCTTTGCGGTCCAGAAGCAGATCATGGATTTGGGCTTCCTTGCCGTCAGCATTCAGAAACTGTTCGAATTTCCGTGGCTGTTGCCCCGTAGTCTGTGGGGTGATGAGCAGACCTTCTCCCCAGGTGGCAATCCAGGCTCTTCCCTGCTTGTCGAAGATGGTCTTGTAGAAGGCGGCACCTGGCGCATAATGTTCCTTCTTATATTTGGAATATCTTACATTGTCAATGTAGATGCCGTCTCCCTTGGTAGATATCCATTTCTTGCCCTGCGGATCTATGGCATAGTCATAGACGCAGGCGTCGGTCTGCCTTTCCAATGTTCGCTGTTGGGTCCTGGTATCATAGATATAAGTCCTGTTGGCACGGGTGCTGACGGCGAGTTTGTCATTGCCTATGTTGCTGATATGTCGCACGTAGTTGCTCCATTCCCGGGTGGTATTTGGTTCTATCTTGACATGCTCTGTGTTGAGATCCTTTAGTTCACGGCAGCAATATACGCCCTCTCCCGTACAGATCCAGATGCATCCGCTGCGGTCGATGAATACGCTCAGCAGGAAGTTGGAGTGGAAGAGTGAATTCTTGTCAGCTGTTGAGAAGTGCTGGAGTTCATCTTCCTTCCGGTTGTAGATGAAGAGTCCGTTACCATAAGATACGATATATACATTTCCGTTGGCATCTTCGGCAGCCACGAAGTTCTTGTCTCTACTGTTGATGTAAGCCTTGTCGTCCAGCAGATGGAATTTCTTATAGAGTTTTCCATTCTTGCTGAACAGGTAGGCGTTTCCCTTCTTGTCGTAAAGAAACTCATAGGATTTGAGAAAGGTTTTCGACATGGCATTCGGTATCTGGATGGCTGGCTTGTGGAAGATTCCGGTCTTCAGGTTCATGGCGAAAGTTTCTTCCTGGGTAAAGATATACCATTCTCCCTGACAGAAGAAGGAGGCGCGCGATTTCCCCACATATCCCACCATGGATGGAAGATGGGATTTCCTGACGGGCTTGCCCGAGTTGTCATAAAGGAAGGCATCGCCCTTGTCGGTCAGCACGGCGATATGATTGCCGTCTGTGGTCAGGGTGATGATGTGCTGGTTCTTGAGCATCAGATGGCTCTTGCCGTCAGGGGTGATGCGGTTGAGTCCTTTATCGGATGCTATCCAGATATTGTGTTTGAAATCTTCCTGTATCTGTAGCTGACGGTCGCCTATCAGCTTGCCGTTCTTTGTAGTATAGTCTGTGGCGTGAAACTTCCCGTTGCTATAGGTCAGGTATCTGGCTCCGAAATCCCCGGAAAAGAGCCACATGCCATTCTGGCTCTTGAATCGGTTTTTCAAGAGCGCAGCATTCTCCTTATCGAAAAAATTGGAGAAATGAGCTGTTTCCAGGTCGAAGCAGCAGAGGATGTTGGATGGATTGTAGCCCCAGATGAGTCCGTGTTTCTCGTCGTTGATGAGCTGTGAGATGGAGTGGTGGAGCTTTTGTCCGGAGTTCTTGCTGAGATTGGTGAAGTTGATAAATTGATAGCCGTCATATCTGCTCACTCCGTTCGGCGTTCCGAACCAGATGAATCCGTCTCTGTCCTGGATGATGTCGTTCACCGTATTGCACGACAGACCGTCCTTAGCCGAGAGTCGTTTCCCGTCCAGTTTGATGCTGCCGGATGCCTGTAGAGGCATCAGCCAAAACAGATGAATCTACTATATATAATAAGGTGTAGAATGTCTTTTGTTTCTTTTCATTTGATAGGTCGTTTGATTCTTCTGCAAAAATAACGATAAAATACCTTAGACTGCAAAACAAAAAGAAAAGAGAAAATAGTAATAGTGAAAAACAAAAAATAGGGCAAAAGTACAAAAATAAAAGGTGAATGGTCAAAATATAAAGTATAGTCGGCAAGAATAAGTGTATTTTTGTCTTTGTACATCTCCCCGGTAGAAGGTATCGCTTTTTTCTTCTCATACAGAAAACTGTAAGAATGGAATAATGGAGAATTGTATGATAGTTCGCTTCTTCGGATAATATTACTAGGTAGATGAAGCGGATTATGTGTACTTTTGTAGCAGAATATAAAACAATAAACAACTATCATCATGCAAATCAAACAAATGTTATTTCCGATGATGAGTATGGAGCTGAGTATGGCTCCCTGCTCTCATCTCCATGCACAAGTGCAGACTCCGGTATCGCAGATGGAGAAGCTGGACCGTGGCCTGGTGGCTTTGCCTGCCCAGGACAAGGGAATCTTCCTCAGCTGGCGATTGCTGGGTACGGACAGCAAGAACGTATGCTTCGACATAGAAAGAGATGGAAAGATTATCGCCCATCAGGTGAAGCTGACCAATTATACAGACCGGAAAGGTTCTGCTGCCAGCAGCTATCGAATCATCACTTATCAGAAGGAACCCAGGATGGATGCTCCGGCTGAAAGAGAAGTTTCGAAGGCGGTGAAGCCATGGAATGATCTCTATCGCTCCCTGCCCATCAACCGTCCTGCCGGCGGTGTCACTCCCGATGGAAAATCCTATGAATATACCCCCAACGACTGTAGCGTGGGCGATGTGGATGGAGACGGAGAATACGAAATCATCCTGAAATGGGACCCGACCAATGCCCATGACAATTCGCATGACGGCTATACGGGAGAGGTCATCTTCGACTGCTACAAGCTCGACGGAACCCAACTCTGGCGCATCAATCTGGGTAAGAATATCCGTGCCGGTGCCCACTATACCCAGTTCCTGGTCTATGATTTCGACGGCGATGGCAAGGCAGAAATGGTCTGCAAGACATCGGCGGGTTCGGTAGATGCCAGGGGCAGGTTTGTGAGCGATGCGGCTACGGATGACGGAATCCGCTCCATCGACAACCATGCCGACTATCGCAATTCCAGAGGTCGCATTATGACCGGTCCTGAACTGCTGACGGTCTTCCATGGCGAAACCGGAAAGGCGATGCATACCATCTGGTACCAGCCCAACCGAGCCTTCGGTACAGGCAATCAGGTGGAAGAGGGGGAGCATCTGGAGAACGGATTCCCTGCCTATTCTTCTGTATGGGGCGACAAGGCAAACTATGGCAACCGTGGCGAGCGATACCTGGCTGGCGTGGCTTTCCTAGAGGGTGCCGACAAGAAGCCGAGTGCCGTGATGTGCCGTGGCTATTATACCCGCTCTTATCTCTGGGCGGTAGATTTCGATGGAAAGGAACTCAAGACCAAATGGCTCCATGCTTCGCTGACTCCCAACGACTGGAAGGTGACCGATGCCGACGGAAAGGTGCTGAAGGAAGCTCATGGATGTAAGGCAACTGCCTATGCCCAGGGAGCGCACAGTCTGGCTGTGGGCGATGTGGACGGAGACGGATGTGACGAAATCACATACGGTTCGGCTGCCATCAACCATGACGGAACCTTGTTGTATTCTACCGGATTGGGACATGGCGATGCGCAGCATCTTGCTGACCTGGATCCCGACCGTCCGGGCTTGGAATATTATATGGTACACGAAGAATATCCTTACGGTTCTGACCTGCGGGATGCGAGAACAGGCGAAATCCTGTTCCGTACACTCGATAAGGATGATACCGGAAGAGGAGTGGCTGCTGATATCGATTCCAGGCATAGGGGATATGAATATTGGTGTTCGGATGCTCCTGTTGTAAGAGACATCAAGGGTAAGACAGTTTCGGCAGAAACATCTTTATCCTATAAGAAGAATCATGAAACTGATCATTTCAGAAGTAATGAGAAAACGAGTTTCAGAGCTGTGTCCGGAATGCCGGCAATGAACTTCCGGATCTATTGGGATGGTGACTTGCAGGATGAACTTTTGACAAACGGACGTCCTCCCCATTTTCCTCCTTATCTCCAGAAATGGAACGGCAGCGAGGCGGTGGCTTTACCTTTGAGCAATGGCAAGCAAATGTATGAGATGGGCAACTCGGTGAGTTGCAACTGGTCGAAAGCGACCCCGAATCTGCAGGCTGATCTCTTTGGCGACTGGCGAGAGGAAGTCATCTATTGGGATAAGAGCGATGCATCGCATCTCAATATCTTCACCACCAATATCCCTACGGAATATCGGGTTCCAACCCTGATGCACGATCATATCTACCGTATGGGAGTGGCATGGCAGAATGTAGGCTATAACCAGCCTCCGCATCTGGGATATTATCTGCCCAATCATGCAGAGAAGATTCTGAAATAAGAATTTGAAATAAAAAAAGAGAATCAGATGAAATACAGATTCTTCTGATACGTTTATAAGATATAAGGAATTACAGAGAATTAGAATATAAAGCGATAAAGGATATGAAAAGAATATTATTCGCCATTTCATTGATGGCGGCAACAACAGCTTCTTTTGCCCAGGTGGCAAAACCAATGGAAGATGTCAACAAAGTTATCGACAATACCGTAGATAGCCTGAACAAGGCGATGACCGCCCGAATCCAGCCGGGAACCAGTCGCAAGGGAATAATCCGGTACTCTTCCTGATAGGTAACTCTACCATGCGCAATGGCACACTGGGTAATGGTAACAATGGTCAGTGGGGCTGGGGATACTACGAGCATGAGTTCTTCGATGCCAACAAGATTACCGTAGAGAACCAGGCGCTCGGAGGTATGAGCAGCCGCACTTTCTACAACCGTCTGTGGCCGGATGTACGCAAGGGTATCAAGGCTGGCGACTGGGTAATCATCTCCATCGGTCATAACGACAATGGTCCATACGATAGCGGCAGAGCACGTGCCAGCATCCCTGGCATCGGCAAGGATTCACTCAATGTCACCATCAAGGAGACGGGTGTGAAGGAAACCGTTTATACCTACGGCGAATACATGCGCAAATACATCAACGACTGTAAGGCGCTGGGTGCTCATCCTATCCTGATGTCGCTGACTCCACGTGATGCCTACGATGAGAATGATAAGATTGTCCGTGTCAACAAGACTTTCGGCTTGTGGGCAAAGCAGGTGGCAGAACAGGAAGGCGTTCCTTTCGTAGATTTGAACGAGATTTCTGCAGCCAAACTCGATAGCTATGGTCATTGGAAGGAGAAATACCATTTCTTTACCGATCATATCCACACCTCCCGTTTCGGTGCGATGATGAATGCCCGTTCGGCTGCTGAGGGATTGGCAGAGAGCAAGGACCCAAGTCTGGCTCCTTTGCAGGCGATGATGATTAATGTGGCTTTGCCTACCGAGGATTTCAAGCGTGAACCGGGCAAACCGGTGGTCTTCTTCACCGGTGACAGTACCGTGAAGAATGCTGATAAGGAAGAAGACGGCATGTGGGGCTGGGGCTCTCAGGCTTACACCATCTTCAATCCTAAGAAGATTACCTGCGTGAATGCTGCCAAGGCTGGTCGCAGTTCCCGTTCTTATCTCAACGAGGGAAGATGGGATAAGGTATATAACAGTCTGCAGCCGGGCGACTACGTGCTCATCGAGTTCGGACATAACGACATCTGCTCTATGACCGATAAAAAGATGCGCGGTTCCATTCCTAGTGCCAAGGATACCTGTCATGTATATCAGATGGAAGAGAGCAAGCAGTATGAGGTGGTTTATTCTTTCGGCTGGTATCTGAAGAAGTTCATCCAGGATGTTCGTGAGAAGGGGGCTACCCCAATCCTCGTTTCCCTGACTCCTCGCAACGAATGGCCTAACGGAAAATGGAGCGCCGAAACGATACCTACGGCAAGTGGTATCGCGAAATCGTTGCAGAGACAGGCGTTGCCTTCCTCGACCTCCACAACATCGCTGCCGATTCATACGATAAGATAGGTAAGGAAAAGGTGAAGGCTTATTACAAGAAAGATCATACACACACCAGTCTGAAGGGTGCACGGCACAATGCAAGGTGCGTGGCTAAGGGGTTGAAGAAGATGAAGAGTCCATTGGCAAAATATTTGAAATAGAAAAACCTGAGCCGTGATAAATAAAATGCCCGTTTTCGGGTTTATAAATATAAAAACAAAGGTTTGAAAACGTTATGAATAATAAGATTTCTAAAATAGGAATGCTCAGTGCGCTGGCGTTATCTTGTACTCTCACGATGGGAGCGCGAGATATCGTACAGCGCACTGCTCATTATATGCCCGAAGGTAATGCCTTCGTCTGTGTGAATGGCAGCAGCCGTTATACCCGTGCTCTCTATGGCAGTACGGCTGAATGGCGGTTAGAAACCAGCGACCGCCCTGTCTTTGCCACCTACAAGAAGAACCAGACGGGCAATATCCGCTTCCGGATTTCGAATGGGGAACAGATGATGTGGCTCGATGAGGCTGAATACTGCAAGGCGAGTTATGAGGCAGGACGCCGTAACTATCTCCTGCAAGACAGGCGATGGGGAAAGGGTGAACTCGATATTTCCGTCCTGGCTTTTCCTGATACAGAAGGAGCTGTCTGGCGTTTTATCGTTCGTGGATTCGATAACAGAAAACTGAAGGTAGAGGCAGTCTTGAGCCAGACCGCTGTTCCTAAACCAGTCCGTTCGGGTGATATCGGAAGTTTCCTGAAACCAGGAACCTTTGAACCAGCCACATCAGAAACGTCAGTTCTCGGGTCTGTATCCAGGCTTTCTCCCGGTTCCATCTTTTATTTCTCGGTAGATGGAGAAAACCAGCTTTCTACTGCTGAAAATGCGAAGATGCAGTCCCGGTATGATGCAGCAGAGCAATGGCGTAACAAACTTGCTTCATCTGTCGTCTTCCATACCCCCGATGCCTATATCAATCCGATAGGTGGCGCTCTGGTCATGGCTGCCGATGGTGCCTGGGACGGGAAAGTTTGGCAGCATGGAGCTGTGGGCTGGCGCATGTCTTTGCCCGGCTGGCGAGGTGCCTATATGGGCGATTTCCTCGGCATGCAGGATAGACAGCGTATCCATTTTGCTGCATACGCCAAAAGTCAGGTAACCGATGTGCCGGTTACCGAACCGCATCTCATGGACGAGAAGAACAACCTGGCGCGCGGTACCTATAAATGGGGTACTCCTATGTATAGTAACGGCTATATCTGCAGAAATCCGGAGAAGAACAACCAGTTTCATCATTACGACATGAACCTTGTGTTTATCGATGAACTGCTTTGGCACTTCCAGTTTGATGCAGATACGGCTTATATGCGCAAGATGTGGCCTGTCATCAAGAGTCATCTAGCTTGGGAAAAGCAGGCTTGGGATCCCGACAATGATGGCCTTTATGATGCTTATTGCTGTATCTGGGCGAGCGATGCCCTGCAATACAACAGCGGTGCCGTGACCCATTCTTCCGCCTATAACTATCGGGCTAATCTTCTGGCAGCTCGCATCGCCGGAATCATCGGTGAGAATCCGGGGCCTTATCGGGAGGAAGCTGATAGAATTCTGAAAGCTATGAACGAAAGATTATGGCTGAAGGATTCCGGGCATTGGGCTGAGTATCAGGATTTCATGGGCTTGAAGCGTGTGCATCGGGATGCGGCTCTTTGGAGCATCTATACTCCGATAGATTGTGGAGTGGGAACTCCTGTACAGAACTATCAGGCAACCAGATATATCGACCGGCATATTCCGCACATCCCTTATATATATAATAAGGTGGAATATCAGACCCTGAGCACTTCTGACTGGGCTCCTTACGAATGGAGCATCAACAATGTGGTGATGGCTGAAGTGATGCATACCGTTCTGGCTTACTATCAGGCGGGAAGAACGGAAGAGGCTTATCAGTTGCTGAAGGCAAATATTCTCGACTTCATGTATCTTGGTAGCAGTCCTGCCAACTTCGGACAGTTATCGAAGATGGATGTTGCCACAGGTGAAGGCTATCGTGATTTTGCCGATGTTACCGGCATCTCGTCCCGTGCCCTTATCCAAGGCTTGTATGGTATCACACCTAACGCTTTGGAGGGTGAGTGTATCCTCCGTCCGGGATTTCCTGCTACCTGGGATAGTGCTTCGGTGCATACTCCTTATCTCGATTATTCGTTTAAGCGGGTGAACGGGAAGGAAATTTTCGAAATCAGACAGAATTTCAAGCAGCCTTTGAAGATTGTGATTCGTCAGAATATGGGAGAAGGAAAGTATCTGGATACTGCTTTCTCTACCGAAAAGGTACAGCATATTGAATTGCCGGTAGTCAAGCCTGAGAAAGAAGAGAAAAGAACGTTGGAATGCGCATATACGTTGGCGGAAAGCATCGCAGAGCAATCTGTAGATGTCTGGGCTTCTACCAAGGGCGTGGGTAACGACTTTGACGAAGTAAAACCGGAAGAGTGCCGATGGGTGAACATGAACAAGGTGTTTAATGCAAACGTAAGCGACATCTTCAAGAACCAGTATCTATCGCCTCGTTCGCCATATACTACACTCTGTGTGCCAACCCAGGGCATCGGCGACTGGTGTTCTACCAAGAAGACGGCTCATGTTGATGATACGAAGTTCAGAAGTCTTATCAAGGATGGTGTGTTCTGGGCACACGTAGATGGCGATTTGCCGTTCCGCTCTCCAAAGGAAGGTAAGAATATCGTTTATACTTCTCTCTGGGACAACTATCCGGACAGCATCTCTGTCATGTTGAGAGGCAAGGCTTCTCATGCTTATCTCCTGATGGCTGGTTCTACCAATCCGATGCAGTATGCTATAGAAAATGCAGTGGTAAGAGTAGAATATGCTGATGGAACCAGGGATGAACTGATGCTGACTCCACCGATTAACTGGTGTCCAATAGAGCAGGATTTTTTGGAGAATGCCACTGCCTTCCCGCAGCCGGAACTTCGTCCTTATCGCATAGGTCTGGCATCGGGCAAGGTGAGTCGTCATCTCTTCCGTGATCTTCATCTGGAAGTCAACAAAAACATGGCAGATGTGCCTGGTTTCAAGAAAGCCGTGGCAGAAATAGAGGGTGGAGCTGCGATATTGCTCGACATGCCTCTGGATGCAAGGAAGAAATTGAAGCGTTTCACTTTAAGGGCGCTGAGCAACGAGGTGGTTGTCGGATTAATGGGAATTACCCTGCAGAAATAGACAGGAATAATAGTTTTTGAACGATTTTTATATAAGAAGGATAAAAAGCATAATATCTTTTTGTCCTTTTTATGTATCTTTGCTCTCGAAATTCAATCATAGCCAAGATGAATGACAACAACAGAAAAAATAATTTATATGAAAACTAGAAATTTTTTATTTACCAGCCTGCTGGCGCTAGCTTCTACTGTAGCCGTCAATGCCCAGACTTTTGATATTGATATGTTGAAGGTGCAGCCTGTCTATTCCGCAGAGAAGGGGCAGGGATATGACATCGTGGCTGCACCAAAAGCTAAGAGTAATGCCCCTTTCTTCTATTCTGTGAAGGTGGCAGATGGCAACTATAAGGTCACCGTGGTGCTCGGTTCTAAGAAGAAAGCAGGCAGGACTGTGGTTCGTGCCGAGAACCGAAGACTGATGCTCGATGAGGTGAGTACCAGGAAGGGGGAGTTCAAGACTTTCTCCTTCGTCGTGAACAAGCGTTCTCCTTATATTACCGATAAAATGAACGTAAAAATCAAACCTCGCGAGAAGGAGACGTTTACCTGGGATGAGAAGCTGACCTTGGAGTTTACTGGTGCTGCCCCAGCTGTAAAGAGCATCAAGGTGGAACCGGCTCCTGCTGAAACCACTACCGTTTTCCTCTGCGGCAACTCTACGGTAGTAGATCAGTTTACAGAGCCATACGCTTCCTGGGGACAGATGATTACCCGATGGTTCGGGCCGAAGGTAGCTATCTCTAACCATGCCGAAAGCGGATTGACTGCAGGTTCTTTCCTCGCATCCAACCGTCTGGACAAGGTATTGGCGATGATGAAGAAGGGCGATTATGTCATCTGTGAGTTCGGACACAACGACCAGAAGGAGAAGTATGCAGGCAGTGGTGCTTGGTATAATTTCTCTTTCAATCTGAAGAAATTCATCGACGAGGTACGCAAGAAGGGTGGCAACATCATCTTCGTAACTCCTACCCAGCGCCGCCGTTTTGATGATGCTACCCATAGCAAGATTCTGGAAACTCATGGCGATTATCCTGATGCCATGAGAACTGTGGCGAAGCGAGAGGGCGTGCCTGTGATAGAACTTCACGATATGACCCGCACTTTCTTCGAGACTTTGGGTTACGAGAACAGTAAGAAGTCGCTGGTTCACTATCCGGCAAATACTTATCCCAACCAGCCTAAGGCCCTGGAGGATAACACCCACTTCAATCCATACGGAGCCTACGAGGTGGCTAAGATGGTTGTGATGGGTATGAAGCTGCTCAATCTGCCTATCGTGAAGTATCTTCGTGCAGACTGGAAGGATTTCAATCCTGCCCAGCCAGATGATTTCAAAAAGTTCGTGTGGTATCCATCCGTGAATCAGGATGTAACCAAGCCAGACGGAAATTAATAAAATGAATTTGAAATGAATAAAAAGACAATACTTTTCGCCTCGTTGCTATTGGGTGGTTTGCCTTTGATGGGAACCCTTTCGGCTGATGCAGCGGTGCGCGATACAATCAGTATCAACCAGGGATGGCAGTTCCATCGCGGAGATGTGAAGAATATAGATGAATTGAAAACAACTCAGGGGGATGATGACGTGGTAAATCTGCCTCATGATTTTCTGATCGGTCAGGACTGGGTGGCTCCTGATGCCAGCGAACGTCCTGACAATAGTGATGCCGGAAGCAATGTGCGCAGCCGATTGAGTCCGCGTGGCTTTAAGGAGATGGGCATCGGCTGGTATCGCTATCAGTTGACTCCGAAGGATGAATGGAAGGGAAAGCGCATCGTGCTCGATTTCCAGGGCATCATGCTGGTGGGAGATGTCTATCTAAATGGAAAGCGTATCGGAGGTACCGATTATGGGTACCTCGGTTTCGATATCGACCTCAGTAAACTCTTGAAATGGGGCGAGGCTAACGAGATAACTGTCAAAGCAGATACCCGCAATCCTAACAATTCCCGTTGGTTTACGGGTGCCGGTCTCTATCGTGATGTCAATCTCATCATCACCGACAAGAATCTGTTCTTCCCCCGCCATCCGCTCTTTATCCGCACCCAGGATAACAAAGAGGTGAAAATCAAGGCAGAGATTATCAACCAGCAGAAGCTGGCAAAAGGACAGGGAAAGGCTGTTATTCCTGTAGAGGTTCGTATTCTGGATGCCGATGGCAAGGTGGTGGCTCAACAGAAGAATAACATCGATTTCAATGCCAAATGGCGTGATAGAGAATATGAGTTGCCTGCCATCTCTCTGGAGAATGCCCAACTGTGGTCGCCAGATACACCTTATTTATATACTGCCGAGGTGACACTTTATGACAACGAAGGCAACATTGCTGACCAGATTAAGGAGCCGTTTGGTGTGCGCACCATCGAAATGAATCCGGAGAAGGGCTTGCTCGTGAATGGCAAGAAGGTTTTGCTGAAGGGGTATGCCAACCATCATACCCTCGGTGCCTTGGGTGCTGCTGCTTATCCGCGTGCCATCGAGAAGCGGCTGAAACTGATGAAGGAATTCGGCATGAACCATATCCGCACCTCTCATAATCCCTATAGCGAGGACTTTCTGAAACTCTGCGATAAGTATGGCATCTTGGTGGTGGATGAACTTTATGATAAGTGGCTCACCCAGTATGCCGGAGGCAGAGTGGAATGGGAGAGCCTCTGGCAGAAGGATATTCCGGAGTGGGTGAAGCGAGACAGAAATCATCCGTCGGTCATCCTCTGGAGTCTGGGAAATGAATTGCAGCAATATAGCAACCTGCCTTTCAACGATTGGGGCGTTACGGCTTATAAACTTCAGAAGGAGTTGCTGCACCGTTATGACGATACCCGACTCACCACCGTGGCGATGCATCCCCGTTATCGCAACCTGGAGACTGATTCTATCCCTGCCGATCTGGCGGTGGCAACCGAGGTAAACTCCTACAACTATCGCTATATGTACTTCCCTGGTGATATGAAGCGTTATCCTGAAAAGACCTTCTATCAGAGTGAGGCGAGTGTGGCTGCGATGGGACCAAACTTCTATGAGATGGACCGTGACAAGGTGTTGGGTCTGGCTTATTGGGGAACCATCGATTACCTGGGCGAGAGTATGGGATGGCCTGTCAAGGGATGGAACCAGGGTGTGTTCGATCTTTCTCTCCAGCCAAAGCCGGATGCTTATTTCGTGAAGAGTATGTTCTCAGAAGAACCTGTCGTGCATATCGGAATCATCGAAAAGTCGGGTGGCAACATCCAGTGGAATGGCATCAATGTTTCTGCTGGAAAACTCTCAGAAAACTGGAACCGTGAGGTAGGCGAGAAGGTTTCGCTCTACACTTATACCAATGCAGATGAGGTGGAACTCTTCCTCAACGGTAAGAGTCTGGGAGTAAGAAAGAACAGCGAAGCCCCTAAACTCCGTGCCCGCATCAAATGGGATGACATCGCCTATGCACCGGGTGTGCTTCTGGCTGTAGCTAGAAAGAACGGCAAGGTGGTGGCTCGCCATCAGATAGAGACTACGGGCGAGGCTGTGGCTCTGAAGCTGGTTCCGGATATAGAGACCTGGCATGCTGATGGTAAGGATCTGATGTATGTTCGCATCTATGCCGTGGATAAAAAGGGCAGAAGAGTGCTGAACGTGAAGGATGCCAAGGCATTCGACAAGTTAACCTTCACCGTGAAGGGCGATGCGAATATCGTGGCGGTGGATAATGGAAACATCGCATCTGATGAGCTTCATATCGGAAAGACCCAGTTGGAGAAGTCCATCCAGCGTCATCTCTTTCAGGGATCCGCCCTCGTGATATTGCGCGCCGGTGATAAGCCGGGAAAGATAGAACTCTCGGTAGCGGGAGAAAAGATGAAAGCCAAGAAACTGGTTTTGAATACGAAATAAATATGATACTAAGAAAGGTCGCCAAAATGCTGGCGATCTTTTTTTAGTTGATTTACTTCGCTATATCCGTCGAAATTCGACGTAACTGATATAGTTTCGACGGATTGGCTTAAGTTTCGACGGAAAAACATTGCTTTTCGTCGAAATTTGAGATATTCGTATATACTATCTCGCTTGGCACCTTCACAGCCTGCATTGCTGAGATACTGTAGAACCATTTGACGCAAATCGGTTGTGCCTTTTTCTTATCATATTATTTTCTGTGTTTAACTAAAAATAAAAGGATAAAAAACATCTATCTGATAATCAAGTTATTGTAAATCTATTAACAAAAATTTATTTTTCGGTTATTTTTTTATTAGCCATTAAATTAAATAGTATCTACAATCTACGCGAGCGCCTTTCTTCGCTATTTCGGTTCCGACCATAGAGTAAACAAGCTTGCGAATTTCTTTGATTTCAACATCAGGCATTCTACTTGCCATTGTCTTCCGCCAGGTGTCCCCCGGATTTGCAATCCGGCGTTAAAAAATGTTCGACCAATTTATTTTGCGGATTTAAAATCCGCTTCTTTTTTGCTTGTTGACGGGATTGCAAATCCCAGGGTTTAATAAGTTGAACATTTTTTTACAGCGGATTTCAAATCCGCTGGGATGCCTAGCGGTGGATATCCGGGATATACTAATAAAGGTCGCCAGCATTTTGGCGACCTTTTTTAGTATTCTTTGTTTTCTCTTTATTTTCTGAATTTCTTTTTGAACCATTGGTTGAATGCCACGTAGGCACTGATTTCCTCCTGGTGCTGAGGTTCAGCGAAGGTGAGGACATTGCCCGATGAATCTCCGTGCTGGTCTGGGAAGATAATCATCAGGTTCGTGCCCGAGAAGAAGCGGGTTAGCTCTTCCGGCAATCGCTCTAATGCCGACTTGTGGGAAACGGTTCCCTTTCGGGCTGTCACCACCACAAAGAGATGGTTCTTGCTCATGTGGGAGGCAAGCTGAGGCATCTCGTTCCAATGCTGCATCAGGGTGTATTCGGCACGTACATCCTGATGTCGGTTGGTGATGTACTCATTGATGAGTGCCAGGGTCTCCTCCCTGCCGTGGAACTGGATGCGGCAATCCAGATTGCCTGACAGGCGCGCCAGTCGCTCTACCCAGCGGTAGAAACCCGGTTCAAATTCTGCCCTCGATGGTACTGCCACCTGTATTCGGCGAATGGTATTGAGCGGCTGCTTGATGCGTGCCATGATGATCTGACGGCTCAGACCATTGAAGAGACTCTGATGAAACTCTCCCCAGAACTTAGGCGAAACCTCCGGATGCATGTGCATGCCGATGATGATTTCGGAACACTGGAACTCGTTGAAGGCATGCTTGATGCCGTTGGCGATGTTGGCAGCAATGCGAACCTGCGTCTGCGTCATCACGTCGGTGGCTGCGGCAAGCTGACTGCAATGATCCAGGAGCTGTCGGCCCTGTTCCTGCTTGTATCGCATATCCTTGTCATCATACACTACGTTCAGGCAGACCAGTCCTCTGTTCAGCTTCTGGTTTCTCACTAGGAAGGCGAGACTCATCAGATTATCGGCATATTCCGGGTACTTCACCGGTATGAGAATCTTCTCATCGCTTGCCTTCTTGGTATCCTCGGCATCTGGAAGCTCCTTGTCGCGGAGGATAATCTTTCTGGAACTCCAGTCGGTGAGCATCGAAGAGATGACGCAGGTGCAGAGAATCATCATCACCACACCATTCAGCATGTCATCGTTGACCAGATAGGTGTTCGGACCCACCAGGAGGTTCATACCCACCATCACCATGGCGATACTGCCGGCGGCATGGGCAGAAGTCAAACCGAACATCATGTGACCCGATGACAGCGGCAACCGGAATCCGAAGCAGGCGGCATAGGCAGCGATGGCTTTTCCCAAGGTTCCGAAGAACACGATGCAGAAGATGACCCAAAGGATATGACTGCCCTGGAAAAGCAGTCCCACGTTGATGAGCATGCCCACACCTATCAAAAAGTAAGGGATGAAGAGCGCATTGCCCGTAAACTCCAGTCGGTTCATCAGCGGAGACACGTGCGGGATATACCTATTTAATATCAGACCAGCGAAGAAGGCACCGAACACGCCCTCGATGCCCACCATCTGCGAGAGAGCCGCACTCATGAAGAGCATCGCCATCACGAAGATAAACTGCATCACCGAATCGCTGTACCGGCGCAGAAACCATCTCGTGAGTCGCGGTATCAGGAATATCATTACTCCGCAGTATGCGGCAAACTTGGCGGTGAAGAGTACCCAGAAGAGCAGACCATCGTGACTGGAGAATGAGGCGACGAGACCCGCCAGCATGATGAGGGCTATCAGGAGCGAAAGCATGCTGGAACCCACGCTCAGCGTAACGCTCGGTTTCTGCTGCAGACCATATCTGGAAACAATAGGATAGGCTATCAGGGTATTGGAAGCCATGATGCAGCTCAGCAGAAACGATGCCCTGGTGGAATAGTGCAGTAACCAGATGCTCATGCCGAAGGTGAGGAAGAAGGGAACGAAGCAGGTGAGCAGACCATAGATGATAAGCCGCGATTTGTTTTTCTTCATACCCTCCATGTCCATTTCCAGGGCGGCGAGGAACATAATGTAGTAGAGTCCCACCTTGCCGAACAGCTCGAAAGATGCATCTCGTTCCAGAATGTTCAGTCCGTATTTGCCTATGAGCACACCTGCCAGCACCATTCCGATGATGTGCGGGATACGGAGTTTACCCATGATGATAGGGGCAAAGAGGATGATGAGGAGCACTACGAAGAATATCAACGTAG
>ENA-OQKQ01000304-OQKQ01000304.1-human-gut-metagenome-genome-assembly--contig:-NODE-304-length-18259-cov-2.859310_pt1 | contig 18259 bp, 15 predicted proteins | sample MGYA00242651_ERZ504803 | MGnify/ENA primary metagenome ERZ504803 (study PRJEB26092, sample SAMD00036380) | human gut metagenome | host: Homo sapiens | study: EMG produced TPA metagenomics assembly of...
GCAAGATTTTTGACGGCATCAATTGCGAGCGCGTATTCGGCGATGTCACCGATCCCGCTTCTCTTGAAAAGGCTTTTGAAGGTGCGGACGTCGTCTATCACCTTGCAGGCGTTATCGAGATAAACAATCCTTATTGGCGAAGGCATCGACCTTATCGTCGCCGCCGGGCAGGTGGACTTCGATGCGCTGCTGCCGCTCGTTACCAAACTCGCGCTCGTCGTGGTGGGAGCAGCGGCCTTCCAGTGGCTGCAGGGCTATTGCGTCAACCGCTTGTCCTACGAGACGGTGCGCGACATGCGCGTGGAGGCGAGCGACAAGCTCAGTCGCATGCCGCTCAGCTTTATCGACAGCCACGCCCACGGCGACCTTATGAGCCGCGTGGTCAACGACGTCGACCAGGTGGGCGACGGTCTGCTCCAGGGCTTTACCCAGCTATTCACCGGCGTTATCACCATCGTTGGCACGCTCGCGTTTATGCTCTCCATTAACCTGACCATGACGCTCGTGGTGGTACTCGTCACGCCGCTTTCCATTTTTGCAGCCGGCGCCATCGCCAAGCTCTCCAACAAAAGCTTTACGGCGCAGCAGCGCATTCAGGGTCAGCTCGGTGGTCATATCGAAGAGTACGTAGGCGAGCAGAAGCTTGTCGACGCCTTTGCCTATGGCCCCAATGCGCAGCTGCGCTTTGATGCCCTTAACGCCGAGCTCTATACGGCAGGCGAGTGCGCGCAGTTTATGGGCTCGCTTTCCAATCCCGGTACGCGCTTTATCAATAACATCATCTATGCCGTGGTCGCTGTGATCGGCTGCGTGGGCGTGATCACGGGCGTGCCCGCGGCGCTTACGGTGGGCGGCGTGCAGATCTTCCTGTCCTATGCCAACCAGTACACCAAGCCGTTCAACGAGGTCACCAACGTCATTACGCAGGTCCAGACCGCGTACGCCTCGGCGCGCCGCATGTTTGCGCTGCTCGATGCGCGCGAGCAGGAGCCCGACGCGTCGGACGCTGTAGAGCTTACCGCCCCGCAGGGTGAGGTGACTTTTGAACACGTGGACTTTAGCTACGTGCCCGACCGCAAACTGCTGCAGGATATCTGCATCGAGGCTAAGCCCGGCATGCGCTTTGCCCTGGTCGGCCCCACGGGCTGCGGCAAGACGACGCTCATCAACCTGCTGCTGCGCTTTTACGACATCGATGCCGGACGCATCATGGTCGATGGCAGGTCTTCGCGTGACTACACGCGCGCAAGCCTGCGCCGCGCCTTTGGCATGGTGCTGCAGGATACGTGGCTGTTCGAGGGCACGGTGGCGGAAAACATCGCTTACGGTTGCCCCGATGTCACGCGCGAGCAGGTTATCGAGGCCGCCAAGCGCGCGCATGCACACAAGTTTATCGTGCAGCTGCCAGGCGGCTACGATACGGTCATCGGCGAGGACGGCGGCACGTTTAGCCAGGGTCAAAAACAGCTGCTGTGCATCGCGCGCGTCATGCTCACCGACCCGGCGATTCTGCTGCTGGACGAGGCGACCTCGAGCATCGATACCCGCACCGAGCTGCAGGTGCAGGCGGCATTCGACGAGCTTATGGCCGGCCGCACAAGCTTTGTGGTGGCGCACCGCCTGTCGACGATCCGCAACGCCGACTGCATTCTGGTCATGCGCGACGGCCAGATTATCGAGCGCGGCACGCACGACGAGCTGCTAGCGGCAGGCGGCTTCTACGCCGAACTCTACCGCAGCCAGTTTGCCCAGTGAGCAAGCCCGTGGGGCAAATTAATCAATCGACAGACGGTGGTTTACATCTGTCACGTAAGTACTAAGATATTCATCTAATAAATTGCATTAGTGGCTTTAGTTTTGGGGGAAACGAGGCAACGTGACTATGACGTGCTCTTTGGTGGTTAACAGCAAGAGCGGTAATACCAGGATGGTTTCGGGCGCGATCAAGCGCGCTCTGCAGGCTGCGGGTGTTGATTTTGTCCATGCCGCGGCGTTGAGCGACGATGCGGATGCAGATCAGGTTGCGCTCGAGGCGCAGGGCGCCTGCGCGGCCGACACGGTGCTCGTCGGTTTTTGGTGCGACAAGGGCGCGTGCACGCCTTCGGTCGCGGCGTTGCTCTCCGCTTTGCACGGCAAGCGCGTCTTCCTGTTTGGCACCTGCGGCTTTGGGGCCGATCAGAGCTATTACCAGCAGATTATCGACCGCGTGACCTCCAATTTGGCTGGAGATGCCGAGCTTGCGGGCTGGGCGATGTGTCAGGGCAAGATGGGCCCTGCGGTCAAGCAGCGCTACGAGGCCATGCTCGAGCAAGATCCCGACAACGCCCGATTTAAGATGCTGCTCGACAACTGGGTTGCCGCAAAGGACCATCCTACCAAGGAGGACCTGGACAACATGGCCGCAGCCGCCAAGAAGGCCGTGCTGGGCGAGTAGCTCCCATCGCTGACGGCGGTCGGTCCATCTTTCTAAATGAAACGTCCTCCCGGGCGTCGGGGCACGAAGTTCCCTGCTCTACAGTCCTGCGCAAGACGAAGGCCACATTATGTGGCCTTCTTTGCGTGCGGAACTCGCGATGAACTTCGTGCCCCGCCGTCCGGGAGGACGCCTCTTTATTGATGGGAGGCCTGATAGGTCGATGGTTCCGTGCCCGGATGCGTCCAAAGTGGGACGGGCTTTCCGGATGGGCAGGCTTTCGAAAAATGCGTCCCGGAATTTGCCTTTGGAATGGGACGTAGTTTCCTGTTGAGGTGCTTTGCGGAAAGTGCATCCCACTCTGGGCGGTCGAAGTGGGACACACTTTCCCAAAGGCGCTCCAACGGGAAATTGCGTCCCATTATTCGGTCAAGAAACGGGATGCATTTTCCCAATGAGAGCAAAACCGGAAAATGCATCCCACAATCAGCCCTCAAAGTGGGACGCCGTTTCCCAATGAGGCTCAAGCGGAAAATGCATCCCGGAATTTGCGCTCAAAGTGGGATGCGGTTTCCGGTTGAGGGTCTAAGGGGAAAGTGCGTCCCAGAATCGACGCTTGAAATGGGATGCAGTTTCCCGATGAGGCACTCGACGGAAAATACATCCCAGAAATGGCCTTTGAGCTGGGATAAGATTTCCGCGGCATCTCGGATTCTCAAAAATGAGACACGCCGTTGGCGAAAATGAGACACGTGATATCGGGCATCGGACGTATCATTTGTAAAAATGAGTCCACTCCACTCGAATAAAGCGAGGTCCCTCATGTACGTTCCACACCCCCGTATCCGTAGGCTGTCGAAAATCCCGCTTGTTGGGACGGCGGCGCTTGCTGCGTTGATCGCCATGAGCGTCGCCTGCTTCACGGCCACGCCCCAGGTTGCCCAGGCGGCAGACGCGCCCGCAATCACCGATATGACCGAGCAGGATTATCAAGCCCTGGGTCTGGGCGCGAGCGAGGACATTCCGGCCGATACCGTTGGCCCCTATTCCACTGATACCCCCACGACGTTTGCCACGCGCAGCGAGGTCTATATGGCAGCTAACGGTAGCCATGGCAATCGCTACACTCTGCGCGACAAGCTCGAGAACGTCGAGCGCGGTGACATTGGCGGCAGCAGCAAACTCACCGATGGCTATGGAAGTGTGTGGGGCGCCGCAAAGTTCTGGCAAAACGTCAACAACTTCGATACGAACAGCGATCTCTACAAGCATAGCGACTACGGTGGCGGCACCTGGTCGTACCTAAGCAACAATGAGTCCTCAACAGTACTCGCCAACGACAACAACGGTTTCTCGGGCATTCACGCCACGAGTGTCGAGTTCTGCAGCGACGCCAGCACGGGCAAAAAGAGCCGCGTTGCCGAGCTCCGTGCCTACGGCGACAGTTCCTCCACGACGATTGACGGCAAGTCATACGCCGGAAAGGTTGAGCTGGTCCTCTACTCGTTTAGCAACGGGCGTACGCGCACTCTCGACACACACCTGCCGGTGACGGTCAACACTAATATGATGTACGAAGGCCGTTTTAAGTACCTGGATGCCGGTTACCTGCAAGAGCACGACGCCGTCTTTGATGTCGAGGCGGGCGATGTCGATGGCGACGGCGTCGACGAGCTTTTTGTCTACGCGGGCTGCTATGTCGACGAGAACGGCGTGCGCAAGGCTGTAGTCGACATGTATGACTTGGAGGGCGGCAACTGGAAGCAAAGCGTCGTCAAGATCGATGCCGGTAACGCTGCGGACTACACCACGCACAACAAGGGCGGGAACGACTCCTGGACGCAGCTTCAGTCAGCTCCTGTCGTTTCGCTAGCGGCCGGCGACCTCGATCGCGATTTTGTCGATGACCTCGCCATCCGTGGTCTCGGCACCCTACGGCAAGAAGAATATTGATAAGTCGACGCATTGCGAGCTGTTTTCGTGGGATGCATCCAAGGGTGCGCTCGTCCATGTCGATGCTCTGGGCGACGCGGGCGCAATCTCCCTCTCCGCGAACGGCAAGACCATGGTCGCTGCGAATGCGACGTTCGGCACGTTTGCCGCCTACGATGAAGAAGGAAAGAAGACGGGTGAAACCGTCACGGGCCTTATTCTTGCGGGCTATGACTGGCAACGCAGCGCTTTTGATTACGGCGCTTCTGACGGCAGCAAGGGGTTGTACGGCGCGCTGTACCGCTACGCGTATTTTGATTCGGAGTCTGGCGAGTTCAAGCTTTCCGATTGCAAGGAATACAGAGACGGGCTCCTCGCCTCCTATGGGTTGATGCATGTGCCCAACAGCGCATGGAAGGATAGCGCTCAGGATAAGCGCTATCCGTGCACCTTGGCGCCTATTGCCCTTGCCACTGCCAACCTTGACGGCCTGTCCGAGCAGCTGGCGGTCGACGAGGTGCTCGTGGGCGGCGATGTGTTCCGCGACTTTGCCTGCAACACGGCACAGAGCGGGGCTCAGGGCTTGGGGTCCATGGTCGGAACCATGAGCATGAGCGGTCAGCAATACAACAGCAGCACAAGCATGACCACAAGGGTATAGAGCAGGTGTGGATCAGCGACGTCAAGGCGGGCAGCGTCTCGGGTTCGGACCGCTATAACGGAGAGCTTTATTGCCGTGTGGGCAGCACCGCGACGAGGACCTGCGCAAGACGATGACTACATTGGATGACCGCCTCGCATTTTTCGCTCGACGAGACGGAAAGGTGCGCCGCGGCGAGGAGCAGGTGATTAGCGAGAGCAACCGTCGCGGCACTACCTACGGCACATTTATCTCGCTCGCGCTGCCCGATGTCGACAACGACAGCGTCAAGATCACGTACAAGGACCGCTACAAGGTCTATACCAACCCGCGCGTGCTTGCCGTGCTGCAGGATGCGCCCTATGTTGAGGATCTGGAGCAGGCATACGGCTATCTGGTGTTGGGCGGCACGTCATACGGAGAGGAAAAGGGCACGGGGACATCCCAGGGCTATACCATTGGCGCCGAGTTGGGCGTTGCCGTCGAGGTGCAGACCGGTCCGCCCCTGGTCGCGATGAATGCTTCAGTCGATTTTGCCGCCGAGGGATGCTATGACTACCGGAGCGAGCGCACGGTCAGCGCAAGCGTAAGCTATGAGTCGCATGCCGGCGAGGGTGACAAGGCCGTGCTCTACACGATTCCGATGGTCTATTACGAGTATGAGATCGAAAATGAGGAAACTGGTGGCAAGGGCGTGATGGCGACGCCCGTGTCGCTCGGCGCGCAGACCTCGGTCGTTAATGTCGAGGCCTATGACCGCATTGCCAAACAGCACAATATGACGCCGCTCAGCTACTTTTTGACCAACCGGTCGGGAGAACCCGGAACCTATCAAACGACGCTCAACGGCGAGACTCCCGTTGGGGATTCCTTTGGCCTGGGCAAGCCTGGCGTAACGCGCGCCTACACGCACGATGGGTTTAACGGCGCCGCCGCGCAGTCGGGGGCGAGCATTGAGCAGACCATCGAAGTCGAGGAGGGCAAGGAGCAGGAGCTCGAGCTCGGCTTGACGCTGAACGGCAGCGTTGTCATGGGCGCGAAGCTCGCAAAGCACGAGTTGTTTGGCGGCCTGTGCTTTGGTGCCAACGCCGGCTTTACTACGGGTAACTCCTCGAGTGAATCGACCGAATACGGCGGCACCGTCGACAACCTGCCCGAGGCCGCGCAGGGCAAGTACGGTTTTGTGTGGCGTCTGGGCGTCAACGCGGTGGATGTCGACAAGTTCGAGGCAGACTCGGGCGACAAGCTCGGCACCAAGGACACCGACCAGTTCTGGATCGTGGGCTATGACGTTAAGGACGTCGAGATGCCCGACGCGCCGGCCGTGACGGGCTTTACGGCAAACGCCGTCGATTCGACCAGCGTACGTTTAGCTGGGACGATGTACTCGCAAACAAGAGTGGCTTTAGCTACGGCGTGGGCATGCTGCAGAGCAATGCGGCGGATGCGGTCGTCAATAGCTGGAAGATTGCCGACAACACGCAGGCCTCGCTCAAGTGGGATGGGCTGCAGCCCAATACGGAGTATCGATTCGCCATCGCCGCCGTTAAGAATGGATCCACGACCGAAACAGGTATTCGCTCGGCAATCATCACGGTCAAGACCATGCCCGATGGCATGACGATGACCGTGAGCGGACCTGCGGCGGATGCTGCGGAGGGGTCGGATCTTGGATACGACTCTTCGGTTGAGCGCACGGCGGGAAGCCACCTGACGCTCTCGGCGATTGGCCATGTGAAGCAACTCGGTGCCGACGATAGCGAAACAGGGCTGGCACCGACCTATATGTGGTACCGCAAGGGCCGCGGCGAGACAGAGTTTAAGCTCGTGGGTGCCGATGGCAACCTCGCGGCTGGAACGGCCTCAAAGCTCGAGATTGACCTGACCGCAGACGATGACGGTGCGCAGTATTACTGCCACGTGGGATACAACGACGTGGGCCTCGACACCGGCACGACGCTCGTGAATATCGAGGCCGAGGAGACGGCGCTCACAACGGTGAACGCCACCCCGATCCGCACGCGCCGCCTGTTCTCACAGGCAAGTGCGGGCGCCAAGAAGTTCCTGGACCATACGCTGGTAAACACCGCCGGCCCAACCGATTCCGAAGGCTCAAAGGACCCCGAGACTCCTGAGACCCCGACGAACCCGGACAAGCCCAAGTCCGACAACGGAGCTAAGACCGACACCAAGGTCAAGACTACGACCACAGCGAAGAACCTCGCAAACACCGGCGACCAAACATTCGCCCTAGTCGCCACCGCAGCAGCAGCGGGAGCAACGCTCGTAGTGATAGCCCTCATCATGCTGATCAAGCGCCGCAAGACCCACTAGTAGCCAGTCGAACATATCGACAACTCAAAAACCCGGGTAGCCAAAAAACAGGCCACCCGGGTTTTCTGTTGAGTGGAGACTCCGCAAGCGGAAACTGCATCCCACAATTAGCGCCCGGAACGGGACACATTTTCCGTCAAGCCCTCATCCGGAAAATCCATCCCAGTTTGAGCGCCCAGACCGGGACGCACTTTCCCAAAGGGTCCTCAACGGGAAACTGCGTCCCATAATTAGGCCGAGAAATGGGATGAACTTTCCCAATGAGAGCCAACCGGAAACCACGTTCCAGAATCAGCCCCCAAAGTGGGACGCACTTTCCCAACGAGCCTCAACCGGAAAATACATCCCGGAATCCAGCTGAATAGTGGGACACACTTTCCCAATCGGGTCCCAAGCGGAAACCGCATCCCATTCCGGACATGAATTCCGGGACACACTTTCCGCGATACGCATGACAGGCCACGCTTCTACTATGAGGCGAGCGCAGTTTCTCATCAGCCCACTTAACCCGCAACGGGTGAGGGGCGGCGGCAGGCGGAGGTACGGGAAAGGTCTGTCGCGAGTTCCGCACGCAAAGGGGGCCACTAAATGTGGCCCCCGTCTTGCGCAGGACTGTTTGAGCAGCAGGCCTTTCCCGTACCTCCGCCTGCCGCCGATTCGGGTCCCCGACCCCGCTATTTGATCTTGGTTGTACCCGGTGCCAGGTTGGGGTCGGTCTCGTTGGCCTCGGTCTGGAAGTGCTCGGTGTACACGTTCTTGCCGTCGCGGAACATCTCGTAGTACTGCATCTTGGCGTAATCTTCGCGCGCCTTGGTGGCGGCTGCGGCGGCGGCATCGTCACCGGTGACGTTGGAGGAGAGCGCCCAGCGCAGGCTGGCGTCCTCGTAGCCCACCGAGTTAATAGCGGGCAGCGACTCGCGCAGCGTCATGTGCGCCTTCTGGTAGTCGGTCAGCGGTGCGCCGATCAGCTGCATAAGCTGCGTGGACAGGTAGTTGGTGGACAGGTCGTCGACCTCGCTCGTCTGGTCGCAGCCGGCAACGTCGTAGTTGGCCCAGATGATGTAGTCGGTCTGCCACAGACGCTCCTGATGCGTGGCGTCGTCCTCACCGGTAAACCACTTGTCGTTGAACTTGGACGGGAAGAACGGCTGGTGATCGCCCCAGAACACCACGACCACCTTGCGGTCGAGCTTGCTCAAGGCGTTAAGGAAGTAGCGCAGCGCCTGGTCGGACTGCTCGATGCACGAGACGTACTCGTCGACATCGGAGAGCGTGCCGTCCTCGACGGTCTTGGCGTCCAGATCGGTCGTGTCGATATTCAGGTGCATCTGCTTGTCGACCGGCAGCAGGCCCGTGTCGTAGCCCGAGTGGTTCTGCATGGTCACGTCGAAGATAAACTGCGGATCGGCGTTCTGGTCGAGCAGCTCAAGAATCTTGTCGTAGGTAGCCTGGTCGGTCACCATACCGCGCAGGGTGTCGGCTCCCTGGAAGTCGTTGATGGACAGGAACCGGTCAAAGCCAAAGTCCTTGTACACGTTCTCGCGGTTCCAGTTGGTTGCGTGGTTGGGGTGCATGGCCGTGGTGGAATATCCGAGCGACTTGAACTGCTCTGCCAGGTTCCCGGTCGTTTCCATGTTGTAGATGGTGTAGGGGTACACGCCCGAGCCCAAGTTGGCCATGGAGTTGCCGGTCATAAACTCAAACTCGGTATTGGCGGTGCCGCCGCCGTAGGCGCTCACGTAGAGCTTGCCGCGGCTGAGGCAGTTGGACAGGTTCTTAAAGTACTGCGGACCCTCGTAGCCGGCGCGCACGTTCTGGTAGATCGACAGATCCGAGAAGGTCTCGTTCATGATGGCGATGACCGTGGGCTTCTCGCTATCGAACTGCTCCTTTGCGGCGGTGCGCTCGTCACTCTTGGCAGCGTCGGACTTGTCGTAGGCCTTGGCGACTTTTTGAGCGTGGCCTTGGCATCGTCGACAGAGTAGTCGGCGGGTTTGGGCGGCTTGATGGACTGTGCCGCACTAATAAAGGCGGGCAGATAGCCCTCACGCCAGTAGCTCTCGAGCGGGCGCCAGGTGTAGACGGTGATGCCGAGGGTGTTGTAGTAGTCGATGAGCGTGACGTGTGCGGTCACGCCGCCCAGGCACAGCACCGCCACGAGCAGGTTGGTGAGCAGCATGCGCTTGGCGTTGGCGGCGCCCTTCTGACGGTGCGGTGCCACCAGGCCGGCGTACTCGCACAGCAGCATGGCGATGGCGGTAAAGCCCATGGACAGCACGCAGAACAGTGAGATCGAGAAGGTGTAGCCGGTGCCGGCGACCGCGGCGGCGGTGGAGATGGCCGAAAGGTCGCCCGGCTGGATGGGCATGGATTTAAACGTGATGACGAAGAACTCGGCAATGCCCAGGACAAAGAGGGCAAAGGCCAGGGACCGCGGGAGCTGCGCCGTGGCGCTGGAACAGGAAGAACAGGCCGACCATGAGCGTGGTGATGATGGCCCACTCGAGCAGGATGCACAGGGGGTAGACCCAGGTAAAGTCGTGGTTGGACGATACCTCCATGCCTAGCAGCGCAAAGACGCCGGCGAGCAGCAGGCACAAGACGGCGGCGACGAGCGGTTTGCCCACAAAGGCGCCGCGCAGGCGGGCGAGCTTGCCGGTGGGGGCGGGGGCGTCGGGCCCGGCGAACGCAAAGACGCGCGGGGCGATGCGGTCGCGGGCGATACTGGCCCAGGCGCAGCCGGTGAGGATGGCATTGGTCAGGATGAGCATCACAAAGGCGAGCGGCTCGTTTTGCGCGACGAGGCCAATAGCGCCCCAGACGGTCAAAAAGAGCTGGAACAGGCCGAAGGCGACGCTCCAGGCGAAGGCGCCCTTGGTGACGGTGTCCGACTGAGCGCGAATGGCCTTGGCCTCGCGCAAAACAAGGTAGACGGTCGCCGCAAGACCGACGAGCGAGATGGCGGCAGCGAACATGCTGAGACTCCTCACAAACTTAAAACCTACGAAAGCGGGGGTTTACCCGATTGTTACCTAAATATGCACTGCATTTGCGGGCTGCGCACAACAACCAGCCATATTAACGCGCATGTGCGGCGGTGTGGCGCAATGTAGTGGCGACCTGCGCGATAATGGACGGGAATTACACGGAAACGTAAAGGCTTCTTAAAGAATTGGCGAGGATAGAGCTATGGGCGAGCAGGTTTGTATGACGGGCGCCGAGTACTGCGACGGAGCTGCGGGCGTGGATACGTTCGGCTATCCAGTCGAGACTACGGGCAACGCGGTGCTGGACACGTTGGAGCACCGTTCCTCCACGCGTGCCTTCGCGCGTGATGACGACGACCGCCCCGTGGCGGTGACCGACGAGCAGCGCGCAGCGATTTTGCATGCGGCGAGTCGCGCGCCGTCGGCGGGCGCCATGATGATGTATTCCATCGTGAGCATCCGCGAGCAAGCTACGCTCGACCGCCTGGCCGACCTGTGCGACCATCAGCCCATGATTGCCAAGGCGCCCTGGGCACTCATATTTGTGGTCGATTATGCAAAGTGGATCGATCTGTTTGAGCACGTGGGCTGCTTTGAGCCCGAGTTTGTCGAGCGCACGGGCAAGGCGCCCCGCCGCGCGCCGGGTTTGGGCGACTTTGCCATCGCGGCCCAGGACGCCGTGATCGCCGCGCAAAACGCCGTGGTTGCCGCCGAGGCCCTGGGGCTGGGAAGCTGCTACATTGGCGACATCGTGGAGAACGCCGAGGAAGTTGCCGAGCTGCTCGATCTGCCGCCCTATACCATGCCGCTGTCGATGCTCATCATCGGCACGCCCCGTAAGGAGCGTCCGGCCATTGCGCACCCCGTGGTGAACCTGGTGCACGAGGAGCGCTACTGCCGCGCGGATGCCGCGACCATGGACGCGCAGGTGGCCGAGATGGACGCAATGTTCCGTCCGCATGCCCGCGAGGTGGGGGAGCGCGTCGTGGACATCTATACCCGCAAGCACACGAGTCCCTTTATGGCCGAGATGAGCCGATCCATGGAATGGTGGTTCAAAAACTGGCTTGGAAAATGACGAATGTGACAAAGGGGCAGTCCCTTTGTTACATTTCATATCGCCGCGGTGGCCTAAAGGCCGTATAAATGTTTATTTAACTGGGAAAACAGTGCCATTCAAACATGGGCCGATTACCTATAATTCCTTCGAACATTAAAGTTGGGAGGAAACCGGCTTATGGAACAAAAGGCCAAGGAGGCAGCCTCGCACGCTGCGATTCCTGTGAGCATCTCGGCGATGCTCGTCACGCTGGGCGTGGTGTACGGCGATATCGGCACCAGCCCTATGTATGTAACCAAGGCGCTCGTTGCCGGCAACGGCGGCATCGGAAGCGTGACGGAGGAGTTCGTGCTTGGCGCGCTCTCCCTTGTCGTGTGGACGGTCACGCTGCTGACCACCATCAAGTATGTGCTCATCTCGCTGCGCGCCGATAACCATGGTGAGGGCGGCATCTTTGCCCTGTACAGCCTGGTCAAGCGCTGTGGCAAGTGGCTTATCATCCCCGCCATGCTGGGTGGCGCCGCGCTGCTCGCCGACGGCATCCTGACGCCGGCCGTTACCGTTACCACGGCCATCGAGGGCCTGCGCACCATCCCGGCGGTCCATGCCGTGCTGGGCGATGACCAGGGCCGCGTCGTCGCCATTACGCTCGCCATCATCATCGCGCTCTTTTTGGTGCAACGCATCGGTACGGCCAAGATCGGTCACGCCTTTGGCCCCATCATGACGCTGTGGTTCCTGTTCCTGGGCGGCACGGGTCTGTTTTTTGTCTTCCAGCACCCCGCCGTGCTGCTGTGCCTCAACCCGGTGCGCGGCATCGCCTTTTTGCTGAGCCCCAACAACCACGCGGGTATCATGATTCTGGGCAGCTGCTTCCTCGCCACCACCGGTGCCGAGGCGCTCTACTCCGACATGGGCCACGTCGGCCGCGGCAACATCTACGCCACCTGGCCGTTCGTTAAGTGCTGCCTGCTGCTTTCCTATATGGGCCAGGGCGCTTGGCTTATGAACAACGCTGCCAACCCCGAGCTCATGGGCATTGCCGACCTCAACCCGTTCTACCAGATGCTCGCCCCGGGCCTGCGCCCGTTTGCCGTAGGCCTTTCCACCGTTGCGGCCATCATCGCCTCGCAGGCGCTCATCACCGGCGCATTCTCGCTGGTGTCCGAGGCCAGCCGTCTGGACCTTATGCCGCACATGCAGGTCTTCTACCCTGCCGAGACCAAGGGCCAGCTCTACATCCCCATGGTCAACAACGTCATGCTCGTGGGCTGCGTCATCGTGGTGCTGCTGTTCCAGAACTCGGCGCATATGGAAGCCGCCTACGGCCTTGCCATTACGCTGACTATGATGTGCACCACGCTGCTGCTCTTCTTCTACCTGCACGAGGAGCGCAAGCTCAAGGTTGCTCCGTGGATCTTCGCGGCCTTCTTCCTTTTGCTCGAAGGCTTCTTCTTCGTGAGCTCGCTCACCAAGTTCTTCCACGGCGGCTACTTCACCATCCTCATGGCTGCACTCATCATGGGCATTATGGTGTGCTGGTACAACGGCACGGCGGTCGAGCAGCGCCAGTTTACGCTGCTGCCGCTGCGCAGCTACCTGCCGCAGCTCAAGCGCCTGCGCGACGACGACCGTTACGAGCGCATGAGCGACAACGTCGTGTACCTGACCAAGGACACCCATACCGACTACATCGACCGCGATATTGTCTACTCGATCTTGGACAAGCATCCCAAGCGTGCCCACGCCTGGTGGTTTGTGAACGTCGAGACCATGGACGAACCGCATACCTTTGCCTATTCGGTCGAGACGTTCGGCACCGACTACGTGTTCCGCGTGCATCTGTACCTGGGCTACAAGATCAACCAGCGCGTCAATGCCTACCTGCGTCAGGTTGTTCAGGACCTGGCTGCCACCGGCGAGCTGCCGCCGCAGACGCATGACTACTCGGTCTACAAGGATCCGGGTAACATCGGCACGTTCAAGTTCGTCCTGATCCGTAAGCTTCTGGCGCCCGAAAGCGATGTGGAGCCCAGCGAGCGTACGGCCATCACGCTCAAGTACATCATCCGCCGCGCCGCCGGCACGCCCGCGCGTTGGTACGGCCTGGAGAACTCCAACGTGAGCTTTGAGTACGTGCCGCTGTTCACCAAGTTCAAGGCCGTGAATAAGATGCAGCGCCTGGCTCCCAACGAGCGGCCGTAGACGTCGGCGGCTACACGGAGTTGGTTTTTGATGGATAAGCATGAGGCCGGGGAGGTAAACATGGATACAAAGGCGCTCGATGGCCGTGAGGCGGTGGTCGAAATGGTGCGTGAGGCGCGCGTCGACGCCGCCGAAGATCGGTTCTTTACGAATCGTGCCAACATGGATATGGCCGATCGCGTAATTTCGATCGTGGCACTGGTATTTGGAGCGGTGTGCGTGTGTGCCCTGCTCGCGCACGTGCTGTTTGCTAGCGACGCAGGTTGCAAAGGCTATACACTTGGAACCACGACAAGGGGAAACCACTACAAAGGTGCCTGTCCCTTTGTGGTGGTTTTGTTTTTGAGAGAGGGCGGGCGCTGATGGACGTCCGTGCGGACGGTGATATTGCCGAGAACTTTTGGTGGCGGCGCACTACGATGACGCGTCGCGGCCCCCTGTACGATATCTGCGTGTCGTGGGGCTGCTGGTCGCGGCGACGATTGTGGGCGCGCTGCTCGACCATCCGGGTCTCGCGCCGAGCATCATGATCGTCTATGTGTTCGCCGTTCAGCTGTGCGCATTCTTTACCTGGAGTCGCCTGTATTGCTTGCTGAGCTCGGCTGCCGCCGTGGCGCTCTACAACTTCTTGTTTGTCGACCCGCGCTGCTCGCTGTCGTTTATCGACCGTGTCTATCCCGGCATGTTCTTCATCATGTTTGTGGTCTCGCTTGTGTCGAGCTCGATTGCGTTGGCCCTGCGCCGCGCCTTGGCGCAGGCTGCCGCCAGCGACCGTCGCACGCATATGGTGCTCGAGACCAATCGCATGCTGCAGCGGTGCGCCGATCAGCAGCAGATTGTCCATGCCATGGCAACGCAGCTGGCGCGTCTTTCGGGCTGTCCGGTCGTGTGGTACAGCGCCGACGCCGAGGGCGATGACCTGCTGCCGCGTTCGACATACACGGCCGTGGGCGATGCCGCACCGGTGCGCGAACTGGCGCCGCAGATGCCGCCGCGGCTCTCGGCGTCCGCCTATGTGGGAACGCCGCTCGACGCCACGTTTGGCGGCTCGGCGTTTTATGGCATCTACCTGACGGTTCGCACAGGCGACGGCTTCGCGCGCTCGGGCGACCCCGCCTCGGTGGTGGCGTGCTGGCTATCGTTGCCGAGCCCGACGTGCTGACGCTACGAGGAGCGTAACAACTTGTCCGATGCCTATCGTGAGCGAAGGCGAGCTGGCGCTCGATCGCGCCCGCGCCATGGAGGCTCGCGAGGAAGCGGCGGTGCTCGCCAAAAACGAACAGCTGCGTGCCAACTTGCTGCGCTCCATCTCGCACGACCTGCGTACGCCGCTCACCAGTATTTCGGGTAATGCCGACGTGTTGCTCGACCAGGGCTCGACCGGCACGGCCGTGCTCGACGACCAGACACGCCGCGGCATGCTCCTATCCATTCGCTCGGACGCGCAATGGCTCAACGCCACTGTCGAGAATCTGCTCGCCATCACCAAGCTCGAGGGTGGCGGTATGCGCCTGTCGACCACGCTCGAGCTCATGGACGATATCGTCGAGGAGGCGCTGCGCCACGTGAACCCGGCCGTGCGCGAGCACGACCTTAAGGTGGTGGCGTGCGATGAGCCGGCGCTCGTCAACGTCGACGCGCGCCTGATGGTGCAGCTGGTGGTCAACCTGGTGAACAACGCCATTGCCTATACGCCCGCGGGCTCGCATATCGTAATCTCGATTGGCGTCCATGATGGATGCGTGGCGTGCTCGGTTGCTGATGATGGCCCGGGCATTGCGCCCGAGGACCGCGAGCGGATCTTTGAGTCGTTCTACACCGCCAACCATGGCCTGGCCGACAGCTGCCGCAGTGTGGGCTTGGGGCTTTCGCTCTGCCGCTCCATTGCGCTGGCACATGGCGGTAGCATAGAGGTTACCGCGGCGGACCCTCACGGTTCGGTCTTTACGATTGAGCTTCCCGCCGCCGACGTTTCGTTTGATAAGGAGTAGCGCTGTGCCGAACTCTGCCGTGAAACCGCTCATCTTGGTCGTTGAGGACGATCCCGCCGTCCGCAACCTTATCGTCGCCGCGCTCGAGGCGCACGGTTTGCGCCATATGGCTGTGGAGACCGCCCACGCCGCCATCGCCGCCGCTTCGTCGCAGGCGCCGAGCATTGTGCTGCTCGATCTGGGCCTGCCCGATATGGACGGCGTCAAGGTGGTGGAGTCGGTGCGCGCGTGGTCGGGCATGCCGATCATCGTGGTTTCGGCGCGCAGCGAGGACGCGGACAAGATCCGAGCGCTCGATGCCGGCGCCGATGACTACCTGACTAAGCCGTTTTCGGTCGAGGAGCTGCTCGCGCGCATTCGCACCACGCTCAGGCGCCTTTCGTATGCGCAGGCGGGCGGTGTTGTCTCCGAGGGCTCGTTCGATACCGGCGAGTTGCATATCGATTTTGATGCCGGCATCGCCACGATGGATGGCGAGGAGCTGCATCTGACGCCGATCGAGTATAAGTTGCTCTGCTTGCTGGCGCACAACGCCGACAAGGTGCTGACGCACCAATATATCCTGCACGAGATTTGGGGCACGGCGACCAAGAGCGATCTGGCGAGCCTGCGCGTCTTTATGGGCACGTTGCGTAAGAAGATCGAGTCCGACCCCGCGCATCCGCGCTATATCCAAACGCACGTGGGCATTGGCTATCGCCTGGTCACCCAAGGCTAGATCGCCAACCATCATCCCAATATGAGTTGCGGTGAAATACGGTCTAAATTTGCCTAATTCCAGGCAAAACAGTCCGTATTCCACCGCAACTTATGGGGTCGGGGGATTATCGGTGCCCTGCATCTTCATAAACTCAACGCTTACGAAGCGCATGCGTTTCGTGCTAGGCTGGTTCCACCACATAAGTAGTCGCAGACGCGCGTACCACGGGCGGGCGAGATGAAGTTCCAACAGCTCCATCTTGCCCGCCCGTTTTTGTTGCGTGGCGCCGCGGTACAACACAGAGAGGAATCTGCCCTTTATGCCTATCAACAAACGAGAGAGCCTGCTGTTCACCTTTATCATGTGCTTTTGCATGGTGCTCTGGATGAGCATCTACAACGTTGCCCTGCAGCACGGGGCCATCAACGGCGAGGTCGTTGCCACTGCGTGGCTCGGCTTCCCCGTTGCCTACATTTTTGCCATGTGCTGCGACTGGTTCGTCGCCAGCCCGCTCGCCAAGGGTTTCGCCTTTAAGTACTTGGTCACGCCGGGCAAGAGCTCGCCACTTGCCATGACGCTCGCCGTCAGCTCCTGCATGGTCGTTCCCATGGTCATCATCATGTCGCTGTACGGTGCCTGTGAGGGTCTGACGCACATGCCCGGCGGCATCCTTGCGAACCTGTATTCCGTGCCCGCGATCTGGATGATCAACATCCCGCATAATTTTGTGATGGCGCTGCCGTGGAACCTTTTGGTAGCCGGTCCGATTTCCCGCTTCGTCTTCCGTCGCGCCTTCCCTGTGGGGACGGTTTTCGAGGAGGAGCATGCCGAGCTCTTGGAGCAGGCTATGGCTCCTGAGTGCGAGTAGCTCGCTTAGGGATCTGCTGAGCGCGGGCGACTTGCTTGGTTGGAGCCCTAAGCGTGGATAGCTCTCTCGGCGACATCGCGGGCGTGAGCGGTGCGCATGACCGGAGGGCCCGTGCTGCTCCGTTGCCCGACGTGCTAGCGCGCAGAACAATCTGTTGGTGCATTCGGCGGCTGCTGAAGCGTTTCGGCAGCCGCTTTTTATACGGAGTTTAAATACAACAGTCTGTTGTATTACGTAGAGTGGTATATCTCTAGCGGGAAAAATGCGAGAGACGGAGCATTATGGCGTTGCTAGTAGGACTGGACGTAGGGTCGACGACGACCAAAGTTTACGCGATGCACGAGGATATGACCGAGGCGTGGTGGGGATATCGCCGCCACGGGGCGTGTCAGACAGCGAGCGTGCGCGCCATGCTCGGCGAGCTCGCCGAGCGCTTTCCCCATGAGTCACTGCGCGTTGCGGTGACCGGCTCGGGTGCGCGCGATATCGCGACCGCGCTGGGCGCCTCGTACGTTCAGGAGGTGGTCGCCAACGCGCTCGCGATCAGCAGGTTCTATCCGCAGACGCGCTGCGCCATCGAGCTGGGCGGCCAAGACGCCAAGATGATCTTCTTCCGCACCAACGATAAGGGAGACATCGAGGTTGCCGACATGCGCATGAACGGCTCGTGCGCAGGCGGTACCGGTGCATTTATCGACGAGATGGCAAAGCTCATGGGGGTCGGCACCGAATCGGGCGAGTTCGAGCAGCTCGCAAGCCGGGGAACGACCGTCCACGAGGTCTCGGGCCGCTGCGGCGTGTACGCAAAGACCGATATCCAGCCGCTGCTCAACGAGGGCATTCCTACCACCGACCTGGCGCTTTCGGCGCTTCACGCGGTCGCCCGCCAAACGATCGGCGGTCTGGCCCAGGGTATCGACATCGAGCCGCCGGTAATCTTCGAGGGCGGTACGCTCGCCTACAACCCCACACTGGTCCGCGTGTTCCGGGAGCAACTGAATCTATCGGACGATCAGGTTATCGTCCCGCGCGATCCGCAGATCATGGTCGCGCGCGGTGCCGCCCTGTCGCTGACCGACATGTTCGCATCGTCCCAACCGATCGACCTTCCCGACGCTTTTGTCCGGCT
>ENA-OQKQ01000305-OQKQ01000305.1-human-gut-metagenome-genome-assembly--contig:-NODE-305-length-18242-cov-3.171902_pt1 | contig 18242 bp, 18 predicted proteins | sample MGYA00242651_ERZ504803 | MGnify/ENA primary metagenome ERZ504803 (study PRJEB26092, sample SAMD00036380) | human gut metagenome | host: Homo sapiens | study: EMG produced TPA metagenomics assembly of...
AGCAATCCCCCGTTTATCTCTTTATTTGCACTGTTTTTCCCAGAATGCCGTTGCCTGTCGGATCCAGCCGTCCGCATCGGTGTGGTGGCCCGGGCCAATGGCGTGGGGTGCGTTCTCGTACACATGGCACTCATAAACAGCCCCGCTCTCCCGGAGCTTGCGCTCCAGCAGCGGCCCTTGCTGGGAGTAGCACATGCGCTGCATATAAAGATCATTTTTTCCGTAGAAGAAATAGGTAGGGGTAAAGTTTTCGTTCACCACATCCGAAATATCGGTCCAGTAGTAACGCCAGCCAAGCACCAGCGGGTCAATGGCCAGCTGATACAGCGGCTTCACCTCAAAGAAATCGTTGATGGGGTAACCCAGCAGCAGCGCTGCAGGCTGTGGGAGGCCAAATGCCTTATAGCCGAACTTTTCGTTGTCTGAGCCGATCAGGCCCACGATGTGTCCGCCGGAAGAAAAGCCCATCAGCGCATAGTTTTCGCGCTGAACGCCAAACTGATCTGCATTTTCGGTCAGGTACTTTACGGCATTGGCAATATCGTACAGTGGCGCATTGTCGGATGCATTCAGGAAAGAGCGGTACCGCAGCACAAAAGCCGCATAGCCCAGCTCGTGCAGCTGGTTGGCAATGGATGCACCCTCGTTCAGCTCTGCGGTGGTGTTGCCGCCGTTGCCGGGCACCACGATGGCGTACTTTGCGTTGGCTGTTTTAGCCGGGAAATAATACAACTGCACCATGCCCAGAGAAGGATTTTCCGCAATTTCTTCCGGGGTATACACCTGCCATGTGATCTGTACGCCCCTGTTGTAGTTTTCGATCACAAGGTTCATGCCTTCGGCGGCATCCTCGGCAGCCGCGTAGCTTACATAGCCCTCAATGGGCGTATCATCGTACTGCGTGCTGCCCTCGATCCATTCGTTGCAGTAGGTATAGTAGCCGGAGCCTTTGATGCTGGGGTTCTCCCGCAGCTCTTTCATGGTCGTCTTTGTTGTGATGTTCGGCTCGCCGTACTCTGCAGCAAATGCCGAAAGCGATACGCACGCCAGCATTCCCAGCGCACACACCATCGTTCTGATCCACTTCATTTTGGGACATCCTCCATTCTGCAGCGGCGTATCCTGCCGTGCTTTTCTTTGTTATGATTTATTGTATCACAAACCTTCCGCTTGTCAAAGAAATTTCTGTGCAGTACGGCGCTTGTACCGCACCGCAAATTCTGCTATACTGGAGCCGGATATTTTTGAGAGTTGAGGGCGCGGAAAGCTATGCACTTTCCGCCGGGATCGAAATATGAGTAAAATCGAGATCCGGCCCATGGAGCCGGAAGACTGGAGCGCTGTTTCCAGAATTTATTTGGAGGGCATTGCTACAGAACATGCCACTTTTCAGACCACCTGTCCGCCGTATTCTGCGTGGGATGCTTCCCACGCAAAAGAATGCCGACTGGTACTGCTGGCCGACGGCGTGATCGCCGGGTGGACGGCGTTGCGCCGGGTGGACCCGCGCTGGTGCTACCGCGGCGTTGCCGAGGTGAGTATTTACGTGGGTGAGCAGTTCCGAGGCCATGGCCTTGGTTATCACCTGCTGACCGAGCTGTGCCATCAGGCAGAAAAGGCCGGCTACTGGACACTGCAGTCCACCGTGCTGCAGGACAACGCTGCCAGCCGCGCCCTGCACACAAAATGCGGCTTTCGCTTAGTGGGCCGCCGGGAACGCATTGCCCGCGACTGTCACGGCCGCTGGCTGGACACATTCTTAATGGAATACCGCGCTGCCGCCAATGAACCGGAAGGCTATAAAAAGCTGTAAGATGCAAAAGAACTCCGCGCCCTGTGAGGTGCGGAGTTCTTTTTTGTCCATTGATAAAATGATAAAGGTAAAAACAGGCTTACCACTCTTCGCCGTCGATGTCCACGCTGCCGTCCACCACGGCACCGGCACGGGAACGCTGGAACATGCTTTCCACCACGGCGCAGTACTTATCGGCAAGACAGACGATGACTGCTTCGCGGCAGGTGGGCACATGACGGAAGGTCAGCGGCCACATGTGGCTTGCAATGATGCTCTGTTCCTTTCTGGTAATGCTGAACACCCGCTTTGCATTGACGCAGGCATAACCCGGATGGGAGAAGCCGTGCATCTCAAACAGGCGGCGCAGGCCGTGAAAGGTACCGGTGGTGTGCCAGTCGTACAGATAAAAATCATGCAGCAGGGCACCCACTGCCAGCGAGGTCTCGTCAGCGTGCAGATGCAGACGGCGGTTGAGCCAGAAGCTCACCAGCGCCACATTCTTGCAATGCTGGTAGGTGGTGACAGAGCCGTGCTGGATGTACTCCCGCATCCGCTGCACATCCGGGTGATGATCGTATTTTTCAACGATGGCATAAAGCTGTTCGCGCTCGATCTCAGAAAGCTGCATGCTGCAAAATTTCCTTTCGCTTTAAGGTGATGTTTTCAGGAGCGGAGCTGGACCGGATTGGAATTGCCGAAGTTCTCTGCACTGGAAGGGTTCTCCCGCTTGAGGGAAAAATCTACCAGATACTGCTTGCCGTCGCCCAGTTCTTCCAGCTGGGCCAGTTTTGCCTTTGCGGCGGCTTCGTCCGGGTACCACTGGATCAGGAAGAAATTTTCTTCCTCTACACCGTAGTACAGCCACTGGCCGTCGGCACGCAGCCAGTCGTCCAGATGATCCACTTCTTCGCCGTCCGGCAGGCCAAGGCCTTCTTCGGCATAAAGGTTTTCCGGTTCCACCTGCAGCATTTCGATCACCTGAATGGAGCTTTGCAGGTATTCGTCCTGCGAAACTGTCTTGTCCGAAAGCTCCCATCCGGTGAGAAAAGCCTGCATCATCAGGTCGCGCACAGAGATGCGCGGCAGGGTCGGGTCCATAACCATAGGTATTTCCTTCTTCCTTTAGTTTGTCCCTGCTGACCAGTATACGTCAAAGGCTTATGCAAGTCAACAGTTTAATTGTGAATTTTTTGTAGGTTCGTTCAAATATATCCAGACTTAACAGACGGAAAAGGCAAAAGTGTCTTCCAGCCATTCCACTGCCAGTTCCACCCAGTGATGCCGGTGGCGGCTGGGCTGGTCCACCTCTGCCGTGCTGATGCTGGTACCGTGCACCCCCTTTTCAAACAGATGCGCCTCGCATGGCACACCCGCCCGGTGCAAAGCGTTCACCAGCATCAGGGTGTTCTCCACCGGAACGGTGGCATCCTCCATGGTGGTCCATACGAACACCGGCGGCGTCTGCGGCGTGATCTTATCCTCCAGCCCGAACACCTGCTGTGCCGCTGGGTCGGCGCTGCCCGCCAGCTGCACAAAGCTGCCGCGGTGGGCATACTGCCCTGCCGTGACCACCGGATAGCCCAGAATGACCGCATTGGGCCGGGGCTGGGCCGCTTCGCCGGGAATGTCCAGCACAGCACCGGAAAGGGCCAGGTGGCCGCCCGCTGAAAAGCCGCACACGGCAATTTTTTCCGGCAGGATATGCCACTGGGCCGCGTGCTGCCGCACAAGACCGATAGCCTCGGCCAACTGGCGCAGCGGCATGTAGTCCTTTGCCTTTTCGCAGATGGCGTAGTCCAGCACAGCGGTGTGGTACCCCGCCGCCGCAAACTGCAGCGCCACCGGGTCGCCCTCGCGGGCACTCACATGGGTATAGCCGCCGCCGGGCACCACCAGCACCAATGGCCGGTCAAGCACATTCGGCATCCGCTCACAGCAATCACGCAGATAAACGGTCAGCGTCCCACCGCCGGCCAGTTCCAGCTGTTTCAGCTGCATGATATTTCCTCCTTTTACAGCATCCTTTGCGGTTCATTATAGCACAAAACGAACCATTTTTTAAACTTTTTATGAAAGCCCTTGATTTTTGCTTTTTGTCGGTGTATATTAGCACTCGAAAGTTACGAGTGCTAAGTATTCAAAAGTAATATCCTATTCCGAGTGCTTGGTGCCGAATACAGATAAAAAGAGGTTTTGCATTATGGCTAAGAAAGAATTTCAGGCTGAAAGCAAAAAGCTGATGGATATGATGATCAACTCCATCTACACCAATAAGGAAATTTTCCTGCGCGAGCTGATCTCCAACGCATCGGATGCCATCGATAAGCTCTATTATAAGAGCCTGACCGATCCTTCTGTGGGCATGAACAAGGGCGATTTCCGCATCCTCATCACCCGCGATAAGGAGAACCGCATCCTGACCATTGAGGATAACGGCATCGGCATGACCAAAGAGGAACTTGAGCAGAATCTGGGCACCATTGCTCACTCCGGTTCTCTGGATTTCAAGAAGGACAACAAGGACGAGAACATCGATATCATCGGCCAGTTTGGTGTCGGCTTCTACTCTTCCTTCATGGTAGCCGATAAAGTCACCGTCATTTCCAAGGCTTATGGCTCGGATGAAGCATGGCAGTGGGAGTCCTCCGGTGTGGACGGCTACGAAATGACCCCCGCCCAGAAGGACACCGCAGGCACCCAGATCATCCTGCACATCAAGCCGGATACTGAGACGGACCACTACGACAACTTCCTCGATGAGTACGGCATCGTGGCCATCGTGAAGAAGTACAGCGACTATGTGCGCTATCCCATCCAGATGGAGCGCCAGCACGAGCGCCAGAAGCCGGAACCCGATCCCAAGCCGGAGGATTATAAGCCCGAATGGGAGACTTACACCGAGCTGGAAACTCTGAACAGCATGGTGCCCATCTGGAAAAAGCAGAAGAGCGAAGTGACCGACGAGGAGTACGCGAACTTCTATAAGGAAAAGTTTGGTGATTATACCGACCCCGCCCGCGTCATCGTCAGCCGCACCGAGGGCACTGCAAATTATAATGCCCTGCTGTTCGTGCCCAGCCACCGTCCCTACGACTTCTACACCAAGGATTATGAAAAGGGTCTGGCCCTGTACGCATCCGGCGTGCTCATTATGGAGAAGTGCGCCGATCTGCTGCCCGATTACTTCAGCTTCGTCAAGGGCATTGTGGACAGTCAGGATCTGAGCCTGAACATCAGCCGTGAGATGCTGCAGAAGGACAACCAGCTCAAGCTGATCCACAACGCTCTGGAAAAAAAGATCAAGAACGAGCTGCACGCCATGCTGGCCAATGACCGCGAGAAGTACGAGGAATTCTGGAAAGAGTTCGGCCGTCAGATCAAGTTCGGTGCTTACTCCGACTACGGCATGCACGCCGAGCTGCTGCGCGACCTGCTGCTGTTCTGGTCTGCCAAGGAGCAGAAGATGGTCACTCTGCAGGAGTATGTGGACAAGATGCCCGCTGAGCAGAAGTATATCTACTTTGCTGCCGGTGATTCTACCGACCGTCTGGCAAAGCTGCCCGCCGCTGAGCTGGTCATGGATAAGGGCTATGACGTCCTGCTGCTGACCGAGGACGTGGATGAGTTCTGCCTGCAGATCCTGCGCACCTATCCCCGCAAGGATGCCGAGGGCAAGGACGGCACCGTGGAGTTCAAGAATGTCAACAGCGGTGATCTGGGCCTTGAGACCGAGGAAGAGAAGAAGGCCGCCGAGGACGCTACCGCTGAGAACAAGAACCTGTTCGATGCCATGAAGGACGCACTGGACGGCAAGGTGAAAGAGGTCAAGGTCTCTACCCGCCTGAAGGATCACCCTGTGTGCCTGAGTGCTGACGGCCCGCTGTCCATTGAGATGGAAAAAGTGCTGTCCAAGCAGCCCGGCAGCGAAGGCGTAAAGAGCGATAAGGTTCTGGAACTGAATGTCAACCACCCCGTGTTTGCCGTGCTCAAGGCCGCACAGGAGGCCGGTGACACCGACAAGCTCAAGAAGTACAGTGCTCTGCTGTACGCACAGGCTCAGCTGATCGAAGGCCTGCCGGTGGATGATCCCGCCGCCTATGCCGAGGCCGTCTGCAGCCTGATGAAGTAACTTTTTCCGGCAGGCAGCAGACTTACTCCCTTGCTGCTTCCACGCACATCAATATTTCCCCCTTAACAAAAAGGCCGTGCTCCGCTATAATAGAGTGGAACGCGGTCTTTTTCTGTTCTTTTGCCGGACAGTCAGGATAAATTGAGAGGTTTTTGCTCATGCAGCCCAAAAAACATTATTTTGCCCACATCCCCACCATTGCCATCTTTATTGTGTTTGCCATGTCGGCACCGCTGGGCGTGCTGCTGTTCATCTTAAAAAGCATCGATAAAAACGCCGAAAAAGAGGAAAAGGCCGCTGCGCAGGCGCAGGCAGACTATCGTTCCGACCTCGGCCCCGCATCTGCGCAGACGGCCCCCCGGCAGGAAAACGAGCCAGCCTACGGCCACGATGTTCCCACCAAAGAGCAGAGGACGCTAAGGAGCGTCATAAGCTCCTTACCACCCTGTGCACCATCGGCGGTGCTGCTTTCTGTTCGCGGGCTTCAGCACCCTGTTCATGGATGGTGCTGCCAGCATGATGGAAGCCTTTACCGCCATTGCCCAGATGCTGGGCGGCGGCGCTGCTCTGCTGACCGGCCTGCACATGGATCGTACCCGCAAGCTGGAACGCCTGTTGGACAAGATCGCAGGCGACCGCGACAATATTCCGCTGGACGAGCTGTTTGCTGCCGCGGGCATCGATGCCGCAAAGGGCCGCACCGTGGTGGAAAGTGCTATTTCCCACGGTTACTTCGGTGCAGATGCTTACATTGATAACCGCACCAATACTCTGGTAGTGCGCGGCGCGGCTCCCCAGCCGCCCCGGAAACCGAAGCCTGCGCCCGCCCCAGAACCTGCACCAGCGGACCAATATACCGCAATTCTGCAGCAGCTGCGGCAGGTCAACGATGCCATCCCGGACCCCGTGATGACCATCAAGATCAGCCGTCTGGAAGCGGTCAGTGCCCGCATCTTTGAGCTGGCAAAGCAGGACCCCGGCAAAAAGGCTCAGCTGCAGAAATTTATGGACTACTATCTGCCCACCGCCCTCAAGCTGCTGAACACCTACGCCAGCCTTCCTGCGCAGGATGTGCAGGGGGAAAACATCGCCGATGCCAAAAAGAACATCGAGCGCAGCATGGACCTGCTGGTGACCGCCTTTGAAAATCAGCTGGACAAGCTGTTCCAGTCCGACGCACTGGACGTTTCGGCAGATGTGGCCGCACTGGAAGGGATGCTGAACATGGACGGCCTGACCGGAAACGAGTTTACAAAATAATATTTTGGGAAACAGGGAAAAGGCCCATGAGCTTTTTTACCCTGTTTTTTTCAAAGCGCAAAATCTCCATGTTGTGCAGGCCTCGTCTGTCCCACGCAAAGCCGTGGATTTGCGGGCATTTTTGCCAATGGTTTTTCCGTTTAATATCTAATTTTATTTCAACCGTCAAATTCCACTCTGTGCGCCAATTTCAGTCTTTTTGCAACTTTTCATCCAGATGCAACAATAACACATGGTTTTTTCTGTCCGGATTTTATATGATAAGGACAGAAGTGTGCAGAGCATCCTGTATGCGGCCCTGCACTGCAGTTCCAACCCGCTCAAAAGGAGGATTATCCTATGATGAAATCTGTTTCCGCATGGAAGCAGGAGCTTTCCAGCGGCGCTCACGCTGCCCGGCTGGCAGCACTTTACTGCTGTGCGCCCGACGAAACTCCTGCACAGGCTGCCCGCTACGAAGCTGTTCTGAATGGTCTGGATGCCACCTTTGGCCCCCATGCTGAAGCTGGTCTTTACAGTGCCCCCGGCCGCACCGAGATCGGCGGCAACCACACCGACCACCAGCATGGCCGCGTGCTGGCCGGCAGCGTGAATATTGATATGATCGCTGCCGCCGCGCCCAACACCCTGAACCAGCTGCGCGTGCAGAGCGAAGGCTACGACCTGTGTGTGATCGGCCTTGATGACCTTGCTGCCCGCAAGGAAGAGGAAAACACTACCCTCTCTCTGCTGCGCGGCGAATGCGAAGCCTTCCGTCAGCGCGGCGCAAAGCTGGCCGGTCTGGATGTGTACATTTCCTCCAACGTGCCCAAGGGCAGCGGCGTTTCTTCCTCCGCCGCCTTTGAAGTGCTGATCGGCGTGATCCTGAATGACTGCTTCATGACCGATAAAGTCTCCCCCATCGAGATCGCGCAGATCGGCCAGTGGGCAGAGAACGTCTACTTTGGCAAGCCCTGCGGCCTGATGGATCAGATGGCTTCCAGCGTGGGCAACATTATTACCATTGATTTTGCGGACCCTGCCCACCCGGATGTGGAGCCGGTGGCCGTGGATTTCTCCAAGGCAGGCCTTGCCCTGTGCATTCTGGATTCCTGCGCAGATCATGCCGACCTGACCGACGAATATGCCGCTGTGCCCGCCGAGTGCCGCGCCGTGGCTGCTGTGTGCGGCGGCGAAGTGCTGCGGGATGTGCCGTTTGAGACCTTCCTTGCAAAGCTTCCGGAGTGCCGCAAGCAGTGCGGCGACCGTGCCGTGCTGCGCGCCTTCCATATCTATGCCGATAACGACCGCGTGGCAAAACAGGTAGCTGCCCTGCGCGAGGGCGATTTTGACACTTTCCTGCGTCTGGTCAACGAGTCCGGCCACAGCAGCTGGGAATACCTGCAGAACGTGATCCCCGCCGGTTACAAGGAGCATCAGGAGATGGGCGTGACCATTGCAGCTGCCAAGCATTATCTGAACGGCAAGGGCGCTGTGCGCGTGCACGGCGGCGGCTTTGCCGGTACGGCTCAGGCCTTTGTGCCGGTGGAAATGCTGGCCGACTTCAAGGCCCACATGGAAGCCATCCTTGGTGAGGGCCGCTGCCATGTGCTGAACATCCGCCCGGAAGGAGGCGCAGTCCTGTGATCTCTACCGCCATCCAGCAGCTCGTGAATTACGGGCTGGACACCGGCCTTATCCTGCCCGATGATGAAATTTACATCCGCAACCAGCTGCTTATGACCATGCAGCTGGACGACTTTACCGCGCCGGAGGGCGAGGTGTGCTATACCGATCTGGAAAGCATCCTCAAAACGCTGGTAGATGATGCCGTTGCCCGCGGTGTGTGCGAAGACAACTCCACCGCCCGCGACCTGTTCGACACAAAGCTCATGGGCGTACTGACCCCGCGGCCCAGCATCGTGCGCGCCAATTTCGAGGAACGCTACGAAAGCGAAGGCCCGCAGGCCGCAACCGACTGGTTCTATAAATTCAGTCAGGACACCGATTATATCCGCCGCTACCGCATCAAACGCGACCTGAAATGGGTCACCAAGACCCCCTACGGCGATCTGGATATCACCATCAACCTCTCGAAGCCCGAAAAAGACCCCAAGGCCATTGCCGCCGCCAAACTAGCTCCCCAGAGCGCCTACCCCAAGTGCCAGCTTTGCGCCGAGAACGAAGGCTATGCAGGCCGCATGAACCACCCCGCCCGCGAGAATCACCGCATCATCCCTCTCACCATCAACGACAGCGCTTGGAACCTGCAGTACAGCCCCTACGTCTACTACAACGAGCACTGCATCGTGTTCAACAACCAGCACACTCCCATGAAGATCGAGCGTGCTACCTTCCGCAAGCTGCTGGATTTCCGTGGGCCTGTTCCCCCACTATTTCGTGGGCAGCAACGCCGACCTGCCCATCGTGGGCGGCAGCATTCTCAGCCACGACCATTTCCAGGGCGGCCACTATGAATTCGCTATGGCAAAGGCTCCCGTCGAGAAGAAGTGGGTCTTCCCCGGTTTTGAGGATGTGGATGCCGGTATCGTGCACTGGCCCATGAGCTGCATCCGCCTGACCAGCGAGGATGATGCCCGTCTTGTGGAGCTGGCCGATAAAATTCTGACCGCATGGCGCGGCTACTCGGACGAAGAATGCTTCATCTTTGCCGAGACCGACGGCGAGCCACATAACACCATCACCCCCATTGCCCGGATGCGGGACGGCAAGTATCAGCTGGATCTGGTGCTGCGCAACAACATCACCACCCCGGAGCATCCGCTGGGCGTGTTCCATCCCCATGCAAAGCTGCATCACATCAAAAAGGAAAACATCGGCCTGATCGAGGTCATGGGCCTTGCCGTGCTGCCCAGCCGCCTGAAAAAGGAGCTGTTTGAGCTGGCCGATGCACTGGTGGCCCGCACCCCGGTGAGCCAGTACCCGGAAGAACTGCAGAAGCACGCCGAGTGGGCCGAGGATATTCTTGCCCGCCACCCGGAACTGAACGGCGACACCGTGCACCTCATCCTGCAGGACGAGGTGGGCCATGTGTTCGCTCAGGTATTGGCCGATGCCGGTGTCTATAAAATGGACGAGGCTGGCCGCGCAGGCTTTGTGCGGTTCCTTGCAAGCGTGCAATAATCTATTAAAAAACGCTCTCCCCCTTTCCCCGCCGGTATGCCTTGCCGACGGGGGATTTTTATGTTCAGTGGAGGTCCCAAGCCGTTTTCAGTCCCGTAACACAGCACAAAAAAGCCGCCTTTCGTGCCAATTAGCACAAAAAGCGGCTTTTTATCGTCTTATTTCAGGAGCAAAGAGCCTTGCGGAAGGTTATTCCGGCAGATCCTCTTCGTTCTCCAGGCTGTGCCAGACGTTCTGGACATCATCATTGTCTTCCAGCGCATCCAGCAGCTTGCCCATCAGCTTCAGCTGGTCGGGGTCGGTCAGGCGGGTGGTGGTCATGGGCACCATGGCCAGATCGTCGGAGAGGATCTCGTAGCCCTTCTCCTCCATGGCCTTGACCACAGCAGAATAGTTCTCGGGATCGGTGGTGATCTCGGCTGCATCCTCGCTGGCATCGAAGTCCTCGGCACCAGCATCCAGAGCATCCATCATAGCCTCGTCGGCATCCTTATCTTCCAGAGAGATGTCAATGACACCCTTCTGGCTGAACAGGAAGCCCACGCAGCCCATAGCACCCAGATTGCCGCCGTTCTTGTCGAAGTAGTGGCGCAGGTCGGCAGCGGTACGGTTGCGGTTGTCGGTCAGGGTCTCCACCATGACAGCAACGCCGCCGGGGCCGTAGCCTTCGTAGGTGATTGCTTCGTACTCGGTCTTATCGCCGCCCTCAGCCTTCTTGATGATGCGCTGGATGTTATCGTTGGGCACGCTCATGCGCTTTGCCTTGGCGATCAGGTCAGCCAGCTTGCTGTTGGAAGCAGGGTTCGGGCCGCCGGTACGCACGGCAACGCTGATCTCGCGGCCGATCTTGGTAAAGACCTTTGCCTTTGCGCCATCGGTCTTTTCCTTCTTGCGCTTAATATTGTTCCATTTGCTATGTCCAGACATGGGAAAGAGCCTCCTGTATATTCTCAAATCTCCGCCTGCGGGCAGACGGGCTGTGGTCGCCCGCATTGTGGCAGCACACAAAATCTAACTCTATTATTGTAGCACAACCGGGCAGAGCGTTCAAGCCTTATCCGCCCGGTTTTCAGCATTCTGCGCGGAAAAATGCGCTTTTTCTGCCCGTTCACAGCAGCCGCAGCGCCTTGGGATAATGGTTTTTCACCCGCCCGCCGGACACCTTGCCGCCGCCCAGCGGCCAGCCGTCCACCGTCACGCAGCACCAGCCGTCAGCAGCGATGCGGGCTTCCACCTCACGGCCGGAAAGATACTCCACGCAGCGCGGGTCATCAAGGGTGAGTTCTTCGCGGTTTACGCACTGTGCGCCAAATGCCGTGAACAGATGGTGCTCCGGCACAAAGCGGCCTTTCTGCACGCTGCCCACAAATACGCCCGCCCGCAGCACATGCAGGTTCGTCTGCGGGAACGGCACCGGCAGCAGCACACCGCCGCCGTGCACCACAGCCGGGCGGTCTGCCAGCGCCGGGAAATACTGCCTGGCAAACGCGTGCCATGCTGCAAGGCTCTGGGCAGGACTTGTCTCCCCTGCCTGTGCTTCGCGGCTGCGCTTGTCACCCTGCACCGCTTCCCGGCAGGCACGGGCATTCTCGCGGCGGGCACTGCGGGCATCCGGGGTCTTGGCAGGCTTGCCGCCCTTCCCTTGGCCTTTTTGCCCGCAGCTTCCGCTGCTGCCAGCCAGAGCTGTTCTTCGGCAGTGTACTCGCCCTCTGCGGGCAGAACGCGCGGAGTGCCAGCTTTGACGAGCCGGGCCATAAAGTGGCCCTCGCCGCCCTGACAGGGCCAGATACGGCGCACCTTGCTCACATCCAGCGGCAGACCGCCGGTGCGGTTGGCTTCGCCCGCGCTGCCAAAGGTGTAGTCCACATTTCCCAAGGCATCCGCAAGGGTGAACTCCGGGTGGCGCTGCAGGAACGCCGCCACCTGTCCCTCGTCCTCCTCGGGTGCAAAGGTGCAGGTGGAATACACCAGCTGCCCGCCCGGGGCCAGCACAGCGGCTGCACAGTCCAGAATTTCTGCACCCAGCTCAGCACACTGCTTCACCAGCGCTTCACAGTGCTGCTGACGGGCCACCGGCTCCTTGCGGAACATTCCCTCGCCGGAACAGGGCGCGTCCACCAGCACCCGGTCAAAAAATTCCGGCAGCGCATCCGCAATGCGGGCGGGCGTCTCATTGAGCACCACTGCATTGGGCACGCCCATGCGTTCCAGATTGCTTTTCAGGATATCCGCACGAGCTGCAACGTATTCGTTGCTCACCAGCACACCCCGGCCCTGCAGCGCCGCCGCCAGCTGGCTGCTTTTGCCGCCGGGCGCGGCGCACATGTCCAGCACACGCATCCCGGGCTGCACGCCCAGCAGCGGTGCCGCCGAGGACGCAGACGGCTCCTGCGAGTAGAACACGCCCGCATGGTGGTACGGATGCCGCCCGGGCCGGAATTTCAAATCATCCGGCTGATGCACCACGAATGCCGCCTTGCAAAAGGGCGATGCTTCCAGTGGGAAATCGGCTTTTGCGGCAAACTGCTCCGGTGAGCTGCGCAGGGCCGACACCGTTACGCCGCGCTCCGCCGTTTCCTGCGGGGCTGCATACAGGACATCGAACCGGTCTCCCAGCAGAGCGCGCTCCCGCTGTTCAAAATATTCCATGGGCATTCTGCATTCCTCCTGTGGGATGTATAAAGCCGCCGTCTGCGGCCAAACTAGGTCTTGTGAGGGGCACACCGCCCCGCACGGAAAACCGAAAGGAGATCATTCACTATGGCAACCGAAAACCGCAGCAATAACTGCAAGAATCAGACCTCGAACCGCACGTCCAACCAGACCACCAACAGCGCCACCAACGAGCACAAGCACCCCAACCAGTACACCAAGGGTGCCGACGATGAGAGCGCCAAGAACTCCACGAGCAGCCGTTCCAGCAACGCCAAAAACAGCCGCTGACGCTGCCCTTCGCGCCTTGATGGACCGCGGGCGCGAACCTCTGATCTTTCTCAAATCGCAAAGCCCGCTGCCCTCCGGCACTGTTTTCCAGTGCGGAAAGCAGCGGGCTTTCGCGTTTTATTTTCGTTGGGGTCGAACTGCTGCCACAGTGTTTCAAACAGCTCGTGCACACGGCCCAGCTGACCGTTCAGATACAGCCAGCCCAGCAGGCACTCGAAGCCGGTGGAAGCACGGTATTCCTCCGGGGAAGCGTGCTTTTGCCACGCTGGCCTTGCTGGCGTTGCGGCCCCGCTTGAACACGGCCAGTTCGTCCTCAGTGAACAGCGGCTCCAGCAGCTGTTCCTCCCGGAACTGTGCCCGGGCCGAGACGTATTTGACCTTTTCTGCGTTGAGCTTTCCGGCAGACAGGCGGTGGTGCTCCACCAGACGCTGTCGCACCAGCAGTTCCAGCACGCTGTCGCCCACAAAGGCCAGCGCCAAGGGGCTAAGCTCCCGCGGGTCGATCTTTTCAGGTTCGTTCATAAATATTCTCCAACCCTCTCAGACTCGCATCCGCTCGCCAGCTCCCCCGAAAGGGGAGCTTTTATTGCACGTACTTTTTAGATGCGTGAAACCTCGCCCTTCGGGAGAGGTGGCAGCGCGGCAGCGTTGACGGAGAGGGTTCTTCTTTAGAAGATATAATCGAACTGGTAATCGCCAATGAGAATGGTGTCGTTCTCCTGCACGCCCTTTGCCACCAGAGCGTCCAGAATGCCGCTCTCGCCCAGCTGACGCTGGAAGAACTGCAGGCTTTCGTAGTCGTCCACATTGCTGCCGGCCAGAATGTATTCCAGCCACGGGGCTTCCACGCTCCATACATGGGCTTCCATGCGCTTGATCTCAAACGCACGGTCGTTGGCCTTGGGCTCGGGCTTCTTGTACTCAGGGGTGAACACGGGCACCGGCGGGATATCCTTCAGGCGGTTGTAGACCAGACCCGGCAGCTCCCGCACGCCCTGCATGGTGGCGGCAGAGATGGGCACAAAGGTCAGGCCCTTGCCCTCCACATAGCTGCGGAAGCTCTCGATCTGCTCCTCGGTGGCCAGGTCGCACTTGTTGCCCACCACGATCTGGGGGCGCTGTGCCAGCTCGGGGCTGAACTTTGCCAGCTCCTCGTTGATCTTTTCAAAGTCCTCCACCGGCTCACGGCACTCGCTGCCGGAGACATCCACCACATGCAGCAGCAGGCGGCAGCGCTCCACATGGCGCAGGAAGTCGTGGCCCAGGCCGATGCCCTCGCTGGCCCCCTCGATGAGGCCGGGGATGTCGGCGCAGACAAAGCTTGCGCCCTCCGCCACGGATACAACGCCCAGCGTGGGCACCAGCGTGGTGAAGTGGTAGTTTGCAATCTTAGGCTTGGCTGCGCTGATGGTGGAAATGAGGGTGGACTTACCCACATTGGGGAAACCGATCAGACCCACATCGGCGATCAGCTTCAGCTCCAGCGTCACCTGAATGTCTTCGCCGGGCATACCGGGCTTTGCAAACTTGGGGATCTGTCGGGTGGGAGTGGCAAAATGCGCATTGCCGTAGCCGCCGCGGCCACCCTTTGCAATGGTGACTGGGGTGTGGTCGGACAGGTCCGCAATGACAAGGCCGCTCTCGGCATCCTTGATGACGGTGCCCAGCGGCACCTTGATGACAAGGTTCTCCGCGTTTTTGCCGTGGCACAGGCTTGCACCGCCCTTGCCGCCCTCCGGGGCCACATACTTGCGCTTATAGCGGAAATCCATCAGGGTGGTCAGGTGATCGTCCACCACAAAGATGATATCGCCGCCGCGGCCGCCGTCGCCGCCGTCCGGGCCGCCAGCGGCCACGAATTTTTCACGGTGAAAGCTCACCGCACCGTCGCCGCCCTTGCCCGCGTGGAGCCATATCGTGGCGATGTCGATAAAGTTGGTTTGTGCTGCCATACAGCCCCTCCTTAGTTTTTACCTCTATTCAGCTCCCCCCTCGGGAGAGCTGGACGCGCCAGAGCGCGGCCTGAGAGGGTTCTTTTCATCAAAAAGAGCCGGGCCACGAGGGTCCGGCTCTCTACGTTTTGCAGTTATCCGAAAGAAGTTACTGCTTGACGCTGCACTTCTTGCCGTCCTTACCCACGCGCTCAAAACGGACGGTACCGTCCACCAGAGCAAACAGGGTGTCATCGCTGCCCTTGCCAACGTTCTCACCCGGCATGATGTGGGTGCCACGCTGACGAACCAGGATGTTGCCGGCCAGAACGAACTGACCGTCTGCACGCTTGGTGCCCAGACGCTGTGCTGCGGAATCGCGGCCGTTCTTGGTGCTGCCTACGCCCTTTTTATGTGCCATTGTAATTTACCTCCTTAGCCGTTGATCGCAGTGATCTCAACCTTGGTGAAGGGCTGACGATGGCCCATACGGCGAGCACTGTGCTTCTTTGCGCGATAGGTGATGATGTTCAGCTTCTTGCCCTTGCCATTCTTGATGACCTTGGCAGAAACGGAAGCGCCCTCAACAACGGGAGCGCCAACCTTGACAGAACCCTCCTCGCCAATAGCGAGAACCTGATCAAACTTCACTTCGGAGTCGGCCTCAACGTCCAGCTTTTCGATGTAGACGATGTCGCCCTGCTCCACGCGGTACTGCTTACCGCCGGTAACAATGATTGCGTACATTTTGTTCATTCCTTTTCGTTGTACTCGCTGGTCGTAAAGGCAGGCCCTTACACTGGGCCATTTCAGGCGCCCACACCACGCGGCTAGAATAGTATAGCAAAAAAACGATGGAAATGCAAGAGGAATTTTCCTCTTTCCGAAGGATTTTTTATTTTTCCGTCTTTCTGCTTTCCGCGATGGTGCGTTTTACTTCGGCATTATACGCTTCGGTGCGCTCCACGAAGAGCTTGCGCGGGCTGGAGGCCAGCAGTTCAGTATCTGTATCCGTCATCAGACTGATAACAGTTTTTCCTTTGCTCAGCTTATTGATTGCGGCTTTGTTGTCCGCCGTCATTGCCAGCTTTACCATCAGGGGCTTGTCCTTGAACTTGTGGGTGAAGTAAATTTCCGCAGCCACACCGACTACCACAGCGATACCTGCCACCAGCTGGGATGCCCGCAGACCAATGGAGGGCACCAGCATCAGACTGTCGGTGCGCAGGGCTTCGATCCAGAAGCGGCCCGCGCCGTACCAAATCATATACCGCAGGGCAATGTCACCGTTGAACTTGCGCTTTTTAATGTAACGGAACAGCAGGAGAAAGCCCACGAAGCACCAGATGCTTTCGTACAGGAAGGTGGGATGCACCGGCAGATTCGGGTCAATGGTCACGCCGCTCTGGGCCGTGACTGTGCTGCCCATCAGGTAAGCGCGGGTCGTTTCGCTGAACATGCCCCACGGCAGGGTGGTGTTGCAACCAAAGGCCTCCTGATTGAAGAAGTTGCCCCAGCGGCCGCAGCCCTGTCCCAGCAGAAAACCCATAGCGGTCAGGTCGAACATGGGCAGCACCGGCACGCCCCGCCGTTTGCAGGCCAAGCCGCCGAACAGAAAGCCGCCGATGATGCCACCGTAGATGGCAAGGCCGCCATCCCGAATGGCGATCATCTCCCAGATGCTTTCGTATTTAAAGGGTGCCATGGCCACATAGTAAGCGCGGGCGCTGACAATGCCCAGCACGATGCCGATCAAGATCACGTCCACCATGCTGTCCGGGTCCACGCCGAACTCGATGCTGTGGCGGAACGCAAATACCAGCGCCAGACAGATGCCAAAGGCAATGCACACGCCATACCAGTAAATATTGAACCCGCCAATGGAAAGGGCCACGCGGTTGATCTCAAAGCTCAGGCCCAGCCCCGGGAACTGCACCAGATTTGTCATTCTGCTTCCTCCTCGTTCTCGGCCAGCGGCGCAGTGCCATCTGGCAAAATATCCATCACAGCCATGCGGTCGGTGCTGAGGATGTGCTGCAGCGCAGCGTCCGCATCCTCGGCAGTCAGCCCTGCCAGCATGGTGATCTGCTGCGCCACCGTCTGGCCGGAGAGGGCAAAGTCTGCCATCTGGCTGGCCGAGTCCTCCACATTTTCCAGATTTTCGATCAGCTGGCCGTACTTTTCGTTCTTGCACAGGGTAAAGATCTCCCGGTCCACACCCGCGGCACGGATGCGGGCGATCTCGTCCAGAAGCATCTGCTTCACGGCATCGGGGGCATCGCTCTCGCCGGTGAACAGGATGCAGCAGCAGCCGTCCACCCGCAGCACTTCCCCGCCAAAGCCGGGGTTCACAAGGCCTCCGTCGTACAGACGGCGGTACAGCGGCGACATGCCGCCTGTGATGCAGCTCAGGATCAGATCATACAGCGCTTCAGTGCGCAGATCGTTCGGGGGCAACGGCTTCTCCTTGAAGCCCACGCCGAAGCAGGGCTTGGACACCGGCATTTTCAGGGTCTTATGGGCTGCCGCCAGCGTCATGGGTTCCGGCTTCCACAGCCGCTGCACTCTTTCGGTGCTGCGCGGTTTCATCAGGCCGTGGCGCTCACAGGCAGCCAGGATCTGCTCCATGGTAGTGTTGCCGGCAGCCGCCAGCACCATATTGCCCGGTGCATAGAAGGCTTTGCAGCTGTCGTAAAGCATCTCCGGCGTGATCTCAGCAATGCTCTCCACCGTGCCCGCGATATCGCTGCGGATGGGATGCTCGTGGTACAAGCACTCGAACAGACCGGTGATGAGCCGCCAGTCCGGGCTGTCATCGTACATTTTGATCTCCTGTCCGATGATGCCCTGCTCCTTGGCGATGGTCTGCTCGGTAAAGTACGGATGAGTCACCATGCCCAGCAGCACATCCAAGCTTTCATCCAGCTGCTGGGTCGCAGTGAACAGGTAGCAGGTGCGGTCAAAGCTGGTAAATGCGTTGGCATTGGCACCGGTCTTGGCATACTTTGCAAAGGCATCGCCGTCCTGATCTTCAAACATCTTGTGCTCGAGGAAGTGTGCC
>ENA-OQKQ01000309-OQKQ01000309.1-human-gut-metagenome-genome-assembly--contig:-NODE-309-length-18155-cov-4.700799_pt1 | contig 18155 bp, 17 predicted proteins | sample MGYA00242651_ERZ504803 | MGnify/ENA primary metagenome ERZ504803 (study PRJEB26092, sample SAMD00036380) | human gut metagenome | host: Homo sapiens | study: EMG produced TPA metagenomics assembly of...
CTTTTAACTTTTACCATTTTCTATATTACAACAATGAGCTGACGGATACTCCTAAAAGCTTAGCCAATTTAGCCTGACTGATACCTTGACGTTATCCTTTTAATTTTTATATTAATACCTATCGTTTTATAATCAGGTTCTTCCACTTTCTTACACCTCTTTACTTTTCTTAACTTAATAACTGCTCCCATCTGTCAACAGTTCCCCTGGATCAATATCGAGTACTTTGCGATCTGTATCAAAACAGCCAGACTGTAACGCACTTTCCCTGTTTCAATTTTAGAAAGATATGAACAGGAGATACCAGCCTTTTCCGCTACTTCCATCTGTTTCAATTCCTTTCTTTTTCTGTAATAGGCTATTTTCAATCCTATTTTTTTGAATTTCTTGCTAAACATAATTTCACCAACCACACTTTTATTCTTCTGTAATATTAATTACATCAATTTTATTATATCCAGCTATTCATTTTTATGTTTTCAATAATAGTTCAAATATGTGCACTATAATACATAATCGCGTTAACATTATTTGAAAAATCCCTGTCATTTATGTCATAAAAGTATTTCGCTTGATCAGACAATAAAAAAAGCCCTGCTTCAGCAGGGCTAAAATATCAGTCTTTTATTCTAATTTAAAATTAAAAATATCTGCAACCTGGCTAACAGGAATGATAAACTCGATCGTTCCGGCAGCATACGGAGCAACAGCATAAGGCGGATATACTATAACAAGATCAGCATTATCCGTAATATAAAAATTTTCTGTTCCGTTCACTTCTACTTTTTTATCAAAAAATCCCTTTAACTGCTGTTCGTCTGCCACCTGTTTTGCAACAATGGCATTCAAACGCGGCAGATAATTGCTGCCAGCTTTAAACATATCGCCTAAACTCAGTAATTACCGTTTTTAAATTACGTTGATCGTATCCAAATATGTATTCGGATGGGCACCACCCAAATAATCCATATAAGTTTGTTCTAAAGAAAGTAACTCTTCACTGTTAAAACGCACTTGATATCTGCCGTCAAACGTATACTGTTTGACATGAGAACCGGCTTTATGAGCTGCCTGCGCCTGATTTTGCAGTTGACGATTGATAAAGCCTGCTATATCAGTCACAAACTCACGGCTCGCCTTCGCACCGCCGTAACCGTCAAACTCAGGATAGTAATTTTCCTGTAAACTCAGTCCATTACTTCCTCCGGGCAAATAAGCATACAACTTTTTCACAATATTAAAATCAATTGCCATATTCACTTTGTCATCAACTTCTGCACCGCCTACGGCGCCTTTCACAACAGGGATATTAACTGTTACTCCGCCAGAACGTATTTTTTGATCAGTAATCTGAGGTTCTGCAGCCCATGCTGAAACAGCTATCCCCAAAGCCATGACTCCTGCCACACCAGCAGTTATAAATTTCCGCGACATCTTCATCTGTTGCACCTCCAAGAATAGTTATATTATTAGTATAACATTATTTTTTATCACTTTCAACGAATTTCAACATTTTATGTAGATAAATCTACTAGTTTTTGTATACCTTTATTTTAAGAGCAAAATATTTAATGTAACATTTAAATATATCTTAATTATATTTATCAGATAGTTTTCCTGCCACGCTTTCGCTTATAAATCTCATTGCGTTTTCTTCTGAATAATTATAGCTTAAGAAATTTATATTTCCATACCAGACAATTCGCCTGTCAATAACTGCAAAGCTTTGGAATGCATTATCATACATAATGAATTCGCAGTTACTGTTTTCGTCTGAACTCAATATCTCACTGACTACATTGTTATTCTCGGTTTTTGTAACAATCTTAATATCTGTATTTTTATCAACTGTGTTCATTATTTTCTTCACAAAAGATTTGTTCAATCTTGGTGCAGGAATTACAATTTTCTTTACAGCTCTGCAAATATCTTCCGAAAACTTACCTGAGTATGTCTTTGTATCAAAAATAATATTCTCTGTTTCATTATCTGAAGATTTCACTGTATATCCCAATTCCGCATATTCTCTTACTCTTTTATGATACATTCTTTCAAGCATCGGCATAAAAATATCTGCATAATCGTAAACGCAAACCTCCTGTTTACCGTCATAATTTTGGTGCAATCTGCTATATATTCTGCCCCTGCGTTATCAGGCAAAGCCAAAAGACTCTCTTCGCAACCTCTCGGAATACAAAGGAATTTATCCGTTTCTTCGGTTGTATCAATTATTCTGGGCTTGTTGTATATCGACAGTCGCATCGCCTGTGATTTATAAAAGTCAGGATTTTTAAACGCACCAAGCCTTTTTATTTTGTTGAGTGCATATTGCGATATGCCTTTCTTTTTAATAAAAAACATATTAGCCTTTACCATTTCAACCGTTCCCGAAAAATCCATTGTGGTAATATTTTGTTCCGGCTTTTTCTCCCACGGCTTTTCATCTGCAGATACTAATTCGCCCAAATCACAATTGTCGCATAACAGTTTTGTATATTCCTCAATCTCATTTGCAGTGATTTTTTTATATTATACAGATACTCCCATTGGTCGGGTAGGATATAAAATTGTCATCAACAAATTCACTGTTTTTACTTTTTCTTGCTCTACCCTGTAACGGAAGGGCGATCAGATTTCCAAATCCGCCTTTTGGCATAGTATCCTGATTTGGGAACATTCTGTCATAAGAATCAAGTTTAATTTCGTGTCGGCTTTCCATAGCTTTTGTAAGCAATCCGCTTCCGAATTTTCTTGCAGTAGATGCCGGAACTGCTTCTTCAAAAAAGACCACATATGCGCACCGTTTCCGAACGTGAACGCTCAACACTTACAGGGATATTATGTTCTCTGCAAATTTTACGAACAGCAGTTACATCCTCCTGCCAGCTTTCCTCGTCAAAGTCGATTGCAAGAAATTTTGTTGTTTCGTCAGGCAACATTGGATAGATTCCCACTACATCACGGCAGAATTCATTATCGCCTTTTAGGTGATTGTAAATAACCCTATCATTTATTTCAATAAAACTGCGGTTTGGACATTTTGAGCAGGTATATTTCTTCTTATCGCATACAAAATTCACCCACTCATTACTGCAAGCAGGCACATATCCGCCTTTACCGGTTTTTGTATTATAATATCTCTTTGCGTGAACATCAGTTCTACCGCAGAATAAAGATTTGAACAGTTCGATTTTCTGTTGCGGAGTGCTGTATTTATTAACTTGTGTTTTATCTGCGGTATTGATTTCAACGGCTCTATTATTAACCCATTCATCAATACTGCAAAAACAAAAATTGCCGCACTCATCCTTGCAGAGTACGGCAGTTTCGTTAGTTATGATGTTTTTAATTCTGTTTACATATGTGTATTTTTCTCCCTTAAGTATTGCAAAAGAATTCATATAACTAACCTCTTTCAGATTGTTTAATAATAAAAGAATATCAAATTAGCCACAGCTATTCTTCAATTAATCCTTCTTTTTTGAGTCTGCTTCTTATTGCTCCTTTTGTTCTGCCGTGTTTTTTGGCGATTTTGTCTATCGGAATTCCTGCTTCGTATTCAAATCTTAATTTTTCTATTTCTTTTTCTGTCCAAGGTTCATAGGCACCGGTTAAGCCGTTAGCTCTCATTTCAGCGACATCATTATTTTTTACCTCTTTCATCATCATTGGATTTGCCATATTCTTTTATAACTCGCATAAATGCTTCTCCGTATTTTTCCAGTTTTATGCTGCTTACGCCTTTTACTCTCAAAAATTCTTTAGGCGTGGTCGGCATAACCTTGCACATATCCGCAAGCGTTGCATCAGAGAAAATTATATAAGCAGGAACACCCCTTTTCATAGCAAAATATGTTCTTACCACCTTTAGTGCATCAAATAATTCACTGTTAGTTTCATCAATATTGACTCTTTCGATATGAGATTTGAACTTTCTTGTTTTCTTAATATTAACTTTAGCTTTGCCCTTGAGTACGGGATAGCTCATTTCTGTTACTCTGAGTATCGGCTTGCCTGCTCCTACTGATATGATATATCCCTGTTCTTCCAGCTTTTCGATTATGTACTTTATTTCTGTCGGTTTTGAGTCCTTCATTATGCCAAAAGTGGATTGCTTATCAAGTCCGAAATATGTTATTCTGTCATTTATCTTTCCTCGCAGAACATCGACTATCATTGTTGCGCCGAATTTCTGTCCTGTTCTGATTATGCAGGAAAGGATTTTCTGCGCTTCTATCGTAACATCTACCGTTTCAAACTTTGTCAGACAGTTTGAGCATTTTCCGCAGTTTTCCTCTGCTTCATCGCCAAAATATTTCAGCATATATCCACGCAGGCAGTCGCTTGTCCTGCAATAGAAAATCATATGCTTTAAACGTTCTTCCTCCCTCTTCTTGAACATCTCGTTCTGCTCAGGTGTAAGCTGCGGATTCGGCTCGGTGTTTTCGATAAAGTATCGACAGGTCTGCACATCTCCTGCTCCGTAAAGCAAAATACAATCTGCCTCCTGACCGTCACGTCCTGCTCTGCCTGCCTCCTGATAATAGCTTTCGATATTCTTCGGCATATTGTAATGAATTACATATGATACATTCGACTTATCTATGCCCATTCCGAACGCATTTGTCGCAACCATAACCGGTTTGCGGTCATAGACAAAATCGTCCTGATTCTTAACACGCTCCTCGTCGCTCAAGCCTGCGTGATAGCGTGTTGCCGGAAAGCCGTTTTTGATAAGCAAATCGCAAACGCTTTCAACCTTTTTGCGTGTTGAACAATAGATTATTCCCGACTTATCCCTGCGTTCTTTTATAAGTTCAATAAGCCTGTTGTCCTTTTTGGCAGGTTTTAAAACGGAGAAAAACAGATTCGGTCTGTCAAAGCCTGTAGTGACAACGGCAGGATCTTCAAGCTGTAAAATGTTTATAATATCCTTTTTTACTTCATCCGTAGCGGTTGCCGTAAAAGCTCCGATTATTGGACGATTCGGGAGCATAGAAATGAATTTGTTAATATTAAGATAGCTCGGACGGAAATCCTGTCCCCACTGCGAAACGCAGTGCGACTCATCAACGGCGACCATTGAAATTTTTATTCTTCTGCATAAATTAATGAAACTGACTGACTCCAGCCGTTCGGGTGCGACATAAATTATTTTATAAATTCCCAAAGCCGCATTTTTCAACACCTTGTCATATTGTGTATCGGTTAATGAGCTGTTGATATAAGCCGCCTTCACGCCCTGCTGAACAAGAGCATTTACTTGATCCTTCATCAATGAAATCAACGGAGAAACAACAATCGTAACACCGCCAAACATAATTGCAGGAACCTGATAGCATATAGACTTGCCTGCACCCGTCGGCATTATGCCGAGAGCATCCCTGCCCGACAACAGGCAATCAACCATTTCTTCCTGACCTTTTCTGAACGAGGAATATCCGAAGTATTTTCTTAAAACATCAAATTTATCCATAACTCTGCACCTGATTTATTCTATACTTTAATTATAGGTATTTTTAGAGAGTTTTCAAGATAAACAACGCAGTTTATCATAATTCAACATAAAATAAGGTCGGGTATCCGTTGTGAATTACCCGACCTTTGATTTACAAATCCTCATCTATTGTAACATTCGTATTTCATTGTGTTTTTATCTTAATAAATGAGTCCATCCCAATTGACAAAAAATCTTACGAAATAATAAATCATTCTCTTTTCCCCTTTCGATTGTTTCTATATTGTGTCTTTATCTTACCATACCTACTGTGACAAGATGCGAACAAATTTTTGTGATTTTGAAAAGTTTTTTACTTTTTCTGTTATCTGAATTTGTGGTGATTTTGCTTAAAATAATGAGTGCATCCAATTGTAGAAACGCTTTCCGAGATAAGCAATCATTCTCTTTTCCTCCTTTCGTTTGTTTGTTTCTTTATTGTGTCTATATCATAACAAACCGACTGTGACAAGATCCGGACAAAATCAGGGAAATTTTAAATTTTTTCAAAAATTCTTTGATAAATATAAATTTGCCAAGCAATATTACTCTCTTGCTCGGCAAATTATAATTACTAAAAACTATGTTTTACTTTTTAGTCACATATTTTTGATATCGGCTTGTGGGTTTATCCGGTATAGTCATTTTTAGTTTTCCGCTTTCAAGCAGTGGTTTAATATATCTGTTTGTAATTTCCCGGATATCCTTCAAGCCAAAATGCTCAACAATTTCTCTTTTACTTTTTGGTTCAATACAGAATTCAATTATTTTCTCATATACAACTTGAATTGCCTTTTCTTGTAGGGTGTCTTGTAGGGTGTCTTGTAGGTTATCTTGTGGGGTATCTTGGTTGCCATCAGGTCCCACCATACTCGTTGCCGCAGAGGATAGAGGAATTATTGTCTTAAATACATCACCCTCGATAAATTCAGGAACTCCGCCTGAGTACATCTTTGTGTATTTATAAGTATTTCTCATACCCGATCCGAGCTCATCGGCAAGCGACACCTCTCTGAACACCTTTGCAATGGGCGGGTTCTTAGAAAACGGTTCAAATCTGTCGAGTTTCAACTCACCATGACCGTGAGACAGATTTCCGTTTTCTGTGTACATCCTGTCTTTCTCAATAACAAATTTTGCTACATAGACTGTAGAATAATCACGATGTGCAAGGCTGTTTGAGAAAATTTCTCTTAAAATTGCATCTCTTGCACTTACAGCTTGTACTCCCTCAAGAATAAACGGATCATTCAGATGCTTTTTGCCAAATTCCATAAGCCTGTCAAATGTATCAAATAAATTCGTAATAATAACATCACGGTCATCATATCTGTCTGTATTTTTGGTTCTGAAAATTGCATCTGTTTTATGTTGCGGCAAAGCCGCCATTATAGTTTCATCCTTACCAAAAAGAAGTATCGCCGCAATAGTATTGTTTGCGGTGAAATTCGTTTTATTATTTGTAATTTTTTCAAGTTTTGAAATTCACAAAAAACATCATACAAAGCAAAAAGCAGCCATGCCAAACAACATAACTGCTTTTTATATTGTGTATGAAAGGGTTAGGGAAATAAGCCTTTCGTCTTGCTGTTAAAATATATTGAGTTACTTTTTCTCGATTGAATCGGTCTTGTAGATGAAATCAACCTTACCGTCCATATCATCAGAAATACCGCTGTAGTTGTTGTACTTCTTTGATGCTTTCTGAACAGCCTTGAAACGGTCGATAATATTCTGGACATCACCGTTTGCGGCATCAACAATGCTGTCAATGCCCTCCTCTTTGAACTTCTTCATACCCTTGGACAATGTCATTGCACCGTCATTGAGCTGTTTAACGCCGTCAACAAGTGCTGCACTGCCGTCCTTGAGAGTACCAACGCCCTCGAAGAGGCTCTTTGTACCGTCCGAAAGTGAGCTTGTGCCGTTTTTGAGAGTCTTTACACCGCTTTTAAGGCTTGATGTACCGTCCTTGAGGGTTGAAGTACCGCTCTTGAGTTCGCTTGTACCGCTCTTAAGACTTGAAGAACCGTTCTTGAGCTGACCGGCACCGCTTACAAGTGAACCTGTGCCGTCCTTGAGTGTATATGTGCCGGCGAGAATCTGCTGAGCGCCCTCGTTAGCCTGATCAACACCCGCTGTGTATGAAAGCACACCCTGATAGAATGTGTTGTAGCTGTCAAGCTGAGTTTTGAGAGCCTGAAGTGACTTTCTGCCTGCCTGAGCTTTTGCAACACCTGCCTGAATCTGACTCTGAACCTCTTCGCTGTTCATATTTGTTTCGATAAGGCTCTGAATCTGTGCCGCTGTGTTGCTGTCAATTGCAGTCTGAACCGCAGATGAACTCATCTGTGTAGAAACTGCAGTAGAAACCTGAGCCTGAACTTCCTCGCTGACCTGACCTGCGGCAACAGCGGCATCATACTGATCTGCCGTCATACCAAGACCTGCGGCTGCGAGAACCTGTTCCGTAACAGACTTTCTTACTGTTGCCTCAACGGCAGTTCTGATAACATCCTTCTGGCTGTTTACAGTTGCCGTTACTGTTTCGAGTGCTGTATTGTAAGCGAGCTTCTGAGCATTTTCGTCGCTGAGTGATGAAATAAGTCTCTCAAGAACGCTGTCATAGTTTTTAATTGTAAGCTTGTCGGCTGTAAGACCTGCAGCGGCAATCTGAGTGTCGGCAGTTGAAAGAAGTGTGTTAAACACCTGTTCTGCACCGCCGTTTAGAGTTGCGCTGTTGGATGAAAGCTTGCCGAGACCGCCCGCAAGTGTTGCAACATAACTGCTGAGACTTGCCGCACCGTTGTCAACCTGTGACGCACCGCCTGCAAGTGTTGCAAGACCGCTGTCAAGCTGTGATGCACCGCTGTCAAGCTGTGACGCACCGTTTTTGAGTTTTGACGCACCGTCATCAAGCGTTTTTGCACCGCTTGAAAGACCGTCTGCACCGCTGTCAAGTTTTTTTGCACCGCTGTTTACCTGCTCTGCACCGTCATAAAGCTTGTCAATACCTTCAATGAGTGTGCCTGACTTGTCAAGAAGTGTGCCGATACCGTCATAAAGCTGTGAAGAACCGTCAACAAGCTGTTCTGCGGCGTCTTCGAGTTCATCAAGTGAATCCTTAAGCTCGTCAACCTTATCGTCAACCTTTGAAAAATCAACATCGTTGAAAATATCGTTCATTGCAACTGTCATTGTTGTTGAAAGCTCAAAGTCGGTTGTATCTGCTGTGATTTCAACATAATCAGGGATTTCCATTTCATCCTTGTCAATATCAAGGCTGTCCTGCATACCCGGAAGAGCAAAACCGGCAACGATTGTTCTTGTACCGTCATTGATAGCCTTGCCGTTTGAAACCTCAACATTTTTGAATTTGTCATCGTCAAGAATCATACCCGAAAGCATAAGGAACGGAACATTAACTTCTTCTGTCTTGCCGTTAATCTTAACCTTTTCCTTCTGTGTGTTTTCATAGTCAATGCGGATTGTAACCTTACCGCTCTTGCCTGCAATTTCATCTGCAGAAACAGTTTTGCCGTTAAGCTTGTAGCTTAATTTGAGCTTTACGGGAAGTTCGGTTGTGCCTGTTCCCTGATAGTAGATGTCATCGCCATTTGCAGCCCACTCATAAGCATTGTCTTCGTTTACCGTGTATGTTTCGTCACCCTTAACATTTTTAACATCCTTGAGGTTTGAAACATCCTTTACCTTGCCTTTTGTATCTACACCCTTGAGCCAGTCGCTTACAATGATTTTCTTAGCCGCACCGCTTGCGTCGGCAATAACATAAACGGTTTCATTTTTGCTGAGCTTTTTGAGAGCCTCTTTAGTTGTGCTTGCCTTCTTAACAGCCTCAACCGTACTTTCTGTCTGAACACCGAGAGCCTGTGCAGTATTGTCTGCACCGGCGGAATAAGCGGCAACACCTACTCCGCTGCAAAGAATTGTGAGTGCAAGCGCACCCGAAATAGCACCCTTGATATAGTTTTTGCTTAAAAATTTATGATTATTATTTTTGTTAGTCTTTTTCATTATACAGCAGCCTCCGAAATTGATGTTTTTTTCGGCTTAAAACCGAGAGTTGTCTTTGCAATTACCTTGTCGAACAGCATAAACATTGCCGGCAAAATAAGCGTTACGCAGAACATACTGATGACAGCACCTCTTGCAAGGAGCTTACAGATTGATGAAATAAGGTCAACATCCGAGTAGAATGCGACACCGATTGTAGCGGCGAAGAGTCCCATTGCACTAACGATAATTGACGGAATTGAAGTTTCAAGAGCCGTAATAACCGAGGTGCGTTTATCGTTTCCGAGATACCTTTCCTTCTTATATCGTGTCGTCATCAAAATTGCGTAGTCAACCGTTGCGCCAAGCTGAATTGTACTTATACAGATAGGTGTGATGAACGGGAGCGACTCGCCCATAAGATGCGGAATACCGAGGTTGATAAAGATAGCAAGCTCAATAACCGCAACAAGAATAATCGGAAGTGTGATACTCTTTTCAACAATCGCAATGATAATAAAGATTGCAACAATAGAAATTGCATTTACAACCTGAAAGTCAACTGTCGTGATGTTTACAAGGTCGTTTGTACAAGCGGCTTCACCGATGAGAAGTCCGTCCTTATCATACTTTGTAATGATTTTATTCAACTCGTCAATCTGCTTTGCCATAGGATCTGTGGCTGTTTTGTACTCAGAGTTGATAAGCATAAGCTCCCATTTATCATTTTTGAGAACGCTTGTGATTGAATCGGGAAGAACTTCTTCCGGAACAAGCGAACCTACAACGCTTTCAAGACCGAGAACATATTTTACGCCGTCAACCTTTTCAAGCTCGTTTGTCATATTTCTTGCGTCCTTTGCAGAAAGCGAAGAATCAACAAGAACCATATGTGTTGTACCGACACCGAATTCATCTTTAAGCTTTGTGTTGGCAATTACATTTGCCATATCCTCGGGAAGACTTTCCGACAAATCGTAGTAAATCTCATTGTTTGTCTGGCTGTATGCCGAATAGAACGGATAAATAAGAGCCGCAAACATTACGAGAAATACGGGGAAAATTTTAACAAGTCCTGTTGCAAGCTTCTTTGTTGACGGAATAAGCGACTTGTGCATTGTCTTTTCAAGAGGCTTGTCAAGAACAAGAATGAGTGACGGAAGAACCGTTACACAGGAGATAACACCGAGGATAACACCCTTTGCCATTACAATACCGAGGTCAAGACCGAGTGTGAATGTCATAAAGCAAAGTGCGATAAAGCCTGCAACCGTTGTGATTGAACTTCCGATTACGGAACGGACGGTTTCGTGAATTGCAACAGCCATTGCCTGCTTGTGGTTTTCACAAATGCCCTTTTGTTCTTCGTAGCTGTGCCACAGGAAGATTGAGTAATCCATTGTTACCGCAAGCTGAAGGACTGCCGCCAACGCTTTGGTAATGAATGAAACCTCACCCATAAAGTAGTTACTGCCCATATTGACGAGGATAGCAACCGCTATACTTGCAAGGAACACAAACGGGATAATCCAGTTATCCATAAATATCATCATTGCAATTACCGCAAGAACAACAGCGATTGCAACATAAGTCATTTCCTGTTCCTCAAACATATTTTTCATATCCGTAATCATTGCCGACATACCCGAAACAAAGCATTGCTCACCGGCAACCGAACGGATTTCTTCGATAGCGTTCATTGTTTCATCAGCTGATGTTGAGGTGTCGAAGAATACCGCCATCATTGTTGCATTTCCCGAATTGAACGCATCATAAATTTTGTCGGGCAACATTTCCTTTGGAATTGAGATGTCGGCAAAATCGTCATACCAAAGAACTGTATCAACATGGTCGATTCCTTTGATTTTTTCCTCTGTTGCCGCAACATCCTTATCATCCATATTCTCAAAGATGAGGAATGAAAAAGCACCCTTTCCAAAGTCATCAAGCAGATAATCCTGACCCTTGATTGTGTCGAGGTTATCGGGAAGATAACTAAGAATGTCGTAATTAACCCTTGTAAATGCCATTCCCAAGGCTGACGGAATCATCAGCGCAACGGCAAGTATAAGGATTACGAAACGGCTTTTAACAACCGCTTTCCCTAACTTCATATTTCATACTCCTTCATATATGATTTGCAGACTGCACTCTGCATTCAAAGGGACGATTCGAGAGGTGAACCGCATTTCCTTTGTCCGTAATATATTCTATTACGGCTTTGTTAAAATTTAAACAGACACAAAAAATGCCGTGTCAGGAATTTAGACACGGCAATAAATTTGTACGGAAATCAGACATTTTGTAAATTCGTCTGCATTTCAGACACGCAAGCAAGCGTAAATATTCATTTTTAACCAATAAAACTGCAATCAAGCATTGATTTTGGCACATCTGTCCAATGCGGACTCCATTGAACCCTCAAACAGCTCACAAATGCGTTTCATCTTAATTTTGAGGTCATATTTCATACCTCCGCCGAGCCAGTCGATAATAAAACCGACAAGCTGACACTTGTAATACATAATCATTGCGTCAAGGTCATCTTCGGCAATATTTTTTGTAATTTCAAGCTTGTCAAAATAGCTTTTTATAGCGTGAGTACAAATTCTGTTGAGATACACATCAAATGTAGTTCTGTTCGCAGAATTGTAAATGTGCTGAATCACCGGCTTGTTAGAAAAAGCATAGTCAATTACAGAAATCAGGCTTTCATAAACAGAGGTATTGTTGTCGGTTTCGGTCGCAACAAATCTGTCAGCCTCTTCAACGAGAATTTCCTCAAGAAGCGACGGAATGTCGTCAAAATGGTAGTAGAAAGAATTACGGTTAATTCCGCATTCTTCAACAATTTCCTTGACTGTAATTTTATTCAACGGCTTTTTATTCAAGAGCGAAATAAATGTCGCCTTGATAGCCGCCTTGGTAAATGTCGGCATAGTGTCCCCCCTGAAAATTGCAAAACATCCGTGTGCAGACGGATATTTCCGTTCCGAATTTTTTCATACACAATATATGCAGCCGATTGCTGCACTAATTAAGGTAAATTGTATCACAATTATTTAAAAATAGCAATAACAAGCATATTAACAAAATCAGGGTTTTGTCACATATTGTGACTTTATTCCGAATTTGCACACAAAATCATACAAAACCCCTATTTTGCAATAATTTATGTCTATTAAGTTGACTTTGCAATGCAAACGGCATATAATATAAGTACAATAAATTGCAACGGAGTGATTATTATGGCAAGTACAAATTTTAGTGTCCGTATGGACAGCGATATAAAAAAGCAATGTGAATCTCTTTATAAAGAACTCGGTATGAATCTTACAACGGCAATCAATGTTTTTCTGCGTCAATCTTTGCGTGTCGGCGGTTTCCCTTTTGAAGTTAGGATTGACCAGCCAAACAAAGAAACCATTGCCGCAATGCTTGAAGCGGAAAGAATCGCAAAAGATCCCGAAGTAAAACATTATTCCGATGTTGAAGAAGCTCTTCAGGAGCTTAAAAGATGAACCGGGATATCGTATGGACAACGCAGTTCAAAAAAGACTACAAATTAGCACTTAAAAGGCATATGGATATTGAACTGCTTGATAATATCATCAGAAGTTTATCTCGTGGTGAAACTTTGCCCGATAAAAATAAAGACCATGCGTTGACAGGAGATTGGGTTGGACACAGAGAATGTCATATTCAGCCCGACTGGTTACTTGTGTACCGCATAGAAGATGATGTTCTTGTATTAACATTATCACGAACAGGAACACACAGCGACTTGTTCGGAAAATAATATTCAGCAAAGGGGAATTTAGCAATGAACATAGAAACCTGCACCAAAGAAGAACAGGATTACCTTGTTGACAGATTGGTTGAATATAATTTGACTCAAGTTGAAACCACACAAAAAGAAAACTTTATAGATTTAAGCAGAAAAATTGTTAAGAACGGCAAGATAATAGCCGGCATTATAGCGAGAATGTATTGCTGGAATGTCGTTTATGTTGACACTTTATGGGTTGACCCAAATTACAGAGAAAGAAAAATCGGTAAATCACTCTTGAAAAATGTAGAAACAGAAGCTAAATCAAACGGAGCAAAATTAATTCATTTGGATACATTTGATTTTCAGGCAAAGGATTTCTATGAAAAGCAAGGATATGTTGTGTTCGGAAAATTAGACGACTGTCCTGAAAATCATTGCAGATATTTTATGAAGAAATTATTGTAGTCTTTTGGGCAAAACACATTTCTGTATAATACTTATTTTGCACTAAAAAAGCGTGGCACAAAAGCCACGCCTTTCTTTTTATAAAGTTATAAATTCAACATCTTTCGGGAAATCATTTTGCACACTGCAAAGGCTGATTTCATAGTCCGAAAATTTGTATTGTTTCATATAATATTCGGTTTGATTTTCAGAGAATTTTCCGCTGCTGACATCAACACTTTTTGCGCCACGGTGAAATCCGTCACCCATACATTTTAGGAGTGCCTCTTTTTTAGTCCACAATTCAAAAAATGTGCCGAGCCTGTCAAAAGCGTTGCCGAGCAATTTCATCTCGTTGTCGCAGAAAACAATTTTGCCGAGCCTTATGCCCTTGAGAAATCGAATTTCTTCAATATCACAGCCGACTTCGGAATCCGACAACGCAAAAAGCACATAATTTCCGCTGTGCGAAATATTGAAACAAAGCCCGTTGTCACATTCGGGCTTGCCAAATTCATTCACGGTGATTTTTGCACCGCCAAGAAATTTGTTCATAAACAATCCGCCTGCAATGCAACGCAGTTTATCGTCATCTCTGCGGCATCTTTGAACACGCTCCGCTCTTTCGGGAGAAAGCTCACCGACTCTGTCAAAAGAAATTTTGCGGATATCGGTTATAAAAAGCCGTGTTTTCATATCAATAGCCACGGAGTGCGTCAAGCGAATCATCGGACATAATCCAATCGTTCACATCAATTTCCGTAAAATCGGTTTTATCGTTTCTGACAATAACCTTGTCAATACCTGCGTTGATAACCATACGCTTGCACATTGCACACGAAGATGTGTTCTGAACATACTCGCCGTTTGACATCTCTTTGCCGACAAGATAAAGCGTTGCGCCAATCATCTGTTCTCTTGAAGCATGAATAATAGCGTTCGCCTCGGCATGAACGCTTCTGCAAAGTTCATAACGCTCGCCACGGGGAATGTTGCGTTCCTGACGGATACAAAATCCCAAATCACAGCAATTTTTTCTGCCTCTCGGAGCGCCTGTATAGCCTGTTGAAACAATCTGGTCGTTGTTCACGATAATCGCACCAAAATTTCTGCGCAGACAAGTTCCCCTTTCAAGCACAGTTTCGGCAATGTCAAGATAATAATTAATTTTGTCAATTCTGTCCATATAAAAACACCGTCCGTTATCATAATTTCAAATTCGGTCAAGTATATTTTAGAGTAGTCGAAAGCAGTATCAGCCTTTGAGCTTTTCAACACAATCTCTGCATACATATTTTCCGCCGAATGCAATCAGATTATCAAGAGTATTGCAAAAAACGCACTTGCTCTCTGCCTTTTTAATCGTAACGCACTCATCGTCAGCCTCAATGTGAAGAATGTCACCCGGCTTAATGTTGAGATGGTTGCGGATATCCTTTGATATTACAATTCTGCCTGCTTTATCAATTTCCCTAAAGTTTGTATAAATCATTTTAATTCACCATAATCCCTATTTTTACCTATACTACCATTTTTCGGGATTTTTGTCAACGATTTTATTAAATAATTTGATTACAAAAATGACAATATTGTACATTTTGTCGTTAATTGCAGCAAAAGGAGTAAAAATGCTGAATTATATCTGGAGCGGACTCATCGCCGTGAGCGTATTGTGTGCGTTGTTTATGGGCAACACCGCCGACATTTCAAACGCACTCATCGAAAGCGGAGCGTCATCAATACAGCTTATTCTCACAATGGCAGGCATAATCTGCCTTTGGTCGGGAATTATGAAAATCGCAGTCGAAAGCGGTTTGACAAACATTTTTGCAAAAATCTTTGCACCGTTGCTCCGTCCGCTTTTTCCGAGACTTGATAAAAAAAGCGACGCCTTTCAAAGCATCACCATGAATATCAGTGCAAATCTGCTCGGACTCGGCAATGCCGCAACACCTTTCGGACTAAAAGCAATGGAACAGCTGCACACGCTCAATGACCGCCGTGACATTGCGAGCAACGAAATGGTTGTTTTTGTAGTTATGAACACAGCGTCACTACAGTTGTTACCCACAACGCTTGCCGCACTCCGCCAATCATACGGAAGCTCTGCGCCTTTTGAAATCATCGTTCCCGTCTGGATAAGCTCTGCGTGTGCGTTGACGGTGGCATTGCTGATTACCTGTACGCTGAATATCAGGCAAGGTAAAATTTGAGAAATGTGGTGAACAAATGGAATTTGTAATGCCGGCATTTGCGTGTATTGTTGTGGTGTTCGGGCTGATAAAAAAAGTCCCCGTATTCGATGTGTTCATCTCGGGAGCAAAAGAGGGAGTAAAACTTCTGTACAACATTGCCCCTACAATTATGGGACTTGTGTTTGCCGTTGACCTTTTGCAGTCAAGCGGAGCAATTGACGCAATATGCGCACTGATTCAGCCGACAGCGGAATTTTTAGGATTTCCGAAAGAAATTGTTCCGCTCGTACTCCTCCGCCCCGTTTCGGGAAGCGGTTCAACCGCACTCCTCACAGCCCTTTACAAAGCCTGCGGTCCCGACAGCTTTGCAGGCAGAACAGCCTCCGTACTCGCAGGTTCAAGCGAAACAACCTTCTACGCAATCGCAATGTACTTTGGCTGTATCCGTGTCAAAAAAATTCGTCACACCCTCTTTGCCGCCATAACCGCCGACCTAACCGCCGCAATCATGAGTGTTATAACGGTCAGATTGTGGTTTAATATGTGATTGTAAAGTGTTCCCATTTCGGAACACTTTTCCTAAATTCAAGCCTTGTGTTCCCATTTCGGCATGATTTCTTTTTACAAACTGCTGACAAATTTCAACATCATGCAGATAATATTTCTGTCTGAAATAATCTTCCTTGCCCTTGTGCAAATCAACGGCAAGGTTCTGCTAGATTTCCGCAACCTGTTTACCGAGATTTCGGCTGCTCGAATGAATTACAAGAAAATATGTTCCGTCAGATGATTTGTCAACTTCAATAAAGTGATTACCGCCGCCGAGTGTAAGGTCAATTCTTTTTCATTGCCGACAAAACACCCCACCGCAATTGCAAAAACCTTTACAATTTCAGACTCATTGCGGTCTCATATTTTCAAATTTTTTTATTAATTCAATACCAATTCCAAATCACTTTTTCTGCATAGAGTGCTACACTGCATAAACTGAATTTTCGATATTTTCTATATTGCTTTTCAGCATCGTAATAATTAACACTCAATTCAATTTTTAATTCGCTGTTATTTGCAAAGCAATCTATAAATTCAGCTGTATAAGCATTATTGATTGCATTAATAAACTCAGCCTGTGACAAGGAAATACCTTCAAATTTTCCGTTTTTATCCGTTGCCGAAACAAAATTAAAATCGTTAAAAGACTCCTCTTTCATTGCCACAATCATATCACAATGCTTATAACATTCGTACTGTTTATAACAATCGCCGACATAATTCTGCGGAAATATTTTAATATCAAATGTAAAAATCATTTGATTATTTTCGCATTTAACAGAATTCAATTTTTGATCATGCAACACTCCGTACGGCATACTGATATGCGATATAATAATTTCGTTATTCATTTTAATTCTCCCAAAGTTACATTTTTATTTGTTTTTCAAAAGCTAACAGGCTTATCAGAATTACTGTGCCTTCGACAGTTTTATTATACCTGATACAAATTTCGCCATCGCAGTAAACATATGCAGGACATATCTCAAACACGGTGGTAACGAAACAGAGACCATGCTTCTCATACAAAAGTATCTGACACCTGTCAAGTACAATCGAAATTATCCTATCCACCTCCGTCCAAAGAGAAATAGGGATTTCATGTATCGGGTTGCATAAATCTCGTTACCATTATACTGTTTTCATCATAAAAAGCCTTATCTAGGAACCGTAATAATTCTATTCAAATTTTCTTCCTGATTCACTTCACTCTGCATGTACGGTCACATCACTTTCCTTTTTTTAGACATAAACCAATAAAATATAACACAAAATGCTAAAGCAAACACAACACCAAAAACATTTTGAATCACTCTAAGACTAACTGCTCCTTTTAGTCCATAACTCTCTGTAGCAATGGCTAAAGCACCAAATGTGTTAAATACTGCCTGCCAGCCATATTGTGCTGAAAATCCTACACCGATTCCACCAATAATTCCTATATATGCATAGATTGACGAAGGAAGCAGAAAATATAATACTGTAAAACATATAACACCTGCAATATTTCCAACAATCCTTTTACGGACTCTGTAGTGCATATCTTCCATAAATGGCAAAATCGCGGACATGGCCGCAATACCAGCCCACATTGCACGTGGCATATTACAAAGTTCTGCAATGCAAAGGACAATCGGTACGCATAAAATCTGACATATCTGCCATTTTGTTCTGGAAGAAG
>ENA-OQKQ01000310-OQKQ01000310.1-human-gut-metagenome-genome-assembly--contig:-NODE-310-length-18065-cov-2.656037_pt1 | contig 18065 bp, 12 predicted proteins | sample MGYA00242651_ERZ504803 | MGnify/ENA primary metagenome ERZ504803 (study PRJEB26092, sample SAMD00036380) | human gut metagenome | host: Homo sapiens | study: EMG produced TPA metagenomics assembly of...
TTGTTTTGGAACATAAAAGAAGGTACAATGGTAGAAAGAAAACGTGCATCAGTCAAATAAGGTGGTGGAGGCGATGGGCGTACATTATGCACACGGAAAGATGTGTAGCACATGTGAGTACAGTTGGTGAGTGTAAAATTTATTTTGAAGATTTCATGCCCTACGGTCTGGTACTGAAAGAAGCGAATGACTTTGATGCTCGTGTGATCAGCTTCTATTCTAGGGGCATTCAAGAGTATTGCCAGCAGCGGTGCAAAGAGTGATTAGATATTGGAGGAATTTGAAAATGTGGTTGGATAATGCTTCAGAAGTAGATATCTTGTTTTATGAACCATATGCAAACGTCATTGCAGACATTTCTCAGAATCCAAATTACAAACCATTAACCATCGGAGTATTTGGAGTCTGGGGTGCTGGAAAATCAACCCTTCTTAAATTGATAAAACAGAAAATTGATGAGAAAGCACAGAAAAAGGAAAAAACATTATGTATTAATATTAATGCTTGGATGTTTGAGGGATATGAAGATGCAAAAGTGGCTTTGATGGAGGCACTTTTGCGTGAAATTAAAGAACACAAAGACATTCCCTCTAAAGTAAAAGACGGCATATCGAAATTATTGAAAAAGCTTGACTTATTTAAACTTGCGACGAAGGCCGTATCGGTAGGGGCACCTCTGATTGCATCGGCTGCAACGGGAAATCCAGTGCCTTTTATGATCAGCATTTCTACGAATGCTGAAGCAATTGGCGAGAGTGTTAAGAATACAGCTAATGCTGTTCAGTCGATTCGGGATGATTATATTAAAACTGACGAAGTAAATGATGAAAATAGTGTTGTTAATAATGTCAGAAAATTCAGAGAAGAATTCCAAAAGGCTCTTGAAGATGATGCAATTGAAAATATTATTGTCTTAATCGATGACTTGGACAGGTGCCAGCCAGATCGAATTATAGAGACATTAGAGGCAATTAAACTTTTCTTGTCAGTAGAAAAAATGACTTTTATTATTGCAGCAGATGAAAATGTTATTCAGTATGCCATAAGAAAAAAGTATCCACCAATTGAAAATTACACAGTGAATTTGGATAAAGAATATATCGAAAAAATTATTCAATTGCCAATTTATATACCAGAACTGTCATCAAAAGATATAGAAAATTATTTGATGTTCTTGGTTGTACAAGAGTACTGCCCAAAGGAGCAGTTTAAAGCTTTTTTAGAAAAGATAAAAAAAGAAAAGCTTCTCATATCAGATGATGTTATCGATGTGCAGAAAATAAAGGAAAAGGCGATGGATTTTATTGGAGATGAGAATAAAAGAAAATTTGAAGAAACAGTAGATGTTATTGCCGGAATAAAAGCCATTGTTGCAGGAAATTTAAAAGGTAATCCTAGACAAACAAAACGATTTTTAAATACCTATATAACAAAAAAGAAATTGGCAGAATTGTATTTTGGAACTGATGAAGGTGCTCTTGACACACGAGTATTGGCCAAACTCCTTGTTCTTCAAAAGCTGGATAATGACTTGTTTATACAGTTAAATGAGTGGAATAAAAGATTTACAACGGAAAATGAAGAATTTAAAGCAATGCTTGAGTGCATAGAATCGCCTGATAATGAAAATGAGAAATTTAAAGCATGGAATGTTCCTTCGATAATTAAATGGGTTGAATCTGAGCCAAAACATTTGGAGAAAATACGTTTGGATCGGTATTTCTACTTGACAAGGGAATCTCTAAAAAAGGCAGATGTTGATATTTCAACGCTTTCGGCAGCTGCAAAGGATGTCCTGGAACATATTGGAAGAGCAGCGCGCGGATTGATGCCTCAGATTGTAGAGAAGATAGCGGCTTTGAACGCGGTTGATCAGTCAAAGGTTTTCGAGGTCGTCACTCCTAAAATCAAGAAGGGTGAAATTGAGTTTTATATTATAAGAAGCTTGTTTGTGAATTTTGAGGCGTATAGAGATAAAATCTGTAATGCATTGGAAGGATATTCGAAAAAGATAACGCTTGGAAGTGTACCGGCGATTAGAGAAATGAGAGCAGCAGATTTAAAAAAGGTAGATGATCTTCTTGCTACTTGGGAAAAATCGGGGATACTTGAAAAAAAGATTATAGAAGAAATAAAAAAAGAAGGAAAATAAAAAATGGGAACTTCTAAAGGATATATTCCGCCGACTAAACCAGAATGGAGTAATGCCAAAAGGGCTATATCATCTTTTTTACGAAATCGGGATGCAGATTCAAGAGTAAACGCTATTCAGAAATTTGGTGAGGCAATGAGTTCTGGAGCTGCAGTTGGCACTACATCATTTGCCAACGCTGCTGGTAATATTTTGGGGTTTGCCTATGATATTAGACAGCAGGGCTTAGAACAAGGTTTGATCGATTTTGGTCGATCAGATTTAATTGGAAAATCTTCGAATGAAATATTGCATGAACTACTTTATCAATTTACAAATAATTCCTCTTCGCTAGAAGATTCATTAGCGGCAGATTCACTATCTCAGGCTCTTGATAATTTGCAAATAGATTCCGTAGATCAATTGGGAAATGTGGATTTGGACAGTTTGTTAAGAGAAATGGTTACCTCATTTGTGCAGATCAGTTTCGATGTGAATTTTGAAGAGAAAATAGGAAAAGGTCGTACAAGTAACGAAAAATTTGAGATATTAGATGAAATGCATTCATACATAGCTGATGCACTACATGATTCATTGTCTGATAAGGAAATAAAGCAAATTAATCTTAAGGACATCGGTGCAGCAAATGTTGTTAAAGAGGCATTGAACGAAGCATATGATGTATGTGCGCGTTTTTATGGGGGACAGCCTAATGAAATTTTGGATAAAAAAGAAACGATGCGGACCCGGACATTGAATGGAATGACGCTTATATTCTTACATTAAACAGGGACTCAAAAAGCACTATCTATTCTGGATTGCCCAATATATGGTATCATTTGGGTCAGCAAAGAATGAATTCGATTTACGAAGATTTATTTGTAATAGGACTTAGTGTGTTTGCCTTAGATAAAAGGATTTCGAGAAGTCTATTTTGGATTCATGGACACGAAAATAGAGGTTTCTATTCCAGTTTTAGAGCGGGACAAATGGGATAATTGTAAAATCCAATGGAGCAAGATTCTTCTTTTTTGACTAGGAGATGAGTGGAAGGTTTCTTTTACGGCTAGGCGTACTACGGAATACGGTTCGCATAAGACAAAATGAAAATATATAGATTTATCTGGATGCGATTGTGTTAGCTTGTCTCTGGAGGTCTGGACTCATATGCGGTGCGATAAACATTGCAAGAGGACACTCTCCAGATTGGTTGGGCATAATGAATATCCAAAGCTTCGTTATATTCAAGAACAATTCTGTGAAAATTTCAACGAATGCTTTCTTCCAAAATCAGTTTTCTTGGCTTTACCGCTGGAGCAAGAGCGCCATTTAAGACGGATGAGCAGTTGTGCAGAGTGGAAAATACTTCTAGAGGACGTTCTTTACTGTTTTTTATGTGCGGCGGTTTCTATTGCTGGCATCATGGGAAAACAAGTTCCGGTGTATATACCTGAGAATGGATTCATTGGCTTAAATGTGGCTCTTACAAATGGCCGAAAAGGATCCTGTAGTACTAGGACAACGCACCCTTATTTTTTAAATTCACTAAATGAGCTGATTGCAAGTGTTGGAATTCAAAACCATATTTCTAATTTCTTTGCTTTTAACACCAAACGAGAAATTGTGAATATGGTTTCCGAAACAGATGCATTTAAAAGGTGCTATAAAAATACTATTTCATGCTCGCATCCATGTGTAGCTAGATACAATCGTGTGGGTTCTAGAGAATATCCTGTAAACTGTGGATTTTGTTACCCTTGTATTATTCGGAAGAGCTCTTTACAAGATGTTGAGTCGAAAGAAAATGAGGTCAGAAAGGCATCGGAATTCATTGAAGCAGAAGCGGATAAAAACAAATCTGCAGATCTATTTGCGGTTTTAAGTAGTATTCATAGATACAAAAATTTTTCGGATAAAGAGATTGAAAGATTGATTCGTTGTACGGGAAAACTTGATTTTGAAGAAGTTCAAGCATTTAAACGAGTCTATAAACAAGGTATGAATGATTTGATTGAATATTTTTCAGATGATTCGAAAATAGAAGCATATATGTAATGATGAACTTAATAGATACACATTTCCATTTGGATCATTATAAAAACTATCTGGAGATGGCCAGAAATATTACAGAACTAAAACAGTATACAATCTGTGTAACAAATTCACCTGGTGTTTTTTGGACGTGCAAAAATCAAATTACAGAGACAAAATATTTAAAGTTTGCTATAGGCTTTCATCCGCAGGAGTCGACATTAGATGAAAATGATATAAAAGATTTTATGAGACTTATAATGTTGACTAATTATATTGGCGAAGTAGGATTAGATTATTCGGCGAAATCGTATATGGACAAACAACTTCAATTAAGATTTTTTGAACAGATTGTGGAGCTTTGCGCTTCGGAAAATAAGTTGATGACGATACATATCAGGGGAGCAGAAGAAGATGCTATTCGTATTTTGGCAAAATACAATCCCCAAAAAGCAATTGTGCATTGGTATACGGGAAATCGCGACCATATGTTGAAATTAGTGGATTTAGGTTGCTATTTTTCGATAAACACAAACATGGTAAATAGTTGTAATGCGGAAAAATATCACTTGTTGCCTTTAGAACGGCTTTTAATAGAATCTGATGGCCCGTACACGAGAGTTAATAAGAAAAAGTATGTTCCTTCTCTTCTGCGGGATGCTTATGATGAAATATCAGTCTTCTATAAGAACTTTGATATGATCAGTAATATTTATGAAAACTTCAAAAGAATACTATCGGTTTAGATTAATAAAGATAGAATATATTCTAATATATTGCTATATAGAAGTTACAGCAGGAATGGTATGATACAAGAAAAATAGATGTGTGAAACTGGAAGAAAGTAATGAATGAGGTAATAGTCTATCATATCATGCACACGGAAAGATGTGTGGCACAGGTGAGCACGGCTGGTGAGTGCAAAATTTATTTTGAAGATTTTATGCTCTACGGTCTAGTGCTGAAAGAATCGAATGACTTTGACGCTCGAATCAATAATGTGATCAGCTTCTATTCTTGGCGTGCATCCAGACTGATACCGTACGACCGTACTTATGCAAAGGAAATCTTGAATAGCATTGGTGTGTCCACGGATAGGGAACGTGCCTGGATTACGCTTTCTTACCATTGCTTATCTTTGTTGGATGTGTTCTGGGTAAAAGCAGAAAATGAGACAGTTCGGTTCGAGGAGATCAACCTTTACACGCATTCTCTGGGCAATGACTTTGTGGATATTGCACTGTGTGGACATCAGAAGACTGTAACAAATGCCCATTTTCTGGCTGATGATTTGTCCACGGGTGGATGCTACCCCAAGGCGTGGGTGCACAAAGAGGATGGCTTTTACCTTTATAAAGGCGGTGGAAGAAACGCTGTTGAGCGCGAAGTGCTGGCAAGTAAAATTTGCCGATGCTTTGACTGCCATCAGGTTCTGTATGGGCAGGGGATGTTTGAGAACGAGCCAGTTTCCATCAGCAAAATTATGACTTCACAGCGGTATAGCCTTGTGACGTATGCAGCCTATGATGTCTACTGCACAAACCGTGATTGGAATACGCTGGATAAAATTCTGGAACTGGATGCTCACGGATACTATATGATGAACATTCTGGATTATCTGGTGGGCAACACTGACCGCCATTGGGAAAACTGGGGCCTGTTGGTGGACAATGAGACGAATCAACCTATCCGTCTGCATGACCTGATGGACTTTAATCGAGCGTTCCAGCAGTATAACACGCTGGAAGGTGCAAACTGCCTGACTGTTGGAAAGCGGCATTTGAGCCAGAGAGAAGCGGCTATGGAGGCAGTACAAGCGATTGGCCTAAACCAGATTTGCGATGTAGAGAGTTCTGTATTTGTTGGATATGAGCAATATGGCGAAATGTTCAGCAGCAGATTGGAAGAAAGGACCTCTGAATTTGTGCGAGATTGCGGTGAATGAAAACTACCGTTTGTAGCAGATCTGTAGCAAATCGAGCCTATTTAACGAATCATCGTTCTAAAAAACGAAAAGTCATTATGCATCACACGCAGGGGGTCTGGGGTTCGAGTCCCTAATTCTCCACCATACAGTTCGTACTCGAACCCGATTCTTTATGAAAAAGGGTTCGGGTACGTTTTTTGTTTATCGGAAGTTTGCGTTTGCGACAGCAACAAACACCCCAGTGGGGTGTTTGAGCAACAGAATAGGCTACCAGGAAATCCCAAGTCGTATGACGTGGAATTTTTTGTTTCGATCAAGGACTCGAATGGCATCCACGTAAAAAATCCATAGCAAATGAGCCGGGAGTCTTCTGTAGATCAGAGGCTTCCGGCTCACTGTATATTCATGATAAAAGCAAAATTCCTGCCACCAGTACCATGTTGCAGGCAAAAAAACAGTGCGGGCAGTGCATCCACAAGGGCCGGCGAAAGAGTGAAATCGTCCGGGACAGGATCGTTTTGATTCATGTGATCGACCTTTGCATTTCTCCACGCAGCGCCGGAGAGACCTTTCTTGCTGAATTTCTGAAAAAAGTGCAGCGCTTTTGCGCAAGATCGTCAATGCGTTCTGTAGCATGTCACGGGTCAATATCCAGCTCACGCAGAAGCAGCCGGAGGGCGGGCGAGATGTTCTCGCGGTTCCACACGGCCCAAGCGGGAACGGTATCGTTTTCCAGCGGGATAAAAGTGAGGTTTTGTTGGCGGGCAGCTGAGCCAGCACCGGCTCGGCAAGGATGGTATAGCCGCCGTAGAAAGCCAGCTGCAGCATCAACTCCTCCATGGAATACGCAAATTTGATGTTCTGCGGGTCGCTGCCGTGGCGGGTGAGGACTTGCGCAAACTGGTTCCACAACTCCCGGTCCATGGCGGGTACATAATATTGTTCGCTGGCAAGCTGGCTGCGGTGCAGGGACGCATAGCTGGACAGGTGGCTCTGGCGATTGAGCACTACGTACTGGCGCAGCTGGCCTACTTGAGCACGCAGCAGGGAGGGGGTATCCTCCAGCGGGACCAGCTCCAGCTGCAGGGCAAAGTCCAGCTTTTTCTGCTGCAGGCGTTTTTTCAGGGTGGGAAAATCCACCAGATGAAAGTGCAGCGGAATGGCAGGGTGCTGCTCCTTGAACAGCAACAGCTTTTCCAGAATGGGCAGATTTTCCATGCCGCTCATCATGCCGATCTCAAGCGGGGTGCTGCACTCGGCAGCAGCGGCGCGGGTGCGGCGGGCGGCATCTTCCGCAAGGTCGGTGATGCGCACCGCATACTCGTAGAATACCTGCCCGGCACTGGTAAGCGCCACCGAGTGCCGTGTGCGCTGGAACAGCTCGGTTTCAAGTTCTCTTCTAGCAGCTTGATCTGCTGGCTGACCGCCGTTTGGGAAACATAGTGCTGCTGTGCCGCTTTGGAAAAGCTCAAATTCTGTGCCACCGCAATAAAATAGCGCATCTGCTGCAGGGTCATGACCGGCTCCTTTTTCTCTTAAAAAATTGCTTATAACTTTTACTTCTAATTATAAGAAGAAAGCAATATTTTTCAAGTGCGAGATATTGTGATAGAATTAACAATCGAAAGGGGCACACGACCCCGCACATTGAGAAGAAAGAGAAAAACGAAAGGAACCACCAAGATGAAAAAGATCTCGCGCAAAAGCTTTCTGAAGCTGGCTTCTGCTGCTGCCATGAGCGGCATCACCGCCAGCGCACTGGCTGCCTGCAATGCTGCTTCCGGCAGCACGGCTGCATCTTCTGCCGCTGCAAAGTACACCCCGGGCACCTACACTGCCACGGCCAAGGGCATGAGCGATATCACCATGACCGCCACCTTCAGCGAGACAGCCATTACTGACATCCAGCTGGATCTGTCCGGTGAGACCGACTCCATCGGTCAGGTCGCAAAGGATGACCTGATCAAGCAGCTGCTGGAAGCCCAGAACAGCACCATCGACGGCGTGTCCGGTGCAACCATTACCAGCGATGCTGTGAAGCAGTGCATGAACGACTGCATCACACAGGCCATGGGCGGCACTGCAGTGTCTGCCCCGGAAGCTTCTGAGCAGGCTGCCAGCTGGCGCACCGCCCCGGAAGCCATCCCGGACAGTGAGATCACCAAGACCTACGATGTTGACGTTGCCATCATCGGTATGGGCTATGCCGGCCTGAGCTGCTACCGTGAGCTGGCCGAAGAGGGCAAGAACGTTCTGGTGCTGGAAGCCATGCCCCGCGAGAGCTGGTGGACGGTCGGCCACGATATCGGCCACATCAACTCGGACTACCTGCTGAGCCACGGTGTGCCCAAGGTGGACGAAGTGGAGTTTGTGAACAACTGGATGATGCAGACCCACGGCAAGGCAAACACCGCACTGGTGATGAAGTTTGCCAAGAACAGCGGCAGCACTGTGGACTGGTGGCTGGACAAGATCAACCCGGACACGCTGGCCAAGACCCGCATCCAGTTCTGGCCGGATAACGAGTACACCGTGCACCAGCTGAACAACGGCATGCACTACTACACCGGCACGCTGGAATGGTGGGAAAACTACTGGGAGAACCCCACCAGCGGCGAGAAGAACAACAACACCTCCGGTCAGCTGGAGCTGAAGGACCTGAGCTGGGACAACTACAATTATGTGGAGGAGAATTTCTCTGACAATGCCACCGCTCTGTTTGGCACCAAGGGTGTGCAGCTGGTAATGGACGGTGCAAAGGTCACCGGCGTGATCGCACAGGACGGCGACGGCAATTACCTCAAGATCAACGCTAAGAATGGCGTTGTGCTGGCAGGCGGCGGCTTTGGCGGCAACAAGGAAATGATGGACGATCTGCTGCCGGACATCAAGCGTCTGTTCACCAAGGATGAGGACTTCTTTGCTCCCTTTGGCCGCGACGGCTCCACCATCCAGATGGGTGTGTGGGCAGGCGGCCGTCTGGAGGGCGACATCTCCACCATGAACTTCGACTCCATGGCTGTGCCCGACTATCTGCCCGGCCCCCTGTGGGTGGACGAGAATGGCCAGCGCTTCCAGAACGAAGCCTTTGCCGGCCCGGAGATCAACGGCTTCTTCATGGCACGTGCAAAGCGCGGCAATATCACCTCCATCTACGACAGCACCTATGAGACCCAGATCCTGCGCGGCTTCCCCGGCCATCAGGCATTCGAGTACGACATGCCCGCTGTGGTGGAAGCCATGAAGGGCAACTTTGAGGCCGCAAAGGCTGCTGGTGCCGAGGGCGCCAACGGCTGGTACTGCGCCGACACCATCGAGCAGCTGGCCGAGTACATCGGTGTGGAGCCTGCAGCCCTTTCCGCTACTGTGGAGCAGTACAATAAGGTTTGCGCCGAGGGCTACGACAGCGACTTTGCCAAGGACCCGCACTTCCTGAATGCAGTTGCAAAGGCTCCCTTCTACGCCCATGTCACCACCCTGAGTCTGGGCTTTGCACTGGTGACCACCGGCGGCTTTGTGACCACCAATGACCAGCAGGTGATGAACGAGGATTATCAGCCCATCGAGGGCCTGTACGCTTCCGGCAACACCTGCGGTATGCGCTTCGGTCCCGAGTATATCACCCCGATCCCCGGTGTGAGCATTGGTATGTGCCTGACGCTGGGCCGCGAACTGGGCAAATACCTGGCTGCAAAGTAAGCGGCTGCCTTCGTCAAAGCCTGATCGGCTGCAGTAAAGCCCCATAAGCAATAAAAGATCCCGTCCACTTCTGGGTGAACGGGATCTTTTTTGCGTATCAGACAGGGAAAAGCGGCTCAGAGGTCGTTTTTCTCCTGCCCCAGATTATCGGATTCCAGGACGACACAAACTATGTTGCCATTGGCGGCGTAACGCCGGAGAACATCCCGGAGTTCCGCAAGGCGGGCTGCCTTGGCGTGGGCCTTGCCAGCAGCCCGATGCCGAAGGACAAGGTCGCCGCCCGCGACTGGGATGCCTGCGCGGAATACGTGCACATGCTGCTTACAAAAGCCAAAGGCGAATAAACCGCAGAAACAGCAAGACCGCTCACCCGAAAAGATGAGCGGTCTTTGTTGTGTGATGGGATGGCATTGCGGCCTACTCTTTAGACCATGGCTTCGCGTCATCCTGCCGGAGCAGTCGGTGCCGATGCCGTTCTGCTTTGTCTGCTGCGTGAACCACTTTCACTCCTGAAATGAACTGCATGAAAAATCAGAAGGCCTCATTCTATTGACTTTGCCTTTGCAGGGGAGTATACTCCATGTCACCAAGAATATTACGGCTATGACGAGAAAGAGTACCCGGAAGGAATGCTGCAGAGAGCTGCCGGTTGGTGCAAGGCAGTGCAGGGCATCCGTGGGAAGATCCTCTCCGAGCTTTCCGGCTGAATGGACGGTGTGCGCCCCAGTAAGCAGGAACGGCAGGCCCCCGTTATCACGGGCCGCGCGTTGTTGGACGTGCACTGAGTGGTCAGCGTTGTGCTGGCAATAAGAGTGGTACCGCAGAGGATATTACACGCCTTTGTCTCTTACAGACCGTAGGGGACAAGGGCGTTTTGTTTTGCGGATGCTTTTGTCCCAAAGCATGTCAGAAGGAAAAGGAGAAACAATTATGAAAACACTGGAAAAAGTAAGCGACTTTGTGGGCAAGTACATGGCCGCCATCGTTATTGTGGTGGCCGCGGGTGCCCTGTTCTTCCCCGGCCCGTTCAGCGTGGTAAAGACGGCGTGGGTCAATAACCTGCTGGGCATCGTGATGTTCGGCATGGGCCTTACCCTGAAGCCGGAGGACTTCAAGGTGGTGTTCAGCCGCCCGAAGGATGTGATCGTGGGCTGCGTTGCACAGTTCACCCTCATGCCGTTTCTGGCATGGGCGCTCACGCAGGTGTTCCACCTGCCCACCGAGCTGGCCATTGGCGTGATCCTGGTTGGCACCTGCCCCGGCGGCACCTCTTCCAACGTGATGACCTACCTTTCCAAGGGCGACGTTGCACTGTCCGTTGGCATGACCGCTGTTTCCACCGTGCTGGCTCCGCTGCTCACCCCGCTGCTCACCCTGCTGTACGCTGGCCAGCGTGTTGACGTGAACCCCATGAGCATGTTCATGTCCATCGTCAAGGTGGTGCTGGTGCCCATCGCACTGGGCTTTGTGGTCAATCACTTCTTCCATAAGTTCACCGAGGAAGCCGTCCGCGTGCTGCCTTTGGTCTCCACTACCGCCATCGTGCTGATCATCTGCGCCGTGGTCTCCGCCAACAGCGCCAAGATCATGACCAGCGGTCTGCTGATCCTTGTGGTGGTCATCCTGCACAATGTGCTGGGCTACCTCACCGGCTTTGGCGTGGGCAAGCTGCTCAAGCTGGACTCCACCAAGTGCCGCGCGATCTCCATCGAGGTGGGCATGCAGAACTCCGGTCTTGCAACCAGTCTGGCCGCCGCACACTTTGCACAGTATCCGCTGGCTACCATTCCCGGCGCTGTGTTCTCCGTGTGGCATAACATTTCCGGTGCGATCCTCGCCAACTTCTTTGCCCGCACAGCAGAGAAGAAGGATTGATCTTTCATAACACAACAAAGCCCCCGGCAGACGAAGACCTGCCGGGGGCTTTGCTATGCCTGTGGGCCGGGCAACTGCAACAAAACCGGCACAAATTGTGCTTTTCACGCTGCTTTTAGGGCGATTCACGCAGGTTTGCTTCCAAAATGCGGTAAAGTGTGGGATAATCAAGATACTGTAATATATACCCCCCCCCGTAAAAATGCGAGGGGAAAAAGGAGGTTGTACCATGAAACAAGGCAAACTTATCCGGCGTGCAGTATCGGCGGCGCTGGCCGGATGCATGATGTTCAGCCTTTCCGCCCCGGCTCTGGCCGCAAGCACCGATGCCCTGCTCCAGCAGAGCACCGCCGCCAAAAGCGCGGTGAGCGTGCTGGACGCGGAGAACAGCGGAACGGATGCTAATGCGTCTGTTGCTACGAAGTATGGCATTACCATTGAAATCTATGGCAGAGGTAAAGTGAAAGTTGACAGCAGTAATTGCGACAACATTCTTGGCTTCCTGAAGTATGATCCTGATGAGCAAAAGTTGACCCTGCTGAAGCCGTAATGCCAGCGCAGTCAATTATCTGACCATCGATGCACCGAACACGGACGTGGTGCTGGAATCCACAGAGATGATTGTGAATGAAAATCTGATCATCGAAAACGCTCGTTCCGTGAAAGTTTCCAGCACTGGTAATTGGGCACCGGTTTATGGAAAAGTGTACATCTACTGTCTTTGCCCTGTTACCCTTGAGCACACGGAAGCAGGCGCGAATTCGGGAGTTGCAATTAAAGGAATTGAGTTTGCCGCTCCGGTAAGTGCGAACGATTTTGTCTACTATACCAGCAATGCGCCTGACGCAACGCCGACGGATGCGGGCACTGGGACGATTCCGGCAAGAACTAAAAACTATCTGCGCATTGTGCCGAAAGTTTCCTATACGATTACGGCAGACGGTGCCACCATCACCGTGGATGGTAAGGCAGTGAACTCGGCCTTTGCGGGCGAAAAGGTCACCGTGGCCGCAGCAGACAGAGAAAACGCAGTGTTTACCAGCTGGACTGACCTGGACAGTGTGCTGACGTCTGACCAGCTGACAGCAAAAGAAGTCACCTTTACCATGCCGGACAAGAGCGTGACTCTGCTCCCGAATTACAAGCAGTACTACACCATCAACTCCAACGATACTGCTGTTATCATCAAGGTGGATGGCACGGAAGCTGGAAAGGCATTTCCGGGGCAGACGATCAGAGCTTGGGCACCGAACAAGGACGGCTGGGAGTTTGAAAAATGGAACGCGACCGGCGTTGATCTGGGCAATTGGGTCAACAAGGACTGGATCACCTTCAAGATGCCGGAAAGCAATGTTACCTTGAACCCGCATTATGCAAAGCTCTATGCAATTGAAGTGGTAAATGGTACGGCAGATATCACCTCGGCAAAAGAGGGTACGAAAGTTACCGTTACTGCGAAGGAACGTCCGGGCTATGAGTTTGCCCGCTGGGAGATTCTCGAGGGCAGCAATGCAGAGCTGGAAGACGAAAAGAACAAGATTGCGACTGTTACCGTGAAGGACACGGACGTGAAGGTGAAGGCCGTTTACAAGGAACTCCACGGCATTGCCATTGAAGGCGGCACCTTTACCGTCAATGGCGGCACCGCAGCGACAGCCAAAAAGGGCGACGCCATCGTTGCAACGGCAGACTCTGCCCCTGCAGGCCAGAAGTTCAGCCACTGGGAAGTGACCGGTGTGGACGGCCTGACGGAGAAGCAGCTGAAGAACGAGACCCTCGAGTTTACGATGCCCAAAGGAGAAGTGACCCTGAAGGCTGTGTTCAAGACTCTGCACACGATCGGCGTGAAGTTCAGCACTGCAGACAAGGACACCGCCATTGAGGGCGAGACCGTCACCATCAAGGCTGAGAGCCGCCCGGGCTATGTATTCGACCGTTGGGAAGTGAACAACGGCGATGTTGCTGTGGTTAACAAGAACGCGGAAGAGACCACCTTTGTCATGCCGGATGCGCCTGTGACCGCCGTCGCAAAGTATAAGAAGCTGCTGGGCATCACGGTGAACAGCGGCAAGGCTTATGTGGAAGATGCCGTGACCGATGCAGCCCTGAAGGGTAAACTTGTTGTCATCAAGGCCGACGAGATCGAAGGCAAGCGCTTTGACCAATGGAAGATCGTGTCTGGAGACGTGATCCTGGATAATCAGCGCGCACCTGAGACGAAGTTCACCATGCCGGAGACCGCTGTGGAAATCACGGCCGTATACAACGATCTGCATGCCATCACCGTGCACAACGGCAATGCCGATGTTGAAGAAGCTGTCATCGGCGACACTGTTAAGATCACGGCAAAGAGCCGCGAGGGCTATGTGTTCGACCGCTGGGAAGTGAACTACGGCAATGTGACGCTGGAAGATGCAAACAAGGCCGAAACCACCTTTACCATGCCCGACAGCATGGTCGTGCTGACTGCAAGATATAAGGCAATGCAGTCCATCACTCTGGAAAACGGCAAGGCCTATGCAGGCGGTGAGGAGATCACCACTGCGAAGAAGGGCACCGAAGTCACCATCAAGGCAGAAAATCTTGACGGCAAGGTCTTCGACCACTGGGAGATCGTCTCCGGCAATGTGACGCTGGAAGATGCAAACAAGGCCGAAACCACCTTTACCATGCCGGCCGAGTCCATCTCGCTGGAGGCTGTGTACAACACCATCCACAGCATCCGTGCCACATTCTGCACCGCAGACCCGGCCAGCGCTATCGTGGGCACGGAGATCACCGTTACTGCTGACGAACGCCCGGGCTACGTGTTTGACCGCTGGGAAGCCTCCGACGGCGTGGAGCTGACCGAGGACGGAAAGTTCACCATGCCCGATCATGATGTGACCATCGAGGCAAAGTATAAGCAGTACCACAGCATCGAAGTGTCCAAGGGCGTGGCCACGGACGCAGAGGGCAACCCCATTTCCAGCGCATTGGAAGGCACCGAGATCTGGATCGAGATCGACCGCGAACAGCGCAACCCGGACGAGTTCGAGTTCAAGCACTGGGAGAGTGGCCCGGAAGATCTGGAAATTGCCAACCGCAAGGCAGAGCGCACCAGCTTCACCATGCCGGACGAGGATGTGACCGTGGAAGCAAAGTTCCTGCACCTGCGTGAGATCACCGTCCATGACGGCACCACTTATGTGGAAGGCGAAGAGGGCGGCATCGCAAAGGCCGGCCAGACCGTTACCGTCAAGGCGGATGAGATCCCCGGCCTGAAGTTCGACCACTGGACGGTGGATTCCGGGAATGTTACGCTGACCACTGTGGACGAAGCAACCGGCGAAGCAACCTTTGAAATGGTGAACGAGCCTGTGGAGCTGACCGCCCACTACAAGGCAATGGTCACCGTGTTCAGCGTCCCGGCCAAGTTCAGTGAGGACACCGGCGAAGAGTCTGTGACCGAATGGGCAGATGTCGGTGAGATGGCAAACATCACCGCAGAAATCGACGAAGCAACCTTCCCCGGTATGGTGTTCGACTACTGGGAGATCGTGACCCCGGCAGACCTCAAGGCCGAGAACATCGAGGGCCAGACCATCGAGTTTAAAGTACCGAAGAGTGAAGTGAAGCTCGTGGCTCACTGGAAGAGCGACGCGCTCAACCCCAGTACTGACCCGAATGCTCCGTTGGACCCCGATTTCGACGTTGACCCCGTGGACGACGGCTCCGGCGCAGGCGGCGCAGGCGCTGCCATTGCCGCCGTGGCCGTTGGTGGTGCAGCCATCTGGGGCGGCTACGAGATCGCCACCCGCGTCATCCTGAACGGCCTGCTGCCCGAGGGCGCAGCCATCCCTGCAAACCGCGGCCAGCTGGCACTGTTCATCTGGACTGAGAAGGGCAAGCCCGAACCCGCCGCACAGCCCGCGTTTGCGGATGTGGCCGACGCTGACATGGCAAAGGCCGCACAGTGGTGCACCGAGCAGGGCACCATGGATGCCAAGGGCGACCGCTTTGAGCCCGAAGGCTGGACCCCGAAGTTCAAGGTGATCGAAGTGTGGAATAAGGCGTTCCCCAAGCAGTAAAACAGCAAACAGCCCCCGGCAGGCGCAAACCTGCCGGGGGCTTTGCTGTGCCTGCGGGCCGGGCATCTGCAACAGAACCGGCACAAATCATGCTTTTCACGCTGCTTTTAGGGCGATTCACGCAGGTTTGCTTCCAAAATCCGGTAAAGTGTGAGATAATCAAAGTACCGTAATACATACCCCCCCCCGTAATAATTTTCGCAAAGGAGGAACCCTATGAAACGAAATATTTTGGCCCGGCGGGCAGCTTCCGCTGCGCTGGCGGCGTGCATGATGTTCAGCCTTTCCGCCCCGGCTCTGGCCGCAAGCACCGATGCCCTGCTCCAGCAGAGCACCGCCGCCAAAAGCGCGGTGAGCGTGCTGGACGAAGAGAACGGTATGATGGAAGAAGAACCTGCGTATCAGATGAATCTCAAGAACGGCAGCATCAGAGTCTATATTGGGGAGGATGGCAAACAGTATGCCCAGCAGGGTGATTATGAAGCCCAGCAAAGTGGTAATCTGTCTATCACAACGGACGGCAGCCCGACGAACAAAACCCTGACCATCGAAGGCGGCACCACTGGTGCAAAAGTCACACTGTCTAATGTCAATATCGATGCTCCCGGCGCGGCAGTCTCGGTCAGCGGCAATGTGGAGCTGGTTATTACAGGCACCAACACCCTGCGCAGCGGCACGGACCGCGCCGGTCTGGAAAAGGCCGACGACAATGGAACGCTGACCATCGACGGCACCGGCTCGCTGGAGGCCTACGGCGGTAATGAGGCAGCTGGCATTGGCAGTAGAGCGAATAACAACGTCCGTAATATTGTCATCAACGGCGGCACCATCACTGCAGAGTGCACAGGGAGGGATGGTGCCGGCATCGGCGGCGGCCATTCTGGCAAGGCTGAAAATATCAGGATCAATGGCGGCGTGGTGACGGCCACGGGCGGCGAGTGGGGTTACGGTATTGGCAGTGGTTATAATGAATATTCGCTGTTGCCTACGACCATTACCATTACCGGCGGCACCGTGAAGGCCATTGCAGGAAAGCCCGGAGCAGCCATCGGCGCGTTGGCAAGTGCGAATGACCTGACCATGACCGGCGGCAGCCTTACCGTACAGAAATTCGAAAATAGTTGGGGCTGGATCATAAGTCCCAGCAGTACCATCGTTGAGGTGGACAAAAACAGCCTGACCGGTGCTATCACCTATTTGAACCAAGACGGCAAGGTGGAGGATACCGCAAACTGGGATATTACAGTCAATGAGACAGCTGTTAACGGTGTAAACTATAAAGATATCTTAGGTGATGGTGCCCTCTGCTATGACATTGAGAAAAAGACCCTGACGGCAAAAGAGAGGATCAATTATGTGCTGAAGGTCAGAGCGCCGGAGACGGATGTCATTTTGAACGGCGGCATCGGCGCAAGAAGTAGTTTGACGATCGGACAGCAAGGCGATTCGAGTGCTGTAGGTGCACACGATGTGACCGTTACCAGTGACCGGTATGATGCAATTCAGGGCGAGGCTGACATCAACTGCACCGGTAAGGTGAATATCCGCAGCGACAAAAGTATGGCTGTGAACGGAAGCCTGAACATTTATGATTCCAGCGAAGTGACGCTTTCTGCAGGCAGCAACGTTGTGAATGGCAGCGCAAATATCACCAGCAATGGTAACGTGGCCATTTACAGCACCGTTGGCAGAGCGGCGGAAAAACTGACCATCAACAACGCCGAGAATGTCACCATTTCCATCAGAGATGCCGCAGGAGCAGTCTCCGGAGATACCAAGATCACCGCTTCCGGTACTGTGACCCTGAAAAACAACGCACAGGGCGGCCGTGTGGGCACTGTTGCCTTTACACAGGCAGGCGGCAAAAACTACGTCTACTATACCAGACGAAGAGCCGGATGCAAAGCTGATCGACCCGCGCATTCATCCGCTCCCTGATACGGTAGAAAGCAGCTACCTGCGCATTGAGCCGAGGGAGGCTTACAGCATTACCGTTGCGAACGGCACCGCGCAGGTCGTTGGTGACACGGATGGAAAACTGACTACCGCCTTTGAGGGCGAAAAGGTCACGGTGAGCGGTAAGAACAGAAACCCGGATGTTACAAAGTTCGGCGGCTGGAAAGTGGTCAGCCCGGAAGGCTTTGAACTGACCGAAGAGCAGAAAAATACCGAAGAAAGCATGACCTTCACCATGCCGGCCAGCCCGGTGGAGCTGAAAGCTTCTTATAGCTTCCCGGCACCTGTATTAGATATGCAGGTCACAGTGAAGAACGGCACGATCCGCGTCGGAGAGGGCGAAAGCCAGACGGGCACGGTGTTCGTACAGCCGGGC
>ENA-OQKQ01000312-OQKQ01000312.1-human-gut-metagenome-genome-assembly--contig:-NODE-312-length-18015-cov-2.642498_pt1 | contig 18015 bp, 21 predicted proteins | sample MGYA00242651_ERZ504803 | MGnify/ENA primary metagenome ERZ504803 (study PRJEB26092, sample SAMD00036380) | human gut metagenome | host: Homo sapiens | study: EMG produced TPA metagenomics assembly of...
AAGTCGTCAACCTACTTCGAGGCGCATACCCCGATCTTTCGAACTCAAAAATTAGATTTCTAGAGGATGAGGGGCTCATTACCCCTCATCGTACGCCAAAGGGATACCGTCAGTACTCCAAGGAGGACGTTGATCGCCTGGAGGTCATTCTGCATTTGCAGAAGACTCGCTACATGCCGCTCAACGTGATTAAGCAGCGCTTGGAAAACGCCACGGACCTGTCAACGCTCGCCTACGAGGTGGGCTTGCTGTCCGATGTTCCGCTCAAGACGGAGCCCAAGGAGACTAAGCAAAAGCTGCATCCCATCGAGACCATTCCCGATATGCTGGGCGTCGAGATTTCGTTTATCCGCTCGCTCGCCGAGAACGACCTTATCCGCATTATCAAGAGTCCGCAGAATCGTGAGCTCGTCGATGGTCGCGATTTTCCGATCATCCGCTACTGCTCAGAGCTGTCGCGCTTCCATATCGAGCCGCGCAACCTGCGTCAATACGTGTCTTCCGCCAACCGCGAGTCCTCGATGTTTGAGCAGGTGCTCGTGAGCATGCTCGGAATGGATACCTCCGATGACGAGCGCGACGCCAAGCTCGAGCGTGCGTTTAAGAAGCTTCACGACCTGACGGAAGGTGTGCACACTGCGTTGCTCAAGAACCGCGTTTTTGAGTCGCTCAACGCCGTGGTCGAGGACGCCGACATCGATGCACTTGATGAGGAAATCACACGCTCCGAGTCCACCAAGGCCAAAAACGAAGAAACTGCCGCGCCTGCTTCGCACGAGGATTCTCTCGTAAAGCCGCTCAAGGTCGTCGCCCCTTCGCACTCCGGCACCGTCACCGCGGGCAAATAACCGCTGCTGATATTTCGGCAACTCATTGAAAGGTCATGCAATGTACGACTTCGAATCTCAAATCGTCGACATCCCCGACTATCCCGAGCCCGGAGTCGTCTTTAAAGACATCACGCCGCTCTTTGGCAATCCCGAGGCGCTCAAAGCCATGACCGATGCCCTCGCCGAGCACTTTGCCGGCATGGGGATCACCAAGGTCGTGGGTCCCGAGGCTCGCGGCTTTATGGTTGGCGTACCGGTGGCTGTAGCCCTTGGCGCCGGCTTTGTTCCCGCACGTAAACCGGGCAAGCTGCCGCGCGAGACCGTAAGCCAGAGCTACGAGCTCGAGTACGGCACCGATTCAATTGAGATCCATGCCGACGCTATCAGCTCTAAAGATACCGTGTTGATTCTGGACGACTTGGTCGCGACGGGCGGAACCGTCGAGGCAACAGGTAAACTGGTGCGAGATATGGGCGCAAAGCTTATCGGTTACGGTTGTATACTTGAGCTTGCGTTTCTCAACCCGCGCGAGAAGCTCACGCCATCTGATGACGATGTGGAGCTCTTTAGCCTGGTGACGGTAGGCTAGCCGTTACCCTTAGTTACTGGAAAGGAAGCTACATGCGCACAGCAAACACGCACAAAAACATGGCACGCTGCGCTGCTACGGCAACCCTCGCTTGTGTTTTGGGCTTGGGCCTCGCGGCTCCTGCCTACGCCGATACCGCATCCGACCTTGCCGCTGCTCGTACGAAACTCGAGCAGATCGGCACCCAAACCCAGCAGATTTACGATGAGCTTGCCACGCAGACGCAGGCGCTCGATCAGACTGCCGGCGAGATCACGCAAAAGCAGCAGGAGATCGCCGATGGTCAGGCCAAGCTCTCGACCTATGTCGCCGGCGAGTACAAAACCGGCGGTCTGAGCCTGCTTCAGGTTTTGACGGGTGTCGATGATCTGAGCGATATGCTCAACCGTCTGTTCTACTACGGCAAAGTTTCCGATAAGCAAGCTCAGACCATTCAAGAGGTCAAGGAGCTTAAGCAGCAGCTCACCGATAAGCAGGCCGAGCAGGAGAAGAACGTCGCCACCACGCAAAAGAAGGTCGACGAGCTTAATGCCCAGCAGGCTGAAGCCCAGAACGTCGTAAACTCCCTGGATTCGCAGCTGCAGGCCGAGCTCGCTGCCGAGGCCGAGGCCAACGCTGCGCTGCAGGCTGGCATTAATGCTAGCACCGCCGAAAAGGCCACGGTGAGCAACGACACCGCCGGTACGACCGAGAACACCAACAATGGCGGCCAGACCAACAATAACAACAACCAGGGCGGCAACACGCCGGCTCCCGCACCGCAGCCTGCCCCCACGCCCGCTCCGGCTCCCACGCCTTCAGCACCGAGTCAGTCTGTTGATGGTGGCTCCGTTGTTTCGCGCGCCTACAGCAAGCTCGGCTATGCGTATTCTTGGGGCGGCATTGGACCGAACAGCTTTGACTGCTCCGGTTTTGTAAGCTATTGCCTCACGGGACGCTACTGCCGTCTGGGCACCACGGTCGACTTCATGGGTTGGACCCGTGTGTCCGATCCGCAACCCGGCGATGTTGTGGTTAACTCCTACCATACCGGCATTTATATCGGTAATGGTCAGATGATCCATGCTTCCGACTACAAAACGGGCGTCATCATCAGCTCCGTTGCCGCCGGCATGAACAACAATTACATTTTCGTGCGCTACTAATTTATTACTGCAGCGAACGAACGTGGGCCTCGCGATCTTGAGTCACGAGGCCCATTCTTTTTTCCCTACCGTTTGCCATAAAATCAGAACGGCTATCTAGTATTCAAAACTAGATAGCCGTCCAATCAATCAAAAAGATGGCTATAATTGTTGGGGAACAACTAGAAAGGACCCTCAATGAGCTGGGCACTTATCTCAGATTCGAGCTGCAATCTTCGCGATTGGCAACCGACTGCACCCCGTACCACCTTTGCATTCGCTCCTCTCAAAATTCGAGTAGGGGAGCGCGAATTTGTCGACGACCTTTTGCTCGATGTTCACGAGCTTAATGTTGCCATTCAGTCGGAAGCCAGCGCATCATCGAGCGCCTGCCCAAGCGTGGGGGAGTGGGCTGAGCTCTTTAAGCTCGCCGACAAGACGATCTGCATGCCAATCTCGGAGGGTGTCTCTGGAAGCTATAACGCTGCCGCTACGGCACGCGATATGGTACTTGCCGAGGAGCCCAATCGTCAGATTCACCTGGTCAATTCGCGGGCAGCAGGCGGCAAGATGGATCTGATCTTCTTGCTGTTTGATCGTTATCTTGCAAGTAACCCGGACGTTTCCTTTGAGGACGCCTGCGCTTACTTCGACAGTCTCGAGCAAAACAGCAAGATTCTCTTTAGCCTGTGTAATTACGAGAACCTTGCAAAGGCAGGACGCATTCCTAAGGCAGCCGGCGTCATTGCCAACAAGCTCAATATTCGCATTTTGGGCACGGCGAGCGAGGCCGGTAAAATCGAGCTCGTCGGGCACACGCGTGGCGAAAAGAAGATGCTCAACAAGATCATCGACACCATGGAAGCCGAAGGTTTTACGGGCGGCGAGGTCGTTATCGACCATGTCGAGAATGAGGCAGGCGCCCAAGCACTTGCCAGCCGAATTGTGGAGCGCTGGCCAGGCTCCAAGACTATCATCATGCCCTGTAACGGGCTAGATTCATACTATGCCGAAATGTATGGGCTCATTATCGGCTACGGCATGGGCGTGGCTTCGGGCCAATAACGTCCAACCAAGCAAAAATACGGGCGGGACAAAGTGGCAGATAGCCCTTTGTTCCGCCCGTTTTATACGTCGGCTAGCTATTAAACCCATTAAACTTTAGATAGCTCATCAGGTACGCTTTCGAAACGAAGGATGAAACCGCACTGCGCACAAGCAGCGACTCACGCGTTACCTGATGCGCCGTATCGGGAACCGGCGCCTGCTCGACGGAAAACGCCGAACGAATCGATGCCTCGAGCTGATCGACCACATAATCGAAGGCCGTCGGGGCATCGTAGCTCAAACGCTGAATGTTAAAGAGTGCCTGCACCGCAGCAATAGGTAGCACCTGCTTAAAGATGCAGATAGCGATCAGGCGGGCAATTTGCTCGCGGCCATATTGCTTTTTTGACCGGAGCAGGCACCAGGCCAACCTTTACGTAGTTATTGATCATCGATGGCGTAATGATAGGTTGCTCAACGCAAATGGACAGCGGCTCCATCCACAGCGCAACATACTCAATGACCTGGTCGCGGTAGAGCGTCACATTGGGCAACTGGTCATAGCGCGGCAGACTCAACGTATTGAGTTTGCGAACGATATCGGACTGAATAAATGCATCGGGCAGCACAGTGGGCTGAATATCCTCAGGCTTAATGCTGACCGATGTATCGGACATCGGGATAACGCGTTTGGCGTGGTTCATAAGGATCCTCCGTTCATTTATATATTGTATTCTACGTTATCTAGTTTTGCATACCACATAGTCGCCAAGTAAAAGTGGTTGGACAGCACATTGATACACCGTCCAACCACTTTGTTAAAAGATAACAACCTTACATAAGATATATTATCGTACTTATCAGCGGAGAAACGCGTATGCGCTCGTTGCTGCTATGGCTCCGTCAGAAACGGCGGTCACAACCTGACGTAAGCGCTTGGAACGGATATCGCCAGCAGCAAATAGACCTGGCGTGCGGGTCGCCATGGATTCATCAGTCAGAATGCCGCCATCAGGCGCCAGATCGACAAGATGCTCAACAAGCTCGGTATGGGGTTGCGTCCCGGTAAAGACAAAGATGCCAAACGAGCCAGGCTCAAAGGTCTCAGCATGCGTCTTACCGCTTGCATTGTCCTTGAACGTAATTGTCGTGGGCATCGCTTCACCAGAAAGCTCAACAATACTAGTTTGGTACCTAACTGTAATATTGTCCTTTTTGAGTACTTTCTGAACAACACCATCAGGCGCACGGAACTGGTCGCGGCGCAGCACGATGGTCACACTGCTGGCAATGTCTGACAGGAACAGTGCCTCTTCGCATGCCGAATTGCCACCACCGATTACAAAGACCTGTTTGCCGCGGAAGAACATGCCGTCACATGTTGCGCAATATGAAACGCCACGACCGCGATAGGTATCCTCGCCAGCGAAACCTGCCGGACGCGGCGTGGCACCCATGCAAGCGATAACGCTCGAGGCAAGCGTATCGCCCATATCGTGATGCACCGTAAACAGCGCTGCATCGGCATCGTAATCGATACCCGTAACCATGCTCCATGTAACCTGCGCTCCCAGCCCCTCTGCATGTTGCTGAAAACGCTCGCCGAGTTCGGCGCCACTCAAGAGCGGAATGCCCGGATAGTTCTCGACCTCATTGGTCGTGGCGATCTGTCCACCCGACATGCCCTGCTCAATCACGGTCGTCGTCAGGTTGGCACGTGCAGCGTAAATGGCGGCAGCATAGCCCGCGGGGCCTCCACCGATAATCGCAACATCAATCGGCTGATCGGTAGTCATGAAGAATCCTCTCGTCGAAACGTTGTCGTTCTTTGCGCTCATACCCAAATTTACGTGAACATGACACTCATGCACTACAATGATAAATCGCGTAACAAAGCTGAAGGGGAGTTATCGATGGATCAAACGCAGACGAGCAATAGCGCTCCCCTGCCCATGCAAGCCACTCCCCAACCGGAGCAAATGACCGTTTTACCTGCACTAAAAAACCCCTGGTAACCATTGTGCACGCATCAGTTGGATCGGGCCACAAAGCCGCCGCCAACGCGATTGCACAAGCATTTGACCTTATCCGCGGCACCAAGGGAATCCCTGAGGATGTTGAGATCGAAGTCCTGGATATCCTCGAATTTGGACGCATTAGGTTCGATGGTAATAAAACAGCAGCTTCGTTTTACCGGCGCCGACGCGTCCCATATATGACCTAACCTGGGCGATACACGTTTACGGGACATCTGCTCTGGGGCGGAGGCACGGCATGGTCACGTATTATGTTCCCTGCCTTCAACGAATATGTCCGCACCCGCAGGCCCATAGCCGTGGTCGCAACACACATCACGGCGGCCAACGTCGCTGTGGGTGCCCGCGTCATCACGGGTATCGATTATCCCGTCATCTGCGTCCCGACCGACTACGAAGTCGAAGGCTTTTGGCCCCACAAGGACACCGATCTGTTCTGCGTAGCCAACGAATTTATGGCCGAGACACTTCGCCCCCGTAAAGTTCCCGAGACCAAAATCCGCATTACAGGCATCCCCATTCGCGCCGGGTTTGATACGGACTACAATCGCGAGGAAGAACTCGAGAAGTTCAATCTCCCCGCTGACAAGACCGTTGTGTTGGTGATGGCCGGTGCCAGTTTGCCTCAACCGTACGTTCGCTTTCGCGCGGAGATGGACCGCACACTCCCCTTCCTGCGCAGCTTCGAGGACATGCACTTTGCTTTTTGCCGGGCAAGGATGAGGAATACGCCACCCGCCTCAAGACGCTCTTCGACGCCATGAAGCTCGAAAACGTCACGGTTCTGGACTACGTGGACGATATGGCAGCCCTCATGCACGGCTGCGACCTGGCAATCCTCAAATCGGGCGGACTCACGGTCACCGAGTGCCTATGCGCACATCTGCCGATGATCCTGCTGGGCAAATCATACGGTCAGGAAAAGGCCAACACCACGATGCTTACCGGCATGGGCGCCAGCATGCACGTCACCACCGCACGCGAGCTCATCGTGACGCTTCGTCACCTGCACGACCACCCTGAGTCGCTCAAAGCGCTACTCATCAACGGCGAAGTACTACGCCGCCCCCACGCAGCCGAGGACATCGCCATCGCAACCATGGAGCTAGTACGGCAAACCCCAAAAGCGCAAACGAGCCTTCTGCCGCTTCTACTGGGGCGGAAAGCCCGCGCATATCCGCTAGTCGAATGTCCGCCGCTCTGCCGGAGCCGCCCTTATATCATTCCATGCTCAAACATTCTCGCTTCACAGGGCGCACTAAACCCATCCGTCCGGGACTCACCCATATCATTCCATGCTCAAACATTCTCGCTTCGCTGCGAAACTGCGCGTGGAACGATATGGGTGAGTCCCGGACGAGAGGCTTCCTGCTTGAAAACAAATTGCAATCCGACTAGAAAGCCGGTGCGACAAAGGAGAAACTCCCTTGTCGCACCGGCTTACAAATTGATTAATGATATCAGCTTCCAGCGAAGAGGCACGGTAGTTACAAGCATGCAAACGTAGCTCACCCGTGGGAGGGCCCTATATATCGTCCCACGCGCAGTTTCGCAGCGCAGCGAGAATGTTTGAGCATGGGATGATATATAGGGCCCTCCCACGGGTGAGCGGACGGAAGCAACTAAGCGACGCCGGAGGAGCCGAAGCCTCCGTTGCCTCGGTCGGTTTTGTCTAGTTCGTCTACCTCTATGAGGTTGACCGTGGGGACTTCTTGGATGACGAGTTGGGCTATGCGGTCGCCTTTGTTGATTTGGATGTTGTTGGAGGGGTCCAGGTTGATGAGGATAACCTTGAGTTCTCCTCGGTAGTGGGCGTCGATGAGGCCCGGCGTGTTAACTATAGACAGGCCCTGCTTGATGGCCAAGCCGCTGCGGGGCTGGACGAAGCCGGCGTAGCCATCGGGCAGGGCGATGGCCAGCCCAGTAGAGACCAGACGGCGTTCGAAGGGCTTCAGAACGCAGTCCTCGTTGGAGCGCAGATCCAAGCCGGCATCGGTGGGATGGGCGTATTTGGGAAGCTCGACGGTGGGGTCGAGACGCTTTATGTTGACGGTAATGCAGGACATGGAATCACCTTAGCTTGTCGAGCTCTTGCAGAAACTCATCGACGTCTTTGAAATCGCGGTAGACCGAGGCAAAGCGGATGTACGCCACCTTATCGATCTTGGCCAAGCGCTTGAGCACCATGTCACCCAACTCATGCGACGTGACGGCCGTCAGCGTGCGAGAGCGCAGCTCGACCTCGATATCGTCGATAATCTCATTGAGCTTCTTAGTGTCGATATCGCGCTTGATGGTGGCACGCATCAAGCCGACGAGCAGCTTATTGCGATCGAACCGCTGCTTAGTTCCGTCCGACTTAATGACCTCAATTGGGTCTTCGCATCGCTCGAACGTTGTAAAGCGGTAGTTACACGAGCAACATTCGCGACGGCGCTTAATGGTGTTATTTGACTCCTGCATACGGGAATCAACGACGCGGGTATGTGCCTTGCCGCATTTAGGACAGCGCATGGTACCTCCTCTTAAACGATAACAAGAGTACCATGCGCAGCGCGATAATGATTACGAACGAGCAGGAACCTTAAGATGCGCACTGGCGGCGAGCGAACCATGCTCCAGATGATTGACGTTACGGATCATGTCGGAAGTCTCTTGCGTGGAAAGGCCTTCGATTGGATATTCCTCGGCAAGCGACCAAAGAGAATCACCAGGCTGAACGCGAATGGTCTCGTAGGTAACGTTGGAAACGGACTCGGCATACGCGGCGTGACGAGCGCTAAAGACCGACGTAGCGAGGACAAAAAAGAGCGTGAGCGCAACGGCGACGGCAACAATCGTCGAAACCTTCAGGGCAGCGGGAGTCGGCGCGGCAACAGCATACTGAGTGCGAGCAGACTTTACGGGCAAAGGCTGATAACCGGAACGTCCACCCTTGACAACAGTAAAAGCGGGCGCGGCAGGCGTCTCGAGCTTAAGGGCGAGGTTTCCCTGGACCATATTCGTTGCGTTCATCATGTTCTCCTCTCGCGTGTTTTGCTGAGAACAGTTTTATCAAGCCGCGCGGACAAAAATGTCTAGCGCGAGAACGAATGTTCGGTTATTATTATCTTCGAACAGTTGTTCCTGTCAAGCAAAATTCGAACATTTGTTTGACATGGGTAGAGAGGATGCCCTGATGGCTCGCAAAATTACCAAGCGTCAGCAGCAAATTTACGACTTCATCAAGGAATATCAGCAGGAGAAGGGTTATCCGCCCAGCGTGCGCGAGATGGCTTCTGCCGTGGGCCTATCCTCTCCCAGCACCGTGCACGCCCATCTCTCTGCCCTGGAGGCGCGCGGGCTACTCAAGCGCGATGCCACCAAACCGCGCGCCCTGGAACTCTTTAACGAGGACGGTTCCTCTGTCTCAATTTCTAAATCTGACGAGCCCACCGCACCTCGCGGAACGGTCTCGCTACCGCTCGTTGGTCGCGTCGCGGCTGGGATTCCCATTCTGGCCGAGCAGAATATCGAAGACACTTTTACTATCCCGACCGAAATCGCCACTGATCAGGGTTCCTTTATCCTTGAGGTGCATGGGAGCTCAATGATCAATGTCGGCATCTTCAATGGAGATTACATCATCGTCCGTGAACAAAAGAGTGCCATGAACGGCGAAATTGTCGTGGCCATGATTGATGGTTCAGCGACCGTCAAGACGTTCTACAAGGAGCAGGGACGCGTACGCCTGCAGCCCGAGAATGACACCATGGAGCCTATCTATGCAACGAATCCCATCATCTTGGGCAAAGTCGTCGGCTTAATGCGCCGGTTCTCGTAATGCAAAAACGCATCACCATCTTTGATACCGTCCGCGGGTTTACGATGATTTCAATGGCAGGTTTTCACGCTTGCTACGATCTCGCCTACCTGTACGACTGGGATATGCCCTGGTTTACCCAGACCGTCTTTCAAGACATCTGGCGCGCCAGCATCAGCTGGGTATTTTTGTTTATCGCGGGTTGGATGTGCACCCTTTCGCGCAACAATATCAAACGTGCCGCCAAATACGCCTTAGCAGCACTCGTCGTCTGGCTGGCAACAACACTTGTCTCAGTCGACGATTCGGTTAATTTTGGCATCATCTACTGCATGGCCGCATGTACCGGCATCGTGGCGTTGACCGATCCCGTCCTTAAGAAGATATCGGCGAGATGGGGCATGTCGCTATGCCTTGCGTTGTTCGCCCTCACCTGGAGTATCCCCAAAACGATCTACCCTGTCCCCTACCTGGCGTGGCTGGGATTTCCGAGCCTTGGGTTTGTTTCAGGTGATTACTACCCCATCATCCCGTTTATCTTTATGTATCTTGCAGGACTACTTCGCCGCACATATAGCGCAGGGATCGATAAGACCGCCCTAAGCTGGCCTACGCCAACCCCTGCCGCGCTCGCCAGCCTTGGACGTCATGCACTCCCCTTTTATCTGCTGCATCAACCCATTATTCTGGGCTTTTTGGAGCTCGTCTACTCGGTGCGATAACGCTTGAGCCGCGGCGCGATACGGGCCGGCAGCTTCGCCACAATACGAACGCCGTCCTCAAGATATTCCTCGTGCAAAAGGGTTCCCTGCTCATGCACCAGCGTGATGAGGGCGCCCTCGCGATACGGGATATCAGCAGAGAGCAACACATCGGTAGCAGCCGCCTCACGAGCAATACGGTCGACGAAATCGTCGAGTCCCTCGCCCGTCTGGGCCGAGAACAGCACGGCCTCGGGATAGCGACGACGGAAGCTCAGACGATCAACGCTATCGAGAAGATCGATTTTATTGAATACGGTCAGCGTTAAACGCTCTCCAGCGCCGATCTCATCAAGAACGCGGTCGACAGCCTCAAGCTGCCGCTCATAGTCCTCGTCAGACGCATCTACGACTTTGAGAATTAGATCGGCACCCAACACCTCGGACAGCGTCGATTTAAAGGCATCGACCAGACCATGCGGCAGCTTTTGAATAAAGCCGACGGTATCAGTAATCGTCATGCCGCGACCGCCGGGCAGGCGATACGAACGCGTCGTCGGGTCGAGCGTAGCAAACAGCTTGTCCTGCGAAAGTACCGTAGAGCCGGTCAGGCGATTGAGCAACGTCGATTTACCGGCATTGGTATAACCGGCTAACGCGACGCGAAACGCCGGTGACTCAATGCGGCTCTTGGACTGGACATCGCGATGCTGTTCAACCTGCTTGAGCTCACGACGAAGCGCGGCAATCTTATTGCGAATCAAGCGACGGTCAACCTCGAGCTGGCTTTCACCCTGGCCAAAGCGCGAACCGATGCCGCCGCGCGTCTGCTCCTTGGCAAGATGGCTCCACATGCCACGCAGACGAGGCAACAGATATTGAAGCTGCGCCAGCTGCACCTGTAGACGACCCTCGCGCGTCTGGGCATGCAGGCCGAAAATATCAAGAATGAGCGCCGTGCGATCGATGATCTTAACCGGTTCGCCCACGGCCTTCTCCAGATAGGACTGCTGTGAAGGCGTCAGATCGTCGTCAAAAATAACGACATCGGCATCCATGCGATGCACTAAGCCGCACAGCTCTTCAACCTTGCCGGAACCGATAAACGATTTAGGATAGGGTTTAACCAGTCGCTGCGACAAACGAGCAACACACCGGGCGCCAGCCGTGTGCGCCAGGCGCTCAAGCTCATCGAGCGAGCGATCGAGCGGCCACGCATTGTCGCGCCACTCGACGCCGACAAGAATGGCACGCTCAGGCTCGGGTGCTGTGGGAACGAGGGGAAACCGGGCCATCAGGCAGCCTCGATGCGATGCAAGATATCCTCAACGACCTCATCGACCGTATATTCGTCCATATCGAACCACACAATACGATCGTCGCGCTTAAACCACGAAAGCTGACGCTTGGCATAGCGACGCGAACGCATCTTAATGAGTTCACGAGCCTCATCCATAGTCATCACACCGTTAAAAGCATCAATGATTTCTTTGTAGCCAATCGCCTGCATCGAAGTGAGCGCATCTTCAAGCCCCTGGTCCATAAGGCCACGGACCTCATCAACAAGACCCTGCTCAAACATGAGGTCAACGCGCAGGTTAATGCGCTCGTAAAGCAGCTCACGATTGCGTGTCAAGCCAAACCACAAGGCATGATAATGCTCACATGGAACACTAAACTGTGACTTTTGCTGTGCGTAGGAAACGCCGTCATCATGCATTTCGAGCGCACGAATCACGCGGCGCACATTATGAGGATGAATGACCGCGGCAGACTCAGGATCGCGCTCGGCAAGCAGCTTATGCAGCGCTTCCTCACCAATGCGCTCGGCAAGTTCCTGATAACCCGCACGGCGATCGTCCTCAAGTTCTCCCGAGGGAAAATCCATCTCATCGAGGGCGGCCTTGAGATACAGGCCCGTACCCCCGCAAAACACCGGAAGACGTCCAGACCCGAGCAGGCGCTCAACATGCGCGCGAGCGTCTGCCTGGTAAAGCGCCGCAGAGTACGCGACGCCCGGCTCTACGATGTCAACGAGACGCAGAGGCGCCGTACACTCATCGGGCGTCATCTTTGCGGTGCCGATATCCATACCGCGATAGATTTGCATCGCATCGCACGACAGCACTTCAGACGAAAGGCGAGCGGCCAAACGGTCAGCGACGTCACTTTTACCAACCGCCGTCGGACCGACGATCGCAACGGCGGAAAGACCTGCCCCGGGAGAAATCATTAGCGCGGCTCACCCACAACGGAGCCTGACAAATACCACGTCTTAGCAACGTCGACGTCAACATCAACGATCTTACCGACAAGCTGGTCGATGCTATATCCCTCGGGAATGGGCGCATGAACGGTCTGATTCTTGGGGCTCTTGCCCAGCAGCACCGCATCGTTCTTTTTACTCGTACCCTCAATGAGCGCCGGCACCACGGTATGGAGCTCACCCTGGTTGTACTCGTGCGCTGTCGTCTCGATAACCTTGACCAGACGGTTAAAGCGCTCAAGGATGACCTCGTGCGGTGTGGGATCATCAATCTCGGCGGCCGGGGTACCAGCGCGCTTGGAGTAGATGAAGGTATAGGCCTGGGCATAGCGGACCGTCTCGGCAAGCGAGAGCGTCTGCTCAAAGTCTTCTTCAGTCTCGCCTGGGAAGCCAACGATAATGTCGGTCGAGAGCGCGATATCGGGCATACGGTTGCGAATGCGATCGACCAGGCCCAAATAGTCCTCACGTGTATAACGGCGATTCATCTCTTTGAGGATCCGCGTCGAACCTGACTGGACGGCCAAGTGCAGCTGCGGCATAACGGCAGGCGTCTCGGCCATGGCGTCGATGGTCTCGGGCAACAGGTCCTTGGGATGCGAAGACGTAAAGAAGATGCGCTCCACACCCGTATCGCCCACGGCACGCAGCAGATCGGCAAAACGCGGCTTGCCAAACAGATCGCGACCATATGAGTTAACGTTTTGGCCCAGCAGCGTAATCTCACGCACGCCCTGGCGCACCAAACCGGTCACCTCGTCGACAATCTCCTCGAAGGGGCGGCTCTTTTCGCGACCGCGCACGTACGGCACGATGCAATAGGTGCAGAAATTATTGCAGCCCGTCATGATGGGCACCCAAGCGTGATACTGGGTCTCTCGATGCCACGGCATGCTCATGGCATCCGTATCCTCATGCTCATTGGTGCGGATATGACGCTTGCCGTCAAGGAACGCCTCGGCAATGAGCTCGGCCACATGTGCGATAGAATGCGTGCCAAAGATGACATTGACGTTATCGACGTTGGTGAGCAGTCCCTCGCCATCACGCTGCGCGATGCAGCCGCCCACGGCAACCACACGCTTGCCCGAAGGCGAAGGCGGCAGGCTTTTGCAGGAATTGCACTGACCGTACAGGCGAGTATCGGCGGCCTCGCGCACGCAGCATGTCATGAAGACAACGATATCGGCATGCTCAAGATCGAGCGCCATGAGGCAACCATACGAATCGAGCAGACCGCTCACGCGCTCAGAGTCGTGCTGATTCATCTGGCAGCCAAAGGTGCGGATAAAGTAGGTTTTACCGGCAAGAATATCGCGTACGGAACGCTGATCCATGTGCATAAGTCCTAACGTTGGGGAGCGAAACGAGGCTAGCAGAAGCTATGCCACAGGCTTAACATCATCCATGACGACGTTATCCATAGCAGCTCGATTGATCTGGTGAACGTAGATAGAAAGGCGGATAGCCGTGCGCGACTCCCCGTTAATGAGAATGTCGGAGAACACGGGCGCGCAGGAAATATCAAAACCGGTTGGGATCAAAAAACCGCGCGCGATGGCAACGGCCTTAATGGCCTGGTTGACAGCACCGGCGCCGACACACTGGATGTTGACGGGTACACCATCCTTGACCATGCCGGCGATGGCGCCGGCAACGGACGCGGGCGATGATTTGCTTGATACCTTCAGGCAATCCATGAAGAAACTCCTGCGTTTAAAAGTACGTTTTAACTGCAATAACTGTATCGTACCGAGAGGACTCGGTAAAGGCACTATTCCTCTTTGGCAAGATCGAAGGTCACAGTGATTCGATCACGCGAAACACGAATCTTTGGGTCGCCGCAAAGGTTGAGATAGTACCTGGCGGCAAGGTCATTGAAGTCCCGCTCCACAGCACGCGAAAACTGTGCCATGTCATCCTTGGCAATACGTAGCCCGCGACGATCCTTCGCGAGATCGACAGGAGCCGGCGCATGCGAGGACGAATCACGCTCGCGCAGCAGACGCGCGGTCACACCGCGAACGGGCTTAATCTGCCCTGCCAAAATGCGATGTGCCGTGCGCTCGGACATCCCAAGACCCAAACCCGAGCAGATACGGATAAAGTCCTCGGCATCAGAGGCAAGGCCTAAACGATCGACAACCGGAAGCTCGCTCTCGTCATCAATAAACAGGAGACGAGACGTATCGAGCCGACTTGACGCCTGAGCATAAAGGGTCGCGGCAATCTCAGACGGAGAACCAAGATAGACATCGCAACCACGCAGCTCCTCGAGCGCAAACTCACAGGCAGCGCGAATAATACTTATGCGGGCCGCGAGCACAGACATAACGTCCGTCCTCATCCTTGACGGCCTGGGGCCAGCTGGACTGATCGGCACGCTCACTGAGGCGGTCGGCTGCAACGCTCACCTTAAAGGCTGAACCAGATCGACGCCGGACGTGACCACACGGGCCTCGTCGGTGTTCTGCTTGATCGAAAACATGCCATGCCACGACCGTGAACGCCCCAACGGTCCATCTTCATGCTCTCGAGCTTGGAGGTAACGCGGGCATCGAAGATTCGCTCTTGCATATCCTGCGGAACGCCCGAACCGTTATCCAGAAAGACAAGCGTGCGGACGCCATCTTCCTTGGTCGTGGCGAGATAGACCTTGTCGGCGCCGGCATCGCGAGCATTACGGAGCATTTCGATGACGATATCCTCGACATGCTGAATGTCGTGTTTTGCCTGGCGCCGCTCGGCCTCCGAAACGCGGAGGCGGACATACCCCTCGCCAAGGTTCTCCTCGACGCGAAGGTTGCCCTCCCCGACATCGACGCGATAAATGAGATGAGCTCGTTCGCGTCGCTCATGTTATTTAGCGATATCGACAGCGCGGCTCTCGCGAATCACGACGACGCGCACCTGACCGGGATACTCCATCTCTTCCTCGATCTGATGGGCGATATCGTGAGCCAGGACCGTGGACTGGGCATCGGAGATCTTGTCCGGCTGAACCATGACGTGGACCTCGCGACCAGCCTGCATGGCATAGGTACGCTCGACGCCTTCATGGGAGTTGGCAATCTCCTCGAGCTTCTCAAGACGCTTGATGTAGTTCTCGGCAGACTCGCGACGGGCACCGGGGCGAGAGGCGGAGACGGCATCGGCGGCCTGTACCAGGACATCGAGCACCGTGTTGGGGTCGACATCGGCATGGTGAGCCTCGATAGCGTGGACGATAACGGGCTTCTCACCATAACGGCGGGCAAGCTCGGCGCCGATGACGGCATGCGGGCCCTCGACGTCGTGATCGATTGCCTTGCCAAGGTCGTGCAGCAGGCCGGCGCGCTTGGCGGTCACAACGTCCAGGCCAAGCTCGGAAGCCATCACGCCGCACAGGTCAGAGACTTCGAGGGAGTGCTGAAGCACGTTCTGACCAAACGAAGTACGGTAGCGCAGGGCACCAAGGGTCTTGACGATCTCGGGATGCAGGTCGTGAATGCCGGTATCGAAGGCAGCCTGCTCGCCAGCCTCGCGCACGCGCTGCTGAACCAGGTCGGCAGCCTTGTGATACATCTCCTCGATGCGGGCGGGGTGAATGCGGCCGTCGGCGATGAGGTTCTCGAGGGCAACACGAGCGGTCTCACGACGGACCGGGTCGAAGCTCGAAAGAACGACGGTCTCGGGCGTATCGTCGATCACGAGGTTGACACCGGAAACCTGCTCGAAGGTCCGGATGTTGCGACCCTCGCGACCGATGATACGGCCCTTGAGGTCATCAGAGGGAATGTGCACGGAGGTAACGGTGACCTCGGCTGTGTGGTCGGCAGCGCAGCGCTGAATCGCCAGGGACAGAATCTCCTGGGCGGTCTTGTGGCACTCGGCGCGAACCTGCTGCTCGGACTCGCGAATGATCGTGGCGGCCTCGTGGGTGACCTCGCCGCGAACCTTATCGAGGAGCTCCTTGTGGGCGTCCTCGCGGGTAAGGTCGGCAATACGCTCGAGCTCGGAGGTCTGCTTAGTGCAGAGCTCCTCAAGCTCGCGGGAGCGCTTCTCGACCTGACCGGCCTGGCTGGACAGCTGGTGCTCACGCTTGTCGAGAGCGTCGTTTCGGCGATCAAGGGACTCCTCGCGCTGCATCACGCGGTTCTCAAGCGTACGAATCTCGCTCTTACGCTGCTTGTCCTCGGCCTCGGCGGCCTGCTTGTTCTTGATGATCTCCTCTTTAGCCTCGAGCAGAGCCTCTTTTTTGAGGGTCTCGGCCTGACGCTTAGCATCACCGATCAGGGACTCAGCCTGTGCGTGTGCCGACTGGATCTTTTCGTCGGCCTCGTGAAGACTACCCTGCTTGGCGGTGCGCATGTAGGCAATGGCGGCGATGGCACCCAAAACGATGCCAACGAGCGCTGCGATGATAGGCATGCTCACTCCTTTTTATGGATTCGTTACACAACAAAGCGAACCGTCCTTACGAACGGCTCGCGACATTTGAGTAATATGGGCGCAGCTTATGCGGGTCGGATACAGATAAACATATAAACAAACTCATCACAGATGAGCACATATCACAAAGCAAATGACAGTGTTTATCGTACGTTGAACCACAACAACTGTCAAATAAATGGCCCCAGCACGGCGGCTAAAACGCGGTGAACGGCAGGGCAACAAAGCGCATACGCCTAAACTGCACATTCCTCGCGTTCGGCATCGAGACGTGCCTTAACGGCATCGGCGGCGATGTGATACGAGAAGCCCTTGCCCATCAAAAACCGAACCAGTTTTTCGAATCCGCGCGTCTCTGGAACACGACGCTTGGCGAGCAGGGCTGACGCACGCGTCAAATCGTCTTCGACGGCAAAATAATCCTCGGGATAACCGGGAATGTCATCGAGCACGACATGACGGCGCTTGAGCTCGGTCTCGATTTTGCGCTGTCCCCAACCGCGCCGCTTGCGCTCCTCGATAAAGTACGAGCAAAAGCGGCTCTCGTCTAAAAAGCGATACTCGGTGGCGCGCTCGACGGCGAAATCGATCGCAGGCTGGTGAAAGCCGTAGCGAGCCAGCTTGTCACGGACCTCACCCGTCGCATGGTCGCGGCGCGATAACATCTCGGTCACCATGGTAAGTGCACATTTACGCTCAATGAGCTGCACCGCCTCACGGAAGTTGTCCCAATCACAGGGAAGATCGGGGGCGGTTTTTTGACATACAGCCGCGCGACCCGCACGGGAATCCAAATGGACCGCTCAAAACCGCCCTCAAGCTCACAATCGATATGTGCGCAAGGCTTTTTGGACGCATACCCGCTCGAGAACGAGGAGGCCGCCTTCTTATCGGGAAAGACGACCGTGGCCTCGGTCACCGTATACGACATGAGCGTAACCGCTACTCGTCGTCATCATCGAGCATGGCGGAACCATCGATGGCGTAAAGCTCGTCAAACTCCTCAGGCGCAGGCTGATCGGTCAGCTCGACCTCGGACGGAGCATCGTCATCAAACTCAAGTCCGCAGGCAAGGCGGACCTTATGCTCAATCTCGTCAGCGCAATCGGGGTGTTCGCGCAGGAACGCCTTGGCGGCCTCGCGACCGTTGCCGAGCTTGTCCTCGCCATAGGCAAACCAGGAGCCCATC
>ENA-OQKQ01000313-OQKQ01000313.1-human-gut-metagenome-genome-assembly--contig:-NODE-313-length-17989-cov-2.209943_pt1 | contig 17989 bp, 19 predicted proteins | sample MGYA00242651_ERZ504803 | MGnify/ENA primary metagenome ERZ504803 (study PRJEB26092, sample SAMD00036380) | human gut metagenome | host: Homo sapiens | study: EMG produced TPA metagenomics assembly of...
CGGCTACGAACGGCGGCCTCAGGGCTGAGAGCCTTCCGCCAGGCTATGGAGAAGCACCCGGAGAAGGTCATCGAGCGCGCCGTTCGCGGCATGCCTGCCCAAGACCACCCTCGGCCGTGCCCAGATGACCAAGCTTAAGGTCTACGCTGGTGCCGAGCATCCGCACGCTGCCCAGAACCCCACGAAGATTGAGCTGGAGGCTTAAAGATGGCTGAGAACACCGTTGTCTACCAGGGTACCGGCCGTCGTAAGAACGCCGTCGCCCGCGTCCGTCTCGTCCCCGGCACCGGCAAGGTGACCATCAACAAGCGTGACGCCGAGCAGTATTTCGGCCGTCATCAGCTCGTTGAGAACGCCCTTGCTCCCTTCAAGGTGACCGACACCGCCGGTCAGTTCGACGTTATCGCTCTGTGCGATGGCGGCGGCATCTCCGGTCAGTCCGGCGCTCTGCGCCTGGGCATCGCTCGCGCTCTTCTGAACGCTGGCGACTACCGTGCTGACCTCAAGAAGGCCGGTTTCCTTACGCGCGATGCTCGCGTGGTCGAGCGCAAGAAGTACGGCCTCAAGAAGGCCCGCCGCGCTCCCCAGTTCTCCAAGCGCTAAGGTTTTATCTCCTTTCGAGATACAATGTACAAGCGGGGCCTGCCGATTCCTCGGCGGGTCCCGCTTTTCTTTTTCGACTAGGGCGGGCGGTTGCATATCGCCTGCTAGGGAAGGAGCGATCCTATGCCCCAGAACATCTTCGGTACCGACGGCGTCCGTGGCGTCGCCAACGCCGATCTTTCGTGCGACCTCGCGTTTCGCCTGGGCCGCGCGGCGACCAAGTTTCTTGGTCCGGACATCTGCATCGGCCGTGACACGCGCCTTTCGGGCACCATGCTCGAGAGCGCTCTGACCGCCGGCATTATGGCCGAGGGCGGCCGCCCGCATTGCTGCGGCGTTATCCCCACGCCTGCCGTGGCACTGCTCACCGTTCAGAACGAGCTCGACGGCGGCATCGTCATCTCTGCTTCGCATAATCCGCCGGAGTTCAACGGCATCAAGTTCTTTAGCCGCAAGGGTATGAAGCTTCCTGATGCTGTCGAGGAAGAGATCAGCGCCTGGGTCATGTCCGAGGAAGCCATGGCTGCCGACACGCTGCCGACTGGCGCCGGGCGTGGGCCACATCATCAAGATGAAGGACGCCCGCAAGGCATACGTCGACCACGCCATCGATACGCTTGATGGCCTGAGGCTCGACGGCCTGGTCGTTGCCGTCGCTGCGGTCACGGTGCTTCCTGCCAGACTACGCCCGCCGCGCTGCAGCGCCTGGGTGCCACGGTGCACGCTATCAACACCGATTACTGCGGCACTGACATTAACGTTGAGTGCGGCTCCACCCATCTTGAGCCCCTGCGCGAGCTCGTGCTGCGCACCCATGCTGACATCGGTCTGGCCCACGACGGCGACGCCGACCGCGTACTGTTCGTGGACAGCGAGGGCAATGAGATCGACGGTGACTACATCCTGGCTATCTGCGGTTCTGACCTCGCCGCTCGCGGCAAGCTCGCTAACTCCGAGATCGTTTCGACCGTCATGTGCAACCTGGGCTTCTCCATCGCTATGAAGGAGCAGGGCTTCGAGATGGTCCAGACCGCCGTGGGCGACCGCTATGTCCTCGAGCGTATGCTCGAGGACGGCGCCGTCATCGGCGGCGAACAGTCCGGCCACATCATCTTCCTGGAGCACAACACCACCGGCGACGGCCTGGTGACGGCTCTGCAGCTGCTGGCCGTGCTCAAGCGCACCGGTCGTACCCTCACCGATCTTTCCGGCATCATGAAGAAGTACCCGCAGGTGCTCGTCAACGTGCATTCCGACAACAAGGCCGGCCTGGACGATTGCCAGCCCATCTGGGATGCCGTCGCTGCTGCCGAGAAGGAGCTTGACGGCCGCGGCCGCATTCTGGTGCGCCCGAGCGGTACCGAGCCGCTGGTCCGTGTGATGGCCGAGGCTGAGACGCACGAGCTGACCCAGCGCGTTGTTGACGACATCGTCGAGGTTGTCAAGCGCGAACTTCCCTAATGGTCAAAAACCGTTGCCAAGTGGTAAACTGTTAAGGTTATTTTGATTGATTGGTATGTCCGAGGGGGAGCATGTTCACTAAAGTCCTAAGGTCTTTTGGTATGCGTGGTCGAGTCCTTACGCTGGATGCTCCCATCTCGGGCGACGTCATTCCGCTTTCCGAGGTAAACGATCAGACGTTTGCCACCGGCCTTTTGGGCCAGGGCGTGGCGATTCAGCCCACCGGAACGCGTGTGATTGCACCGGCTGACGCCAAGGTCGAGGCCATTTTTCCCACGGGACACGCCGTTGCGCTTAACACGGTCGATGGCTTGGACGTGCTCATCCACGTTGGTTTGGACACTGTTCAGCTCGAGGGCAAGCACTTTACCGTACATGCGCAAGTGGGTGACATCGTCCATAAGGGCGATGTACTCATTGAGTTCGATCGCGAGGCAATTGCTGCCGAGGGCTACGATGTGACGGTTCCCATCTTGGTGTGCAACTCCGTTGAGTTCTCAAGCATCAAGGGCTCCGTTGGCGTGCATGTCGAAGAGATGGACCAACTCATCGTTGCTCGCGAGCGCTAGCAAGTGCACGTGGCCATTAGCCTACAATTCAAACACGTTTACGGAGGGCGCCCTTGAAAGAGGACGCCCTCCGTGGCAAGATGGGAAACGTCCGAGGCTAAACAGCTTCGGGTCACCGTGGACGGGCAGGGGCCTCGACGCGGCTAGACACGAGACACATACATTACGCGACCTCGCCCTGGTGGCCGCACACGTTGGTTGCGGCCGACGCGGGCCGCGGGCAAGTGCGGCGGGCCTTGCCAACCTTCAGACCTGGGGCTCGGCAATTACGCTGGGCACCCTCAACGTCTCTGCCATCATCTTGGCTGGACTGATTGGCTACAGCCTCGCTAAGAACGAGCGCTTCGATAACCCGCTCGCTTGCGTGGTCGTCGCCATCTCCGCTTTCGTCATCATGATGCCGCAGCAGATCACCGCCACGCTTGCCGCCACGAGTCCGCTGCTCACCGACAAGATTACCTCTGCCGAGGTCACGGGCGCCCTTTCGACTGCCAACACCGGTACCAACGGTCTGTTCGCGGCCATTATCATCGCCCTGCTCTCCGTTACGCTCTTCATTAAGATTTCCGGCGTCGAGAAGCTCAAGGTCAAGCTGGGCGAGGGTGTGCCTCCCGCGGTCTCCAACTCCTTTAACGTCATGATCCCGATGCTGCTCAACCTCTCGATCTTCGCCATTGCCGCGGCTCTGCTCGCCGTGTTTGCCGGCACCGATCTGTGCACCATCATCTCCACGTGCATTTCCAACCCGCTCAAGAGCATCATGAACGCCGGTCCGTGGGCTGTTATCCTCATCTACACTCTTGCGAACCTGCTGTTCTGCGTCGGTATTCACCAGTCCACCATCTCTGGCGCTACCGTCGAGCCGATCCTGACCATGCTCATCGTCGACAACATGGCTACCTTTGCCGCCGGCGGCACCATCCAACCCGATCACTACATGAACATGCAGATCGTCAACAGCTTCGCCCTCATCGGCGGCTCGGGCTGCACCCTCATGCTCCTGCTCGATACCTTCCTGTTCTCCAAGAACAAGGCTTCCAAGACCGTTGCCAAGATGGCTATCATTCCTGGCCTGTTTAACATTAACGAGCCGGTCATCTACGGTTACCCCGTCGTGTACAACCTGCCGCTCATGATTCCGTTTGTGCTTCTTCCCGACCTGTTCATCGGCGTCACCTATGGCCTGACATGCGCGGGCATCATTAGCCCCTGCATCGCCCAGGTGCCTTGGACCATGCCTCCCGTCATCAACGCCCTGCTTGCCACGGGCTTTGACTGGCGCGCTGGCGTGTGGCAGGCCCTCGAGCTTGTCATCGGTATGGCTGTCTACCTGCCCTTTATGAGGATCTCCGAGAAGGCCATCGCCAAGCAGGAGGCCCTTGCCGAGCAGAACGCCTAAACGTTCGTTTTTCCTTCCACCGTTGCGGGCGCCGGTACGCGGTGCCGGTGCTCGCGGCTCTCCTCCTGCGTAAAGATGCAGGGGGTGGGTACAGTAGCCGCAAGGAATACAACCAGTTGTCGTCTGCGCGCCGCGCAGTTATAAGGAGGAAACCATGAAGAAGATCATGCTTTGCTGCAATGCCGGCATGTCCACGAGTCTGCTGGTCCAGAAGATGCAGGCCGAGGTCGCGAACCGCGGTCTGGACATCGAGGTCGAGGCTCGTCCCATGAATGAGGCCCACGATCACCTGGACGAGTGCGACATCCTGCTGCTCGGTCCGCAGATTGGCTACACCAAGGGCGATTTTGAGAAGGAGGCCGCCGGTCGTTTCCCGGTCGAGGTCATCAACATGGTCGATTACGGCCGCATGAACGCCGCCGGCATCATCGACCACTGCGTCAGTGTGATGGGCTAGGTGCAGCACATGGAGGATATGAATGAGCTGCAGATGACCTGCTTCGAGATCATCAGCTACGTCGGCACCGCCAAGAGCATGTATATCAATGCCGTGCAAAAGGCCAAGGAGGGCGATTTTGACGCCGCCGAGGAGCTTATCAAGCAGGGTGACGAGGCTTACAACGGTGGCCACGATGTCCACATGGGGCTCCTTAAAAAGGAGGCCAACGGCGAGCGTAGCGGCGAGGCCCCGCTGATTCTGCTGCATGCCGAGGACCAGATGGCAGGCACCGAGACCATGCGCGTCATGGCCACGGAGCTCATCGAGGTCCACAAGCAGCTGCAGGCTCGTAAGGCCTAGCTGGCGTTATCGCTGCGACGGATCGTGCGGTCCAACAGACAATTCAGTCCCTTTCACGGGCGCTGGGAGTTTTCCGTCTCCCGGCGCCTTTGTATTTGGCGAAGGCCTGCGCGACCTGTTGGGCGGGCCTTCGTGTTTTTCCAGATAAAACCTGCCAAAATAAACCTGTCCCTTTTTGGCGGGTTTTTGCCTGGGGAGCGGTACCATACAGGCAATGTTTAAACGAGAAAGGTGGGCTCCCATGGAACCTAAGCAGTACTACATCGGCATCGACGTCGGCGGCACTTCGGTTAAGGAGGGCCTGTTCGACGAGGACGGTAACCTGCTGGCCAAGGCCAGCGTGCCCACGCCTCCCATCGTTGACGCCGCGGGCTTTGCCGCGGTGACCGAGGCTATCGACCAGGTGGTCGCCAAGGCTCAGATTCCGCGTGCCTTTGTGGCGGGCATTGGCCTGGCCGTTCCGTGCCCCATCCCGGCATCGGGCGATGCCAAGGTCAAGGCCAACATTGCCATTAACCTGCCCGAGCTGAGAGTCGCCATTCAGGAGCACTGCCCCGACGCGGTCGTTAAGTACGAGAACGATGCCAACGCCGCTGCCATGGGCGAGGCCTGGCTCGGCTCTGCCAAGGGCGTGCAGAACGTGGTGATGGTCACCATCGGTACCGGCGTGGGCGGCGGCGTTATCGTTAACGGCGACGTAGTGTCGGGCGTTGTGGGCGCCGGCGGCGAGATTGGCCACATGTGCCTGAACCCGGCTGAGGAGCGCACTTGCGGCTGCGGCGGCCATGGCCATCTGGAGCAGTATTCCAGCGCCACCGGCGTGGTGAGCAACTACCTTGCCGAGTGCAAGAAGGCGGGCGTTGAGCCCATCGAGCTTACCGGCCCCTCCGATTCCAAGGACGTGTTCCAAGCCTGCCGCGAGGGCGACAAGCTCGCGCTTGCCGCGGCCGATACCATGGCCGACTATCTCGGCCGTGCCCTGGCGCTTGTTGCCAACGTGGTCGACCCCGAGATGTTCCTGATTGGTGGCGGCGCGTCCGCTTCGGCCGATGTCTACCTCGACAAGGTCCGCGAGCACTTTAAGCAGTACGCGCTTTCCGCCTCGCGCGAGACGCCCATTAAGGTCGCTTCGCTCGGAAACGACGCCGGCATCATCGGTGCCGCCTACGTAGCTCTGCGCGCCGCCGGTAAATAGCTGGTGCAAGGGGGACGGGTTAGTTTGCACCAACATGGTGCAAAGGGGGCAGACTTCGCCCCAACACTTGCCCCAAATTGCGCCGTGGCCCTTCCGTCTCAGAAGGCTCGGCGCCAGCGTGCTACCATAGCTACGTCCAAGTACACATATCAAGTGGAGGAAATCCATGGCAAACGTTCTTGTCTTTGGTCACCAGAATCCCGATAACGACGCCATCATGAGCGCCGTCGTCCTGTCCCAGCTGCTCAACCAGGTTGAGTATGCCGGCAACACCTATGAGGCCTGCGCCCTTGGTCAGCTTCCGGCAGAGTCCGCCAAGCTGCTTGCCGACGCCGGCATCGCCGAGCCCCGCGTGATCGAGTCCGTCGAGGCCGGTCAGCTCGTCGTCCTCACCGACCACAACGAGTCCGCCCAGTCCGTCGCCGGTCTTAAGGATGCCACGGTCTTTGGCGTTGTCGACCATCACCGCATCGGCGACTTCGAGACCGCCGGCCCGCTGCACTACATCTGCCTGCCTTGGGGCTCCAGCTGCACCATCGTCACCAAGCTCGCCGACGTGCTCGGCGTTGAGCTTTCCGACGTCCAGGCCAAGCTGCTGCTCTCGGCCATGATGACCGATACGCTCATGCTCAAGAGCCCCACCACCACCGCCGTCGACCGCGTCGTCGCCGCCAAGCTCGGCGAGCAGGTGGGCGTCGACCCGGTCAAGTTTGGCATGGAGGTCTTCCTTACCCGTCCGTCCGGCTCCTTCACCGCAGCCGAGATGGTCGGCAACGACATCAAGATGTTCGAGCCCGCCGGCAAGAAGCTGCTCATCGGCCAGTACGAGACCGTCGACAAGAGCCGCGCGCTCGGCATGATCGATGAGATTCGCGAGGCCATGCGTGCCTACGCCGCCGAGAAGGGTGCTGACGGCATTGTCCTGTGCATCACCGACATCATGGAGGAGGGCTCGCAGGTCCTGCTCGAGGGCGAGACCGAGGCTGCTCAGAAGGGCCTGGGCATTGCCGACGAGCACGACGGCGTCTGGATGCCGGGCGTCCTCTCCCGTAAGAAGCAGGTCGCTGCCCCCATCATGGCCGCCTGCTAGGTTTAGTTGACCAAATGCCACGACCGGATCGCGGACGTCCCCGCGCTCCGGTCGTTTTTTTGTGCACGGCGCCGCGTCGTCTCTTGGACAGGCGTGTCCGTGCCGTTGAGCAAATAATGTTCAACCTGTGGTTCCGCTTTTCGGCCACGCCTGCGTGCTTGTCGTGCAGGGTAGGCTAGATGCAAGCGTAATACGTTAGAGCGCGGCGCCGCCACTTGGGCGGGCCGTGCTTTTTTAAGACGGGAGCTTTCCCGTGAAAGGAGCCGCCCATGGCAGCACCCGAGCAGCTGTTCAACGTTCGTGAGCGCAAGCGCTTTGAACGTCACGACATTTGGGAGCGTATCGCCGAGAACGGCACGATTTCCGCCGCCGTCATGGTCTTCGCCGCCATCGCCGCCGTCATTTGCGCCAATACCGATGTCTACGAGGCCATCCATCACTTTTTGGAGACCCCGCTGTATGTGGGTCTGGGCAATCTTACGGCCGGTCTCACCGTTGAGCTTTTCGTCAACGACTTCCTCATGGCGATTTTCTTTTTGTTGGTGGGCATTGAGCTTAAGTACGAGATGACGGTCGGCGAGCTCAAGAATCCGCGTCAGGCCATGCTTCCCATGCTGGCGGCCGTGGGCGGCGTCGTCGTTCCCGCCTGCATCTACCTGATCTTTAACCATGCCGGCGCCCGCAACGGTTGGGCCATCCCCATGGCAACCGATATTGCCTTTGCGCTGGGCGTGCTGTCGCTTTTGGGCAATCGCGTGCCCAACGGCGTGCGCGTGTTCTTCTCGACGCTCGCCATCGCCGACGACCTCATCTCCATCGCCGCCATCGCCATCTTCTACGGTCAGAGCCCCAATCCGTTTTGGTTGGGCGCCGCCGCGCTGGTGACCTGTGCGCTCGTGTGGCTCAACAAGACGCAGCACTACCGCCTCGCCCCGTACTCGGTGCTGGGCCTGCTGCTGTGGTTCTGCATGTTCAAGAGCGGCGTGCATGCCACGCTTGCTGGCGTCATCTTGGCCTTTACCATCCCGGCCAAGTGCGGTGTTAAGCTCGACAGCCTTACCGATTGGCTGGGCGAGTGTCTGCCGTTGCTCGATGACCGCTACGACGACGAGGCGCACATCCTGGGCCAGCACGACTTTACCGTCTCGACCACCAGGGTCGAGCGCGTCATGCACCGTGTGACCCCGCCGCTCATCCGCATGGAGCGTCTGATCTCCACGCCGGTCAACTTTGTCATCCTGCCGATCTTTGCGTTTGTCAACGCGCAGGTTCGCCTGGTGGGCGTGGACATGAGCACACTGCTTACCGACCCGGTGACGCTCGGTGTGTACTTTGGCATGCTGCTGGGCAAGCCGATCGGTATCTTTGGCATGACGTTTGCCCTGGTTAAGCTTAGGGCCTGCGAGCTGCCGCACAATGTCAACTGGCACATGATTGCCGGCGTGGGCATTCTGGGCGGTATCGGCTTTACCATGTCGATCCTCATCAGCGGCCTCGCCTTCCCGACGGCCCAGTTTGAGGTCCTGGCTGCCAAGGCCGCTATTCTTGCCGGTTCGGTCACCGCTGCCGTGCTCGGCATGATCTACATGAGCGTGGTCTGCAAACACCCCGCGCCCAAAGACGAGTAAAAGCACATGCAAGTTTGTGCAAGTTTAAAAACGCCGCCTGTGAACACCATCACAGGCGGTGTTTTAGTCATTGGGTAGCCATTGGGTGTTCCTATAGTTTTGTCAACCTTCGACGCTACTCCCGGTAGGGCACCCGGTCGCGCATCACGGCGTATATCGCCCTGAGCCGCTTCCTCGCGACGGCCTTGAGCGCCCGCCCGTGCCCCATGCCCCGCGCCCTGCAGGCCCGGTAGTACTCGCCGTAGCGCCCCGACGACCTCACCAGGCTGTTGCACGAGAAGATCAGCAGGGACTTGAGCCTCGCGTCGCCCCGCCTGGACGCCCTGACCGACCTCACCGACGTGCCGGAGCTCCTCACCCTCGGGGCTATGCCGCAGTACGAGGCCAGGTGGTCGTGGTCCGGGAACCTCGCGATGTCGACCGATACCGCGAGCTGCGCCGCCGTCCTCGGCCCGATGCCGGGCACGGTGAGCAGGCACGCGTAGGTCTCGTCGCCCTCGAGCAGCCCCGCCGTCTCGGCCTCGAGGGCCCCGGCCTCGTCGAGGGCCTCCGATATCCGGGCGGCAAGGAACCTGACCTGCCTGTTCTCGGCCTCGACGAGCGCCGGCGGCGGCGCGGTCGAGGCGGCCGCGGCCTCCCCGGCGGCCTCGGCCTGCGGCCCCTCGGCCCCCGAGCGGGCGATCCCCCACGCCCCGCCGAACCCGGCGAGCAGCTCCAGCCACCGGCGGTCCGACAGGTCGACCGCGGCCTCGAGGGCCGGGCAGGACTCGAGCAGCACCGCGCGCAGGCGGTTCTTGTCCCTGGTCGCGCAGGCGACGACGTGGTCGCGCTGCGACGAGAGGGCGCGGGCGGCCTCGAGGGCCTCGCCGCGGCCCGGGACCCCCGACAGGGAGTCCGGCACGCCCAGGGCGGTCCGCGCGATCACCGCGGCGTCGCGCTCGTCGGTCTTGGCCTCGCCGGCGAACAGGCCCGCGGCGCGGCTGGCGGCGAGCCCGGGCAGGTGGGCGACCCCGAGCCCCGCGGCGCGGGCCCGCCTCACGGCGAGGGACCCTATGTTGCGGAACTGGTCGACGACGACGAGCGTGCCGGCGGGCGCGGAGGCGAACAGCGCGTCGAGCTCGGCCTCCCTGTTGCCGGACGGGGGCGCTGGCTAGCACCTCCCCGCCGCGGTCGACCAGGCAGGCCCAGTGCGATGACTTGCCGACGTCCAGGCCGAGCACGGCCGCGGGTCTGGTGGATGGCGCTTTCACGGTGGTATCCTTCCGGTAGTCGTTCGACCGGATGGCCTCCCCCTCGGCACTCACATTACCAGCCGCGGCACCTGCCCGGCACTTTCCTATCAGCCGTCGGGGGCGGCGCGTCCCGCGCCGGCAGCACCCAACGGGCCCTCTCGGGGGCAGGGCCGCCGGCCGTGCGCGGGCGCCCGGTCGGCGGCCCGTTCTGGGCGCGCCTCAATCGTAGCCCGAGACGGGCCCGGGCTGACAATTTCGACTGTAATGGACGTTCTTAAATGACTAGTCGTTGGGGACGTTCTTGTTTGACTAGTCATTTAAGAACGTCCCCAACGACTACATAGCATGAGAGTGGATAATCTCCCAGTTTGGGCTCGCATTCAGGCTCAAAGTGGGAGATTATCCACTCTCGTTTCTGTTCTGCCTACATTTGTAGGAACAGTTCGTGGAGGCGGGTATCGTCGTCGAGCTCGGGGTGGAAGGTTACGCCGAGCTGGTTGCCCTGACGGGCGGCGACAATACGACCGTCGACTTTCGCTAAGGCCTTGGCGTCGCCGTGGACCTCGACGATGCGGGGCGCGCGGATAAACGTCAGCGGCACTTCACCGTCGATGCCGGCTATTTGCCCCTTGGTTCGAAAGCTGCCGAGCTGCCTGCCGTAGGCATTGCGCTCGACAAGTACATCCATGGTTTCCAGACGCGGCGTGCCCTTATCGTCATGGGCGGCAAGGTCGTGAGCCAGTAGAATCAGGCCGGCGCAGGTGCCCAGGACGGGCATACCTTCAGCGATACGGGCACGAAGCTCCTCGAGCATGCCCAACTCATCAAGCAGCTTCCCTTGAACGTAGACTCGCCGCCGGAAGTACCAGACGGTCAAAGTCCTGCTTCAAATCAGCCGCCTGCCTCAGCTCAATACAGTGTGCGCCAAGCTCGAATAGTCTTGCCTCGTGCTCGGCAAAAGCGCCTTGGACCGCCAGCACGGCAACCGTTTGGTCTGCATAATCGCTCATGTGCGATCCTTTCTGCTGGACTAGCGCCCGCGCTCTTCCATGATAATCTCGATTTCGTCGGCGTTAATGCCCACCATGGCCTCGCCCAGGTCCTCCGAAAGCTCGGCGATGAGCCTGGCATCGGTGAAGTTTGCCACGGCCTTGACGATGGCAGCGGCGCGCTTGGCGGGGTCGCCGCTCTTAAAGATGCCCCGAGCCGACAAAGACGCCCTCGGCACCCAGCTGCATCATCAGCGCGGCATCGGCCGGGGTCGCTACGCCGCCGGCGGCAAAGTTCACGACGGGAAGCTTGCCCGTGGCATGGACCTCGCGTACCAGCTCGACCGGAACCTGCAGTTGCTTGGCTGCCTCAAAGAGCTCGTCGTCGCGCAGGGCAACAACGTCGCGGATCTGCTTTTGGATCTTGCGCATGTGACGCACGGCCTGAACGACGTCGCCCGTACCCGGCTCACCCTTGGTGCGAATCATAGTGGCGCCCTCGGCAACACGGCGCAGCGCCTCGCCCAGATCGCGGGCGCCGCAGACAAATGGCACGTCAAACTGGGTCTTGTCGATGTGATAGACGTCATCGGCAGGGGAGAGAACCTCGGACTCGTCGATGTAATCGATCTCGATAGCCTGCAGGACCTGCGCCTCGACAATGTGACCGATGCGGCACTTGGCCATAACAGGGATGGAGACGGCCTCTTGGATGCCCTTGATCATCTTGGGGTCGCTCATGCGCGAGACGCCGCCTGCGGCACGGATGTCGGCCGGGATGCGCTCGAGTGCCATGACGGCGCAGGCGCCTGCCTCCTCGGCGATGCGTGCCTGCTCGGGCGTGGTGACGTCCATGATGACGCCGCCCTTGAGCATCTGCGCGAGTTCGCGATTGAGTTTGACGCGATCGGCCTTGCTGGTCTGTTCTGCCATGGTTGCTCCCTTGGTTGGCATGTGCATTGCTTGACGGACATCCTATCGGGGAGCTGGGTATGGCAAAATACTCAGTTTTCGAGATAATAATAAGGTCAGCCTAATACCAGATTGAACAGCTCGATAAGGTCAGGTGGCAAACTCATGCTTGACTACAATTTGGAAAAACGCGGCGAAGCATCGCTTTATGAGTATGTTTACCAGCAAATTCGAGATGATATTGTTGCTGGACGTATTGTGGCGGGGGAGCATCTTCCGTCTAAGCGCGCCTTTGCCAGTCATCTGGGAATCAGTGTCATTACCATCGAGAATGCATATAGCCAGTTACTTGCCGAGGGCTATATTTGCTCAATGCCGCGTCGTGGCTACTACGCTTGCAAGCTTCCGGATGCACCGGTTTTGCCTTTGGCTTCGCAGGGCATCGACCGAGATACCGTCTCTGTGGGCCTCAGCGCGCATGATGTCAACGGACAGGTCGAGCTGTTCGATGCACTTTCTCCTTCCGCTTTGGAGGCGGCGCGGCTTTGGCAAAGCGCACTACGGGCGACGCTGGCATCCGAAGATGAGCGCGAAATCTTTTCGCCCGCACCGGCGCAGGGCACCGCTCGGCTGCGACGCGCAATTGCTCACCATCTGCGTGGGACAAGGGGCATGAATGTCGACCCCAACAACATTGTTATCGGTGCAGGCGCCCAGCTGCTCGATACCATGTTGGTTCAGCTGCTTGGAGCCGACAAGGTGTATGCCGTTGAGGACCCGGGCTATTTGCGTCTGACGCGTATCTATCAGGCTATGGGCTGCCAAGTACGACATATCCCGTTGGATGATGAGGGCGTGGACTTGAGCACTCTGCAGAAAAGCGGGACCGATGTCCTTCACTTGATGCCGTCTCATCAGTATCCGACCGGCCTTGTGACGAGTATTGCGCGTCGCTATGCGCTACTGAGCTGGGCCGCCGAGCGACCAGGTCGGTATCTCATCGAAGATGACTTTGATTGTGAGTTTCGCCTTGCCGGCAAGCCGATTCCCGCGCTCGCGTCGATCGATGCCGCCCAGTCGGTTATCTACACCAACACGTTTTCGAAGAGCCTTTCATCGGCGTTGCGTTTGGCGTATATGGTGTTGCCCGATGAGCTAATGGAGCGGTTTAGGCGCAACCTTGGTTTCTACGCCTCGTCGGTGAGCTCTGTTGACCAGGTCGCTTTGGCGCGTTTGCTGGAATCGGGTGATTACGAGCGACATGTGAACCGCGTGCGCGTTCGTGCTCGCGAGGCGCGTGATGGCCTGACGTCGCTTGTGCGGAAAGCGTTTCCGGCAGGGGAGGTCTCGATCGAACATGCAGACGCGGGCCTTTACTGCACCGTGGTTGCGGAGCGCGGAGCGGGCGGAAGCTCTTTTGTGCGGGCCCTCACGCGCTCGAGTATCCCTTTTGTCGATATCAGTGACTGTTATTGGTGTGCCGATGGCGCATTTGTCCCTGAAAACTCAAGTCAAATTCTTGTTCAGTATGACGATTTGAGTTCAAAAGCGCTAAATACCTTGGAATCGCAGCTAATGGGAGCACTCTGCAACCTAAGTGAGTAGGCTTTTGGAACTTTGGCGACCAGGCAGTTTTGTAACAAGCTATCTACCTGCGGTTTTGAAAAGCAGGATGACCGGCCTGCTCGGGATGTTCAAAAAAGTCTACTCACTTGCCGCGCAAAGCTCCTGCATGAGAAAAAAATGGGGTTTTCAACAGGGCTTCGTCCAGCTCTTGGCAAGCTTTTGGCCAGTTGGGGAGGGCTGTTGAAAACTTTGCAGTCCGTTCGGCGCCATTTTTGGTGCGTTCGCGCCAATGCGTGACTGACTGGGTTGAAATTCGTGTTTTCCTGTGCCTATGAAGGATCTACTTTGTGACATATCGGCTTTTAGGTACTGGCGTTTGCCTCCTCAAGTCCGCGCTTTGTGTCCGCCGCTTCCACGACCGGAAGAAGACCGGCAGCGATATGATCTCGCCCGCAACCCGACGGCTGCGGTCGCGCTCGGTTTTCCGTTGTATACATTGGTTCGGACGAGAAACAAACGGACTTGTCCTGCCAGCATTAGGCAGCGGCTGTTTCTTGGTGAGCTCCCCAGGGAATCCGTGCTGGAAACGGAGCATGGGTTTTTGGTTACATCTCCTCTACTGACGACATTCATCATGTCGCGGCATCTGACGGATCTTCAGCTTCTTTTGGTATTGGCGGAGATGTGTGGCTTGTTTGCGGTGTGTGCCCTGCCGGCGGCACTTGAGGCGGAGCTTTCGCGTGCAATTGATTCGGGCGCGATTTCGACAACGTTCGGTTGGGTGCGCTGCCCGTCCGAGGACGGCATCGCCTCAAATTTATGGCGTCGAGACGCTTTGGTTTTGGGCGGAGACCTTGACCGTTTTTGTTCAGATGTTTGCGGGATGCGTTGCGGCAATAGATTTATGGCGGTATCGCAACTCGTTCCATTGGGTGCCGCGTCGCCTTTTGAGGTCGAGGCGTATTTGTTGCTTGGACTGCCGCGAGCCCTGGGAGGCGAAGGTTTTTGCGGCATAGAGCTTAATGTTGAAGTGATGCTAAACACAAGTGCTCGAGCGATTGTGGAAAAGTCCCGTGTATATATCGACCTACTTCTTTCTTCGCCGGACGGCAGGCGACAGGTGGCCATTGAATGTCAGGGAAAAGCCTCGCACGGACGCGCAGGGGATGGCTTGCGTGACGCTGACCGCATGACGGCCCGTTCAGGGCCCATGGGGCTACGGATGGTACTTCTCCCTGACACGAACAGACAGATATCCCGAATGAGGATAGATTCCGCGCGATCGTTAAAGGCCATATGCAGGATGCTCGATGCTGAATATCGTGATAAAAGCTCAGATGAGCAAAGGGCTGAGACATTACTCCGGTCTGAACTATTCGTTGACTGGACAAAATTGGGAGTAATCGACGGGAAGATGCCCGTTAGACACAAAACGGCTCAATCGTGGACGGCTGCGGTTCTAAGTGAGTAGACTTTTGGCACTTTGGCGACCAGGCCGTTTTGCAACAAGTCATTTACCTGCGGCTTTATAAAGCAATATGGGTGGTGTGCTCGGCAAGTTCCAAAAAGTCTACTCACTTAGTTTTTGACGAGAAGCCGATGCCGAAGGCGGTCCTATTTCAGGGCGTTAACAAGTTCGTGAGGCACGAAAAAGGCCCGAACCAATACGGTCCGGGCCTCATCGAGCTTGAGGTTATGTCTCAGGCGGTTGGCTTAGCCAAAGTAGCGCTTAAGCAGGCCGGCAAAAGCTTTGCCGTGGCGGGCCTCGTCACGAGCCATCTCGTGCACGGTGTCGTGGATGGCATCGAGGCCAGCGGCCTTGGCGCGCTTAGCAAGATCGGTCTTGCCGGCGGTGGCGCCGTTCTCGGCCTCAACGCGCATCTCGAGGTTCTTCTTGGTAGAGTCGGTCACGACCTCGCCCAGGAGCTCAGCGAACTTGGCGGCGTGCTCGGCCTCCTCGTGGGCAGCCTTCTCCCAGTACAGGCCGATCTCGGGATAACCCTCGCGATGGGCGACGCGAGCCATGGCCAGGTACATACCGACCTCGGAGCACTCGCCCTCAAAGTTGGCGCGCAGGTCGGCAACGATGTCCTCGGAGACGCCCTCCATCTTGGCGACGCCCACGACGTGCTCGGCAGCCCACTCGAGCTGACCCTCCTCCTGCTTCAGGAAGCGAGAACCGGGAACGCCGCACTGGGGGCACTTGAAGTCCTCGGGCAGCTGGTCGCCGTCGAACTCTTCCACATAACCGCAAACGGGGCAAACAAACTTCATGATTCGATCCTTTCGATCGATGGCGATTGTGCGCTCGTCCGGTCCCGTAAGGGCCCTCTCCGGACGTGCGTCTTGACGAGTTCTATTATCCATAAATGCAACCAAATGTGAAGCCTATTAGGAATGATTTTTAATAAAACAATTTCGAGATATGAAGATGTTGATTGATTAACGATTGGGAGGCCGTCTGCGATCTTTGCTGAGTACAATCGGGCGAGCAAATGTTGACCTATCAACAAATGAAGGAGTTTCCTTTATGCATCTAGCCCGTCGTGCCTGGTGCCGAACATATCAGACGGTTTTTCGCATTGCATTGCCGATCCTGCCCTATACCGAGCCGCGCATTTTAGAGCATGCCGAGGATGTGCCCGCGGTGCTTCAAAAGCGCTCGATCCAGAAGGTCCTTATCGTGACGGATCCCGGCATTGCCCGTCTGGGGCTCACGGCACCGCTCGAGACGGCGCTCGCATGCAGGGGGATTGGCGTTACGGTCTATGCCGAAACGCGTGCAAACCCCACGGTTTCAAACGTGGAAGAAGCGGCGTCCCTGTATCGAGAGAGCGCCTGCCAGGCCATTATCGGCTTTGGCGGTGGCTCGGCCATGGACTGTGCCAAGGGCGTGGGCGCACGCATTGCGCAGCCAAACAAGCCCATCAACAAGATGCGCGGCCTGCTGCGGATTCATCGTCGCCTGCCGCTGCTCATCGCCGTTCCCACTACCGCCGGTACGGGAAGCGAAGTCACGCTTGCGGCGGTAATTACCGATGACGGGACGCACTACAAATACCCCATTAACGACTTTGTGCTCATCCCGCGTTTTGCAGTCCACGACCCCGAGCTTACGTGCGGCTTGCCCGCTTCCATTACGGGGCAGACGGGCATGGACGCCCTGACGCATGCCGTTGAGGCCTTTATCGGGCGAAGCACCACGCCCTATACGCGCAAGATGGCGCGACAGGCGGTGCAGCTTATCCACGACAATTTGCTCGAGGCCTATGAGCATGGTGACGACATGCGCGCTCGTCGCAATATGCTTTCGGCGGCGTATAAGGCGGGCGTTGCGTTTACCCGCTCCTATGTCGGATATGTGCATGCCATCGCGCACAGTCTGGGCGGCCGATACGGAATTCCGCACGGTTTGGCCAACGCGATCATCCTGCCGCACATGCTTCGCGCTTATGGTGACGCCGCCGCCCCCAAGCTTGCCGATCTTGCTCGCATGGCGGGCATTGCGCCGGCTACCGCGCAGGATAGTCTTGCGGCCGAGGCCTTTTTCGATTGGGTCGACCGCATGAACGAGATCCTGGGAATCCCCAAATATGTCTCGGGCATTCGCCGCTCCGACATTCCCGAGATGGCGGCGCATGCCGATGCCGAGGCCAATCCGCTGTACCCCGTTCCGCTTTTGATGGACCGCTTGGAGCTCGAGCGTATGTACGAGGTCGTCGCGGGTGGTATGTTTGAGGACGAGAACTAGGAGGGTGCCATGAACACCGAGGAAATTGCGCGCATCGTCGGCGATCAGCGCACTTACTTTAAAACGCACGCTACGTTTGATGTTGATGCCCGACGTCGCGCGCTCGTGAGTTTACGCGATGCGGTACGGGCGCACGAGGCCGATATTGCCCATGCACTCAAGACCGATTTGGGAAAGTCGCATGACGAGGCATATATGTGCGAGATCGGCACGTCGCTTTCCGAGATTCGTCATCAGATCGCTCACGTGGCTCGATGGAGTCGTCCGCGCCTGCGTCCGTGTGACCTTGCCAACGCCGTGAGCGCGTGCAAAACGCAAGCCGTGCCCTATGGCGTCACGCTCATCATGGCTCCGTGGAACTACCCGTTTTTGCTAACACTCGAGCCGCTCGCCGGCGCCCTTGCCGCGGGCAATACCGTGGTCATCAAGCCGAGTGCCTATGCTCCGGCATCGAGCGCGGTGCTCAAGCAAATCTGTGAAGAGGCATTTGATCCGCGCCTGGTGACGGTTGTCGAGGGCGGGCGCGCCGAGAACGAAGCGTTGCTCGATGAGTGCTGGGACAAGATCTTCTTTACCGGTAGCGTTCCGGTCGGCAAGCTCGTCATGGAGCGCGCGAGTAAAAACCTCACGCCCGTGACGCTTGAGCTGGGCGGCAAGAGCCCCTGCATCGTGGATGCGACGGCAAACTTGAAGGTCGCGGCACGGCGTATCGCCTTTGGCAAATGGCTCAACGTAGGGCAGACCTGCGTGGCGCCCGACTACCTGCTGGTCGATACGCGCGTGCACGACGAGCTG
>ENA-OQKQ01000315-OQKQ01000315.1-human-gut-metagenome-genome-assembly--contig:-NODE-315-length-17930-cov-5.340055_pt1 | contig 17930 bp, 20 predicted proteins | sample MGYA00242651_ERZ504803 | MGnify/ENA primary metagenome ERZ504803 (study PRJEB26092, sample SAMD00036380) | human gut metagenome | host: Homo sapiens | study: EMG produced TPA metagenomics assembly of...
GGCTCCGCCTGGATATTTATGTACAAATGCGGGATAGAACCTGTCAGGGCCAACTTCCTGGCATGGATACTGTACAATTTTGTGTCATTCATAACAAATAGAAAATCGGTGTTCCACACTGTCGCAGAGACTGCGTGGGAGTTCATAAAAGAACTGGTGTCATTCTACGTGAGCAGGGTGTTCACACTGGCGGTGGAGGAGGGCCTGATTTATATACTGGTTGACAGGCTTCACCTGTGGGCGATGGGCATAAAGACGTTCACATCAGTGCTGGTGATATTCCTCAATTATTATATAAGCAAGAAGTTTATATTCAGAAAGATAAAGGAAAAACTGTAAGAGATATGTATAAATGCGAATGTTTATCGAAATTTTATAGAAAAACATGGACACAATTACTTCCAAACATTTGACAGTTGGAGTATAATTGAATGGTTAAATATGTATAAAAAGCAGAATAAGTAATGCAAGGAGATAAGTATGAAGAAGAGAGTAGTAATAACAGGCATAGGAGCCATAACTCCAGTCGGCAATACAGTTGACGAGTATTGGGATTCACTTAAGGAAGGAAAGCATGGCTTCGGACCTATTACACAGTTTGACGCTTCAGCATACAAGTGCAAGCTTGTCGGCGAGGTTAAGAACTTTGTAGCAAAGGACTACATTGATCCAAAGTCTGCAAGACGTATGGCTAGATTCACACAGTTTGCTGTGAAGGCAACCCAGGAGGCTATGGCAGATTCAGGACTTGATATGACAAAGGAAGATGCTTACAGAGTTGGTACATGTATTGGTTCAGGTGTTGGTTCACTTCAGGAGCTTGAGAACGCATATGGAACCATACTTACAAAGGGACCACTTCGTGTAAGTCCATTCGTAGTTCCTATGATGATCAGCAACATCGCAGCAGGTAACGTTGCGATCCAGTTTGGTCTCAAGGGCAAGAGTATAGATGTTGTAACAGCATGTGCTTCAGGAACAAACAGTATCGGTGAGGCATTCAGAACTATCCAGTACGGAGATGCTGATGTCATGGTAGCCGGCGGATGTGAGGCAGCAGTTTCACCTATCGGTATATCAACATTTGATTCACTTACAGCACTTACATCATCAACAGATCCAGACAGATGTTCTATTCCATTTGATAAGGACAGAAGCGGATTCGTTCTCGGCGAGGGTGCAGGTATTGTTATTCTTGAGGAGCTTGAGCACGCAAAGGCAAGAGGAGCAAAGATCTACGCAGAGCTTTCAGGTTACGGATGTTCAAGTGATGCACACCACATCACAGCACCTGAGGAGTCAGGTGAGGGACCAGCAGTTGCCATGACCAATGCGGTTAAGGATGCAGGACTTCCACTTGATGCGGTTCAGTACATCAATGCTCATGGTACAAGCACACATCTGAACGATCTTGTTGAGACACGTGCTATCAAGAAGGCATTTGGCGATCACGCAAAGGACATCAAGATCAATTCAACAAAGTCTATGACAGGACATCTTCTCGGTGCAGCAGGAGCCATCGAGTGTATTGCCTGTGTCAAGAGTATAGAGGAAGGTTATATCCACAGAACAAGAGGCCTTGTGGAGAGCGAGGAGGAGCTTGATCTGGATTATTGTAAGGAGCCATGCGAGATGGACGTTGATGTTGCGATCAGCAACTCACTTGGATTTGGCGGACACAATGCATGTATCGTCTTACAGAAGTATAAGGAGCAGTAAATATCATGTTATTTATCAAAAAAAAGGCAAAGGATGCCGAGATAATTGCAGCAAAGGCTGCAGAGGAGGCAAAGGCTGCTGAGGGAATTCAGGAAGCACCAAAGGTGGAGCTTGTAAAGTGCCCTAAGTGCGGAAGAGAAGTTGAGAAGGAAAGAGTGAAGAACGCAAAGTACATTTGTTATGAGTGCGGTTCTTACTTCAGAGTTAAGACCAAGAACAGAATAAGAATGGTCACAGATCCAAAGTCATTTGAGCCATGGTTTGAGGATATGCCAAGCTCAAATCCTCTTGGAACAGAGGGCTATGAGGACAAGGTTGCGGCTGCACAGGCCAAGACAAACCTCAAGGAGGCTGTTACTATAGGAAAGGCAACCATCAATGGTGAGCCTGCTGTAGTTGGTGTATGTGATGCAAGATTCCTCATGAGCAGCATGGGATATGTTGTGGGTGAGAAGATTGCCAGAGCTGTCGAGAAGGCTACAAAGGAGAAGCTTCCGGTATTCATGTTCTGCTGTTCAGGCGGTGCACGTATGCAGGAGGGAATCATTTCTCTGATGCAGATGGCCAAGACATCCGCTGCATTCAAGAAACATTCTGATGCAGGACTTCTGTATGTATCTATTCTTACAGATCCTACAACAGGTGGTGTGACAGCCAGCTTTGCAATGCTTGGAGATATTATCCTTGGAGAGCCAGGTGCGCTCGTAGGATTTGCAGGACCACGAGTTATCAAGCAGACTATTGGTCAGGAGCTTCCAGAGGGCTTCCAGAGATCAGAGTTCCTTGTTGAGCATGGTATCATAGATGGCATAATCACAAGAGACAAGATGAAGGACACAATGTATGATCTCATCGTCACACATAAGCAGAGACAGGGCTATGCTAACTTTGACAGTGCTGTTGAAGATGAGAAATTTGACATAAGCGAGATCCTCAAGGAGAGACTCAAGGATGACGAGCCTAAGACTCCGTGGGAGAAGCTCAGAGGTGCTCGTCAGATGAGCAGACCTTCAGGTTTCGACTATGTGAAGTATATATGCGATGATTTCCGTGAGATCCACGGAGACAGAACCATGAATGATGACAGAGCCATTGTGGGTGGTATCGGTCATATAGATGGACAGCCTGTAACAGTTATATCACAGGTCAAGGGAGCTTCCATGGCAGAGTGCATGGAGAGAAACTTTGGTATGCCTCTTCCTGATGGCTACAGAAAGGCTCTTCGTCTGATGAAGCAGGCTGAGAAGTTCGGCAGACCTATCATTACATTTGTAAATACACCGGGTGCGTTCTGTGGACTTGAGGCTGAGGAGCGAGGAATGGGTGAAGCCATAGCGAGAAATCTCTATGAGATGTCATCACTCAAGGTTCCTGTACTCTGTATCCTTATCGGAGAAGGCGGAAGCGGTGGAGCACTTGCCCTTGCAGTCGGCAATGAGGTATGGATGCTTGAGAATGCGACATACTCAATCCTTTCACCTGAGGGATATGCGTCTATCCTCTGGAAGGACAGCAACAGAGCTGAGGAGGCTGCAGAAGTTATGCAGATTACAGCGCAGGATCTCAAGAGACTGAACGTTATCGAGCAGGTCGTACCTGAGTACGGCGGAGCAGATGAGCAGTCAGTTCCATATATAGGCAAGTACCTTAAGATGAACATTAAGGAATTCCTCAAGAAGTATTCAGACAAGACTCCTGAGGAGATCGCACAGGACAGATACGACAGATTCAGAAATCTGTAGATCACAGATATACTATAGATGAAAGGCATTTCTCAAGTGAGAAATTTATCTCACGGGGAATGCCTTTTATTCATGCATATGTTGAAGTGATGGTGTTTTTTTGGTAAACTTTATGTATATGGCTGAAGATACAGCTTGAATTGGAGGAGCGTTTATGAAGAAACAGATAAAGGTTACTTTGATAGTTATCCTGGCCGCCATCATTGCGGCAGCAATCATATGGTACGTGATGTACCTGCGGGGCAAGGAGCAGGATCTGCTGACACCTGTGGGAACACGTGCAGAATTTATCGGTGATACAGACAAATATCCTACCATGCTTACAGCGAAGGGGACTCAGATCCTGAATGCAGACGGAGAACAGGTTGTTCTCAAGGGTGTGATGGTTCCAGAGTCGCGCAGTCTGTATGAGGAGAAGAAGTTTAATGAGGATTTCTACAAGGATGTATTTGCCAAGGGTGGTAATGCCATAAGGGTGCCAATAAGCCCTGTGGAGTACAAGAATGACGATTACTATATGTGGAGATATCTTGACCGCATAGTTACCTGGGCCGGAGAGAACGATAACTATGTTATTCTCGACTGGGATTATACAGGTAACCCGATAGATGGTTCCGGGGATGAGATGCCGGATCTCGACGAGAATCCGCTGGATTATTCTGCTGAATTTTGGAAGAACATTGCGGATTATTTCAAGAACACTCCAAATGTTATATTTGAGATATACAATGAGCCGGTTGGCATGAGTGATTCAGAGTGGAAGAGATGCGCGGAGAGCCTTATAGGAGTTATAAGGGATGCCGGCGCAAAGCAGCTTATAATCGTTGGAAGTCCGGATTACTGTTATGATCTCGGATGGCTTGACGAGCTCGGCGTGAAGAATGACAATACTGCGTTCTCTGTTCATGTTTACCCGGACAAGGTGTTCTGGCAGAAGTTCCTGTCGGGCTATGTGACAAGTTATCCTCTTATAGTGACAGAGTGGGGATATGCAGACGATGATGTCGAGGTCAAGAATGAGAAGCTGAAGGGCACCAGAAATGTATTTGGAATAAAATTTACCAGATATCTGGAAAAGCATGATATAGGATGGATTGCAGTTGGATATGACGATACGGTGGAGCCATCCATGTTTACTAAGGGATATAAGAAATTCACAAAATGGGGCGAGTATGTGACTGAGCTGCTTGGAGACAAGGAAGAATAAAGAGAATAACGGATAAAAGGGAGAAAATATATAATGGCAATCAGAATATTAGGAACAGGAAGCTACCTTGCGGAGAAAGAGGTATCAAATGATGAGCTTGCAAAGTATGTTGATACATCTGATGAGTGGATATCTTCAAGAACAGGTATAAAGAACAGAAGAATAGCTGTTAAGGAGACGACGACGAGCATGGCTGTTGAGGCTGCTGAGAGGGCACTTGAGATGGCAGGGAAGTCCGCAGAGAATGTGGAGCTTATAGTGCTTGCCACAGTCACTCCGGATTATTACACACCAAGCGGGGCGTGTCAGGTTCAGGCGGCTATAGGTGCGGATAAGGCGATTGCGTTTGATGTGAATGCGGCATGCTCGGGCTTTGTATTTGCCCTCAATGTTGCAAAGATGTATATAGAGACAGGGTTTGTGAAGAATGCTCTTGTAATAGGTTCGGAGACGCTGTCAAAGATACTTGACTGGAATGACAGAGGTACATGCGTATTGTTTGGAGATGGCGCAGGTGCCGCTTATATAGAGGAGTCTGACAAGGGAATCATAAGCATTGTCCAGGGTTCAATCGGCAAGAAGGGTATGGTGCTCAACTGCGAGAGCAGAAAGACCAACAATATATTTGTAAAAGATGAGATCAATCATGACTATCTGTATATGGATGGACAGGAGGTGTACAAGTTTGCGGTGAGACAGTGTCCTAAGTGCCTCCAGGAGGCTCTTGACAAGGCTGGAATGACCGTTGACGATGTGGATTACTTCGTACTCCACCAGGCAAATGTAAGAATTATTGAATCTGTTGCCAAGAGACTTAAGGCACCGCTTGAGAAGTTCCCTACGACTCTCGACTACACAGGAAATATGTCTGCGGCGAGTGTACCTGTACTTCTCGACCAGCTCGTGAGGGAGCACGGCCTGAAGCGCGGCGACAAGATCGCCATGTCGGCATTCGGCGCAGGGCTCACATACGGCGCTGTGGTTATGGAGTGGTAGAGGCTTTAACACCTGTAATTTTTGAGGGCGGAACGGAGCTCCTTGTAGTTTGGGAGTACTTTTTCTACCTCGGCCCAGAAAAGTGCGGAGTGGTTCATCTGCTTTCTGTGACACAGCTCGTGGACTACCACGTAGTCTATGATTTCGGGAGTGGTGTTCATCAGTGCACAGTTGAAATTCAGGTTACCGGAGGAGCTGCAGCTTCCCCAGCGGGTCTTCTGATGCCTGATGGTGATCCTTCCGTAAGTCACGTCTATTATCTGAGCAAAATGTTCTACACGTGAAGGAATATATATCCGAGCCTGTTCTGACAGTGCCTTTATATCGGCATCTGTCAGGGCAGTGCTTGGATTTTTTTCGTCTGACATATTGGAAATTCTTTTCTGCATGATTTCCAGATGGCTACGGATCCAGTTTTGTCTGGAATCCACAAAGCTTTGGATCTGACTGTCGGTCATTCTGAGGGGCGCACGAACCTTTATGTTGAGGTCTCTGTCTATCTCGATACAGATAGATTTGCGCCTGCTCCTGACGACAGAATATTCGAATTTATCAGAATTGTTCATGGCATATTACCTGTCTTTGATAGGTACATAGTCCTTAGGCTCTACAAGACTTGGATAAGCCGGACGCATTATCTTGTAGCTGTTGATCAGCTCCTCCATACGATGCGCACTCCATCCAACCACTCGGCCAATGGCAAATAGTGGTGTGTAGAGGGCGTAAGGGATCTTGAGCATCTTGTATAACAATCCGCAATAGTAATCTATGTTGATGCACACACCCTTGTAGATCTTGCGCTCCTCGGCAATGACCTCAGGTGCGATGCGCTCTATGAGCTCGTATAATTTGAATTCGTCCTTCTCGTGCTTCTCCTCGGCGAGCTTTTCTACATACTCCTTGATAATGACAGCTCTTGGATCTGACAGAGAGTATACAGGCTGGCCCATTCCGTATACCACGCCCGATTTGTCAAATGCTTCGCCGCGCACGATCTTCCTGATGTACTCACGGATCTGCTCCTCGTCCGTAACATCCTCGACATTGCAGTGTATGTTCTTCATCATCTCCATGACCTTGAGGTCTCCACCGCCGTTGAGCGGTCCCTTGAGTGAGCAGAGTGCTGCTGCGACTGTGGCGTATGTATCTGAGCCGGATGATGTGACAACACGTGTTGTAAACGTAGAGTTGCTTCCGCCTCCGTGTTCCATGTGGAGAACAAGGGCAAGATCGAGAACCTTTGCCTCAAGCTGTGTGTACTTTCTGTCTGAACGGAGCATGCTCAGGATATTCTCTGCAAATGAAAGCTCAGGATCCGGCTTGTGTATATAACAGCTCTTGCCAAGCTCATAATGTCTGTATCCCTGGAAAGAATATACAGCGAGTCTTGGGAATACACTTATTATCATAAGACACTGCTGAAGAACGTTGTCCAGAGATATATCCGTCTCAGACTTATCGTATGATCCGAGGGCAAGGATACTCTTGGTCATATTTGAAATGATATCCTTGGTAGGGTTCTTCATTATGACATCTTGTATAAAGTTGTGTGGAAGGTCGTATGCAAGGTTGAGGACCTGTTTGAACTTGGCAAGCTCATTCTCGTCCGGAAGCTTTCCAAACAGTAACAGATATGTACACTCCTCGAAACCGAATCGTCCTTCCTTTGTAAATCCGTCTATCAACTGGCGGATCTCGTAACCTCTATAATATAATTCACCGTCAGTAGGAGTATGCTTTCCGTCCTCCATTGTATACGCCCGGCTTAGTGAAATGTTGGTGATGCCGGCATTTATTCCTATTCCATTCAGATCGCGAAGTCCACGCTTTACGCCGTATTCCTCGTAGAGGTTGTTATCTATGGTATCGTTCTCAATACAGAGACCAAGACGCTCCTTCGTAAATGAACTAAGATTATTGATTGACATATATAACTTACAGTTGTTGCAAGGGTATACTCGTTTTTCAAGTAACATTTGAGGAACATCATGCAAACAACTACGTTTATTCGGAACTATTATTTTTGTTCTACATTTCCCAAAACAAAACCTTTGGACTTATAATACTCGGAATAAGAGGTTTCTGAACAATCCAGAATATTTCCATCAGCATCATACATTTCTGCATCATTATCTGTTCCTATACATTGGTAAGGAGCAACTCTTTTCGGAAGAATTGTAACCTTGAAATTATGATTTATCATATATTCTATATGCTTTGAAGACAACTTTCCTAACAATTTATGTCCTAGCATACTACCTGCTCCATTGTTAGACCATGAGACAACAGGGGTTGTATAGAAAATAATCTTATCCTGCATATTATGCTTATATAGCATTTCCAACAAAGGCATAACCCCTTCAATATTTCTTTCATCTACATTGCATCTAATACTAATCACACATGTATTTTTATCATAGAAAGGGGATTGAGTGATTGCCTTTAAATTGTTGAAGATGATATCGAAAGAACCAATTCCGCTTGTCGTAACTCTTCTTTTGTCATGAAATTCCTTGCTACCATCAAGAGTAATTTCTATACGATACACATTGAATTCTTCCTTCAGCATTTTGTATATCGAAGGAGACAATGCGTAACCATTAGTTGTTATATGTCCTGTATATTTTAGGTTACGACTAATTGCAATATCTTTCAATTGTTCATTTAACTTTTTCATCTTGGAAAAAGCCATCAATGGCTCACCACCAAACCATCCTATCTCTAACGACTTTGTATCTTTTAGGGATATTTTTTGCTTGATGCGACAAACTATTTGTTCTATCAAGCTATCCGTTAAAAACTTGCGAGAATGAGCTTGTCCGCAATAGTCGCAGGCAAGTTGACAAGCGGCTGTTGGCTGGATTGACACATACAATCGATCAGTGGATTTTTTTGATAATTGCACTTTATTTCCTTGTTGATTTCATCCAATTCATCTTCTGTACTTGGAACAAGAACTTTCTCTGATATTAAAATTTCCAATACTTTTGGCTGAAGAGTGGTAAATTTTCCATTCTCAACTATAGAAAAAACTTTTTTTAGAGACTAAAATATTTTTGCCTGTTCGTCCAGAAAACAGCAAACAAATTTCCTGACCACTAGAAGTGCGTTTAGAAACTGCAAAAGTGTATTTTGATAATATGTAATTCATTTCTATTCGTTTGTAAAAAAAACGAGAGTTGACTTTTTTATGTCAAACAAGGCACAAAAGGCCAACTCTCAAAAACATACTAATGTACCATTTTAGTCACAATTGCCAAATGAACAGTTGTTGTAATTGCCAAAGCAGATAAACTTGCCGCCATAAATGTCATCAGCACGTTCATCCTCAAGGACAATGCACTCGTCCTCTAATCCACGAAGCCCCATTTTTTCTGAGAGCTTCAACAAATCGTTGTTTGTTTCCATAATGTATAAAATTAAATCATATTTCTACTCTTTTAAAGATTTTCGGATACCTCTTTTAATTTTTAGAAACGACTCAATTCTTCATTGCCAGCACCCTTACCTTTATATCGGTTTCTTGTTGTATTGAAGTTATATTGCAATGTCAAGAGCAAGGCACGGCTATCAGTCGTCATGTTTTGCCAAAGTGTAACATCCTTGTTGTAGAATGTTACATTACGGTAGCTCTTGTTGAAGATGTCATTGGCTTCAAGCGACACGGAAAAATGGTCTTTCCCAAAAGCCTTGTAAAGTTTGGCATTCAGGTATGAGGAAGAACTTAGCTTCATGTTGTCCTTGTTGCCACGACTGTTCCATTCCATATCGATATTCATCCAAATGTCGCCAGGCAGATGGATGGCATTCTGGAACTGCACGATTCCCAAAGGATTGCTGAAGGATTTGCGTTCACCCATATATTCGCCAGTGAACCACTGTTTGATGATGCCTGCATTCACTTTAGGTTCCCAAATGCCAACCTTAAATTGTGCGCCAACAAATGCTTGTAGTTCATCTATCTTTGGAGTATTCTCCATGGTCAGCAACTTTACCTCTCCATCCTCGCCATAAGATTTCGTAGTCTGGATAAGGCATCCTTCCTATGTTCGTATGAACCTTTGCAAAGATTGCTTCCATGCACCCATCAACTCCACAGAATGAATCTTCATAGGAGATAGGTAAGGATTTCCATTTCCAAGGTCAAGCGATTGACATAGCTGACTGTTCCGTCAAGGTCATCGTATGATGGACGTTGAGTCTTGCTTGTGTAGCTCAATGATAATTGCGTTTTTCCAATCTCTGTAGAATAGCCAAGAGGGACACGTTGTGTAGTCTTGCTTTGGTCTTCTTTGAGTTGTCCATTTTCTGTGTATTTGAAGTTGACATGCTCGTAACGAAGTCCTGCCTCTACAGCAACTTTCCGATTGCTGACCTATGGAGAGGAAACCTGCCATGTTCTTCTCATTGCTCTTGGTGTTGCTATTTCCAATAGTCGCCATGTTGGTGTTGAAATCATTCAAAGTCTGTGAGGCGGTGTATTCATTTCCAACCTCTATTTGTCCTTTCCACAAGGGATAGCTCAACACCAGTTTCTCGGCAAACATTCGTGAGTGTCCGATACCATTGGATGTAACCGAATTGTTCTCATTGTTTATGTTTTTCTCCGACAGATTGGAAGTCTTGCGCTTTTTCCTCCACATGTAATCCATGTTGAAGTCAACGCCAAGTTTTCCCACTTCTCCATTGTAATAGATGTTGGCATGATGCTTTGGAACGGCATGTGTCCTGTTGAGTCCTATTGTGGAAACCTCGTCTTTCAGTGTTCCATCGTCATACGAAATGGACTTATAATCAGGATATTCCTTTTGCAATCCAGCTCCATTCACATAATAAGCACCGATGGAATGATGTTCGTTGAGCATCCATGACAATCCAAACTTGCCGAAGAACTCATTGTTTCGCATACGACCGATGCTTTCTATGTTTTGAAGCCAATTGGTAGAAGCTTTCGTTTCCATATTTGTGACTCCATAACTATAGAATTGGCCGGTATAATAATTAAGATTGGTGAATACCTCCAAACCACCTTTGCGATATTTCAAGTTTGCTTGTTCCATGCTTGAAAAATAGTGTCGGAAACCATTTTGGGCACGAAGGGTTCCACCAAAGCCTTCGCCTCGCGATGGCTTGGTACGAATGCGGATGACTGACTTTACGGAAGCATCATACTTTGCACCAGGATTGGTGATAACTTCCACATTCTTGATGTCTTGTGAGTTGAGTTGTGCTAGTTCATTCTTGTCTTGTACGACATGCCCATTGATATAGATGAGTGGCACACCCTTGCCAAACACTTCGAAGTTGCCATCTCTTCCTGTGACCATTGGCACTTGGCGCAATACGTCATTTGCCGTGCCTGCATGAGACAGTTGAGAATTAACTACAGTAGTAACCAAGGCATTGCCCTTGATAGCAATAACAGGGCGTGATGATTTCACCACAACTTCACCGAGCATCTTGCTGTCCTCTTCCATCTTGATGACACCCACATTTTCACCCTCGCAATCCTTGCAGATGGTTTTGTAGCCCACGGATGTCACCTTGATGATTCCGCCATTGCAGACGGAGTCTATTGAGAAGCTACCATCCTCTCCACTCACCACTCCCTTGACGAACGCGGAGTCTTGCCGGTTTAGAAGCACCACATTGGCGAAAGCCAAAGGCTCACCCTTGGTGTCCACTACTTTTCCCATGATATTCTGTGCCATCATTTGGGTCATTGCCGAGAGACACAAGATTGTTGTTGAAAATACTTTCTTCATATTTGTATTTTATTTTAGTTTAAATGCTACACTATATTTATGTGCTATAAATATTTCTGCTGCAAAAGTATAACTAATAGAGCAAGCCACCTTTACCCTTTTGGGTAATAAATAACGTTTAACAATTATTATTACCCCTTTGTGTAATCAAGCTACTCCACATAGGTATCCATACTTGGAATAAAAGCCCATTATACCTTGTTTACTAGAAGATATAGGTACTGTTTCGGAAGTTAAATAGTAAAGCGAATCTCCTAATTGGTTTGTCTCAAATCCTAGAGCATTCATAACTTTCAATAGCTTACAGTCAATTTCTGCAACCATATAACTATCGCTGTCACCAACTATAGGCTGGACAGCCAAAGCCATCAAACTTTTGAAAAGAGTGAATGTTGATATACCAGAAGTCGAATCTATAGCAAAGCGACCTACATGCCAATAGTTGAACTTAACATCAGAATGTATGGTTTTCAAAGGATTGATGCCATAGATTCTCTCCAAAGGTAATACTGATTGGCGGTTCCAAAGAAAGGAACGTATGGAGCCTAACATTTTTCCTTGATTGTCCCTGGCTATATAAATATAGGTATTGTCCCCATATAGGGCTAGCTCTTCTTTTGTGACATCGGCAATATCATCAGCTATCTGAGATGCCTCAACAGTACCTACGTGATGCTTATAATTCTCCACCACGATGAATTGAGAGAGTTCATTGATGCACTTGGCATCAGCCTTGAAGATAGAGTAATCTTCAAATGTTGCAATTAATTTTTCCATTTTTATATGTTTATATTTCTGTTGCAAAACTACCTCGTTTTTCAAAACAAGCGGCTACACTTTTGGGTAATGCTATTACTTTATGTTAAAACTTTACCCTTTTGGGTAATAAAATGATGTAAAACCAATATTTTTTAGTACTTTTGCTGCAAAATAATAAAAACAAGATGGCAAACGAAGAAGATTATTTCATTGCAGCTAACTCTGTTGGAGCTATCAATGAAGAGCAATATAAGAAGTTGGATGTACTCATCCACACGACAGAAGCGATATCACGCTCTCTATACCAAAGTGTGTATCTTATCGATTATTACAAGAAAGGATTCCTGTATGTATCAGAGAATCCTTTATTTCTTTGCGGACATACTGCAAAAGAAATGAAAGAGATGGGGTATGCTTTCTATTCGGAGCATGTACCAGAAAATGAGCAACAGATGTTGGTGGAAATCAATAGCAATGGCTTTAAGTTCTTTGAAACAAAGATTGCACCAGAAGACAAACACAAATGCTATATCTCATACGATTTCCATATCATGCTCGATGGTAACAGAAAAGTACTTATCAATCACAAGTTAACTCCAATTTTGCTTACGGAAGATGGTAGAATATGGATTGCAATGTGCATTGTTTCTCTTTCTTCGCAATCAACACCAGGCCATATAGAGTTTCATATTGAGGGTTCTCAGAAGTATTGGAAATACGACTTGGATTTCCACAAGTGGAGAGAAAAGGAAATGATACAATTGAAAGAGGAGGAAAAGCAAGTGCTCACTTTGTGCTCGCAAGGACTCACTATGAACGAGATTGCGGACAAGATGTGTAAGTCCATTGATTCCATCAAATTCTATAGAAGAACTTTATTTGAGAAAATTGGAACCAAGAACATCACTGAAGCACTTACTTTTGCCACCATCTATAAACTACTGTGATTTCCCTCATCCATCCCTGCTTCACTATTGAAACAAGGATGAAAAATAGAATTTTGGAAATCGTTTCACCTCTTTGCCTGTTGCAATATTAAACAGAGCTTGTGTACACAAACCTGCTGTAATCCATGAAGCAACAGACAACTGAGGAGGAGGAATTGCACCTTCCTCTCTTTGATATTGCTTGACCACCTTGTCAAGCCATTCTTGGGGTTGCATCCAAAATGCTTGGTAGCCAAGAACATATTCTGCAACTTTCAACTCAAAGCCTAAAGGCTTGTCCGAAAGACTTTCCAGAGTTTTTCCATCAGGATCCACTACCGTTAGAAAACCTGCCCAGCCAAAATTGTAAGGGTGAAGGACATAAATATTCTTTTCTGAACAAATCTTGTCAAAGACAAACGGAATGTCGCTCTTGAAGTCCAAGGCATTAATGGCAACATCATGTCCCTCTATCAATTCCTCTACATTATCATGGTCAACAAACTTATTGATAACCGTGATTTTCGCTTGTGGATTAATGGAAAGTAATACTCTTGGCGAGGCTCTCTGCCTTATAGTTTCCAACATCCTCCAACCGATAGTTCTTGACGGTTTAAGTTGCTTTTCTCCACCTTATCACCATCAATGATAGTGATAGTTTCAAACCCTAAGCGTAATGCACATTCCGCAATGACACTTCCTAAGCCAGCACCCCCCAAGAGAACACGAAAATGCTTAATTTTTTCCTGTTCATCTGGCTTGATGTAAATTCGATTTCTACTATACATATTTTCCATTTTAATGATACTTTAAATTTTTACTGTGCAAAAGTAGATTTGTTTTTTCAAACATCCACTACACAAAAGGGTAATATTTGGATTATAACACCCAACATAAACAAAGATTAACTAAATAATGATGTTCCTATTTGTTTTTTCCATTATTCGTCTAATTTCTTTTGATTCAAGCAATAATTTATTGGCAATACTATTCTTATATTTTGCAGTTTCAACCATTTCACGGTATCGACATACTGAATCTTCATAAGCAGCAACTCGATTTCTTACATCATCAATAACATTCTCATTTCGACAAACAGAAAAATGCTTTTCGATGTAACTAACATTCGGGTCATCGGATGAAAGCACCATCTTCAATGCCCTATACTTCAAGTCTGCCTCCTCCCAATCTTGGTGCTCTCGCCATTGGGTGAGATTGCCCCAAATGGAGAGGACAAGAGATAGAGCCAAGCCACCTGTGAAAAGAAGAACATTCTTTGAGGTTGGCTCGAAGCGATGGGTTACAACCTTCTTTTGAGGTGATTTGTTCATCACTTCAAGTTTATCTTGCAATGCCTTTGAGGAAACATCATTCCCTTGTCTCATCTGCTTGACTACATCTACCAAGAGCTTGCTTCGCTGCTCATTTTTGCCAAGTTCAACCTTAATAAGGTCAGCAAAAACACAATGGCATCTCTTAATTTGGATATTTTACCTCTGACTTCCTCTTCCTTGGTAAACATCGCATTGATTGACTTATCCAACTTGGTTATGTCATTACTTGCTAGGAACGTTTTCTGCTCCTGCGTTCTTTGTGGAGGCAGAAAGCTCATCGACTTTCTGCTCCAATCTCTCAACTGTGCCATAGATGGCTTCCAATAGTTCTTCTTTCATATTTCTTTTGTTGTTTGAATGGTTTGTAACTTGCATCAAAGGCTGAAGCCTTTTCTACGTTTTCTCTTTTTCTTCTTGGCGGATTCATCCTCTGGGAATGGCTCATAAGTTTGGGCATTAGACGGAGCGAACAAGCCGATGGAAGAAATACCACTCCAAGGGTCTTGGGTATGTTCTGCCGTTGGTTGAGTCTGTTCTACTTGGTGACAACTTGGTTGTCCTCCCTGCATAGATTCGGCTCTTGGCGATGGCTACCGTCTCTGCGTTGTGTCCGCTGACCACCTCGCCGTTCAAGGCGGACTCACGGATGTACTCCGCCAACTTGCGGTTGGCTTTTCTCGCCCTCAGTCTCAGTGCCTCGTAGCTTGGCTTCGAAAACTTCACCGTGACAGACTTCGACAGCTTGCGAACCCTGCCTGTTGGCGGTCTTCCGCCCTTTCTCCTGTTCTGTTCCTGTACGTTTGTCATTCGATACACTGTTTACAGTTGGTACACTTACTTTCTGCGACCGCCGGGAGCAAAATTTCTCCGCCCTCATGGTGGAGCGAGGCGTTTTGGGGTTCCCAAAACATAACCTCGCTCCCTCTCAGAACACGTTAGTTGGAACTACTGCCTTTCAGCTATCCACGTCCAAGGTCGCAGACCTTAATTCTCACAATTTGCGCCAAGCCTCGAAGTCCTCTTCATAAAGGCTTAGGTGGTGGCGCACGATGTTCTCGATGATGCCCGATACACTCATGCGTCTCCCTCCGAGGATGCGGACGACACGGTCAAGACGATCCTACATCTTTTGTTTTTGCCATAACTTACATTGTTTAAATTGTTGGTATAGTGGTCACGGTTTGCACCATTGACCGATTGTCGGGTGCAAAGTAAGTGTACTGAGTGCAGCCATGCAACTGATTGGGTGTAACGTGGCAATTTAGTTGTGGCTTGCTTATTTGCATACCGAGATAGCTGTGAGAACTTCAACGTATTTCTCAACTCATCATTGTTCATGTATTCGTTGCAGTCGTGCAAGTTTTTCTTGTTGTTTTTGGCGTTGAAGTCGGCAAACCCCGGCAACATACTGCCACAGAAATTGAAAACGCTTGTTTTTAAAATGTACTTCTGCTCATAGTTGTTGTCCTTATAATATAATAATGTAGTTGAACTGTAAAAAGAAAAGTTGAAAGCCTTGTTCATAATGCGAGAATAAAGTCCTTCTCGGTTGCAGCGATGAACTTGTCCATGTCCTCAAACAGCTTCTTTTGGGTTACTCTCGCATACCGCTGCGTCATCTTCACATCCTTGTGACCGAGCATCTTGCAGATGGTGATGAGATCGATACGAACACGATTCGTGCTCAGCAATGGGAAAAGGGTATCTCTTGCCCCGTCCTCGTATTTCGCCATCAGCTCCAACGCCTCGGGCAGGAGTTTCACCCTGGCAAGTGTTCCGGTCTTCTTGCGGTTATAGATGAGCCATTTGTCGCCATCCTCCAACACCTTGACATTGGCTTTCGTAATGGAAACGGTGTCTATGAAGGCTGTTCCTGCATAGCAGGCGAAAAGAAACAGGTCACGGCTAACGGATAGTCTCGGCTTGTCTTCGGGCAGTTCCACATCACGGATTTTTATGAAATCAGACATGCTGAGAGCCTTGGGTGTCGTAACCCTTGGAGTGCCAACCCGATAATGGGCGAACAGCAGGTTCCTGCACAAGCCTCGCTCAAAGGCGATGCGGCACATCTTCTTGAAGAGCGACACATAGATGGTGATGGTTCCTGATGAAAAGCCTTTCTCGTCAAGCAGGTAATGGTGAAAGTCACTGATGAAAGGCTCGGTCAGCTGTCCGAAAGCCAAATCAGTCAACCTATACTTCTCCCCGATGAACTCAGCAAGATTCTTGCGAATCTTTCTGTAAGTCCAGACACTGCTCTTCGACATATCGATGCCCTCATGGGTGCTGAGTTCACTGATATGCTCGTCCACGAAGGAGAGAAGGGTGGTCTGTGTCTTGACGCTGCCCTGCAAAGCCTCCTTGACATCCTTAGCCTCGAAGTCCGTTCTCTTTTCCACAAGCACATCGAAAGCCTTTTGGATGGAAAGCAACAACTGCTCGATGTCCTTGTTGGTCTCCACGGCTTCCTTGCTCTTGCTCTCCAATCGGCTGGCACGAGGATTCCAAAGCGATGGAGTGCAAGACAACTTGCAGGAGAACTGCGCCATAGTCCTGTTCACCGTGATGCGTCCCATGATGGGAGCTTTTCCGTTCTTGTCCAATCCGCTCTTTTTTAGGTAGAGCAACACCTTGAATTTTTCGATTTTCATAACGCTTACATTTTGAGTGTGCAAATATAATCATTTTGCAAGCGTTCCTTGATACGCAAAACATTGAGAATCAGCGCAATAAAATCCGTTGATGCACAAAGTTGCCTTTCCGCATTGTTACCTGCTTTGCATAGGTAACTGTGGCTCACGATTTAGTAACTGAACTACTTCAATATTCCTCACTCGCTTGCTTTATGCCGATTTGGCAACTTTGTGCAAATCTACTCATTCCCAACTGTTTACGTTCCAACCTCTCTTATTCTCCTTTGGCTGCTTTAGAGCTTTATGTTAATAATCCTAACTCATAGTTTTGTGGTTCTCAACTCATAGCTTTCCGGTTCTCAACTCATAGCTTTTCGGTTGAGAAAATTAAGAATGCATCGCGATATGATGAAAAATGGCTGTAAAATGGCTGTTTTTTCCATCGCGATGCATTATTTTTTGCGTCGCGACGCACCAATTCTTCCGTCGCGACGCATTAATTGCCCCCTCGTGAGGCATCATTGAAGCCTCCCGCTGGTCATCATTTAAGCCTCTTATCTGTCTTAATATAAGACGCTTTCCAAGAAAAAAATGCGCTCTGGAAAGAGAAAATTAAGATGGGGGTTAACAGGTTAACAGTTAACACCCCCAAAATGCCTACTTCTATCCACACACTTATATAAAAATAAGTATATATATATTATTATATAATAAGGTACGCGGGGGACCATGCAAAAAACAGCTGTTAACTGTTAACCCTGTTAACCCCCCAATGAAAAGTTGATAGTTTATAGTTGATAGGGCGTAGCCGTTTGCAAGATAGCTATAAACTTTCAACTATAAACTAAC
>ENA-OQKQ01000316-OQKQ01000316.1-human-gut-metagenome-genome-assembly--contig:-NODE-316-length-17814-cov-4.812687_pt1 | contig 17814 bp, 18 predicted proteins | sample MGYA00242651_ERZ504803 | MGnify/ENA primary metagenome ERZ504803 (study PRJEB26092, sample SAMD00036380) | human gut metagenome | host: Homo sapiens | study: EMG produced TPA metagenomics assembly of...
AATTGCCATAGGCATTGCCATCTTTGACATTTTACCGGTGGCAGGCTCCGGTGGCATTCTCATTCCATGGGCACTGATTAGCCTGCTGGACGGCAACACCAAGCAGGGCATCGGGCTGCTGGTGCTTTATGTGGTGATCACCGTGATCCGCCAATACATTGAGCCAAAGATCGTGGGTCAGACCTTGGGAGTCAACCCGCTGGTGACCCTAATGGGCCTGTACTTTGGTCTGAAGATCTTTGGATTTATCGGTATGTTCTTAGTACCGTTGGCGGTGATGACCGTTAAGGCCTTTAACGACACCGGGCGTATTCATCTGTACAACCCGCCGGCACGGGAACGGGCCGCAGCAGAAGCGACGCTGCGTGCCGCTGACCAGCCGAAAAAGCCACTGCCCAATCCCTTTAAGAAAAGAATAATTTGCAATAGGAACAGAAACCGACGGCGTCCATAAGGGGCACCGTCGGTTTTTTCTTATGGCATGGAACAACTGCTTTGCAGTCGTTTGCCGCACAGCTGCCTTCTTTGCCATAATAAGAAAAGGCACATAAAACAAGCGGCGCAGAAACTGCGCCGCTTGGACCGCGCTCGGTTAGAGTGCGGGTGGCAGACAATGGCAAGTCTGCCGAGAAAGGAGAAGACTCTTTTGCGCCCAAAGGGCACGGAAAAGAGCATTACCGCAGGGAGCCGGAAGGAGAAAGTACAGGGAGGGTGTTATCCGTGCAGGCGGTTTTTGCCCGCCTACTGTGTATTGTAGGCTCCCACTGCGGTTCAAACAAAATCCACAGGGGATTTATTTGTGTAGGGAGGCTTAGTGACCAAACAGGCCCTTTTTCTTGTACGGCTCCGTGTGCACATCCGTCACCGTGTAGCCGGTGTCACCGATGGCCTTACGCAGGGCCGCCTCATCTAAAGGCTCTGCCGAAATGATCTCAGCCTGTTTCTTTTTATGGGAGGCCTTTACGCTCTTTACATGAAAGTTGCGGCGCACGGTATCGTTTACATGGCTTTCGCACATACCGCAAGCCATACCGTCAATGCCAACAATGGTTCTTGTCATAAAGCATACCTCCTATCTCTTTTTCTTCTTAGGCTGCTGGTGGCAGCAGCCGGCGTTGGCGCAATGGGCGCAGTTGGCGCCGCAGGTGTTGCGCCCGGCTTTTTTGTCTTTTACAATGGAGCAGATGATCCCCACTACAATAGCCACCAGCACAAGAATGATCAGAATGGTTAAATAATTTGCTTTCAGAAAGGCAAGCATAAACACACCTTCTTGTTTTATTATTTGGTTGCCTTGCTCTTCGCTTTCTTTGCGGTCACGGTCAAGGTGTTATCGTCATACTTGTTCTTACGGAACAGCATATACACGATAGCGGCAATCAGCAGAATCGCAACGATCAAGCCGAAAATGTTGCCGTTGCCCATGAACATAGCACCGATCTGGTTTACAATCAGAGCAATCACATAAGCGAAGCCGCACTGGTAACCGATGGCAAACCAAGTCCACTTGGCATTGTTCATCTCTCTGCGGATGGCACCGATGGCTGCAAAGCAAGGTGCGCACAGCAGGTTGAAGATCAGGAAGGAATAGCCTTGAACGCCGTTGAATGCGTCAGCAATGGCAGTGTACACATCGGCACCGCCGCCACCGTACAGGATACCCAAAGTACCTACGATGTTTTCCTTTGCCACCAGGCCGGTAATGGAGGCTACAACGGCCTGCCAATTGCCCCAGCCAAGGGGAGCAAAGATCCACTTGATGGCGCCGCCGATGGCAGCCAGGATGGAGAAGTTAATCTCTTCCTCAGACAGCATACGGAACTGGCCGTCAACCACACCGAAGTAAGTGGTGAACCATACAAAGATGGTGGACAGGGTGATGATGGTACCGGCCTTCTTGATAAAGGACCAGCCGCGCTCCCAAGTGGAGCGAAGCACATTGCCCAAGGTGGGCACATGGTAAGCCGGCAGTTCCATAACGAAGGGCGCCGGATCGCCGGAGAACATTTTGGTTTTCTTGAATATATTTATGACTTTCCTGTTTATAGTCATACTTATCCTCATTTTATACTCGGGAATGTACAAGAACTATATGAGCCTCAGAGAATCCCGGAAGCAACTACAGTCATATGAACAGTATCTTCCTATTATAGAGGATCTGATAGATCAGGTGCGCATGAGACAGCATGACTACAACAATGAGCTTCAGGCCATCAGCATGCTGCCGATCAGTTACACTGATTATGATTCCCTCGCTGCTGCCCTTTCAAATGAGCTGGATACCTCCTGCAATGACCATGTCATCAAGAATTCGTATCTTCTGAGGATCAACATGAAACTGATCGCAGGTTTTCTGTTCAGCAAGATGAACCTTGCGCAGGAGCATAATATTAATCTGGATATAGATGTCAAAAATTCCACACTCACATCCAAGGCAGCGGAATTTGAGCTTCTGGATGTCATGAGCATTCTGGTGGACAATGCATTTGACGCAACTGAGGACGGAGGTATGATAAAAGTCATCATAGACTCTGACGGCAAGACTACCACCGTTGAAACCTTCAATGCCGGATCGCAGCTCACCGCGGAAATGCGCAAGAACTTCTTCGCAAAGGGCTACTCGACCAAGCCTCTGAAGGATGGAGCTTATTCCAGAGGTATCGGACTTTACAAGCTGAAACAGCTCACATCCAAGTACCATGGTGAAATACTGCTGGACAATCAGACGGTGGATGGACAGAACTGTATCCACTTTGTCGTCAGCATATAATAAATTTTATGATCCCAAATGCTTTTTTATAGTTTTCAGATAACTTATCCCATCGTTAAATCCAACATTTTTAGGTATTTCTGTTATCCGCGTTAAATTTTTTTGTTTTTCGACTTATTTCCTTAATTTTATTCTTTACTTATTATCTATAAATGGTATAATCAAAAGGATTATTTTTCCTAATAAACGGAACTTAATGAGAAATTTTTGACAGGAGATGTGAAAGTGAAAGATACTATCGAAATCAGATGGCACGGACGTGGTGGTCAGGGTGCCAAGACTGCTGCCCTGCTCCTCGCAGATGTGGCATTCAAAACAGGTAAATATGTTCAAGGATTCCCTGAGTATGGTCCAGAGAGAATGGGCGCACCTATCACTGCCTACAACAGGATCAGCAGTGAGCCTATCAGAGTACATTCCAACATTTACGAGCCACAGTATGTGGTTGTAGTTGACGAATCTCTAATCGAACCTGTACATGTGACTGCAGGTCTCGCCGAGGATGGCGCCATCATTATAAATACACCTAAGACTCCGGACGAGGTCCGTCCACTGCTCAAGGGTTACAAGGGCAGGGTATACACACTTGATGCCAAGGAGATCTCCATGAAGACTCTCGGCAAGAATTTTCCTAACTCTCCTATGCTTGCAGCCATCGTTGCTGTCAGCGGAATCATGGAGGAGGGACCTTTCCTCGAAGATATGAGACAGTCATATCAGCACAAATTTGCCAAGAAACCAGAGGTTATCGAGGGCAACATGGAAGCATTAAAGCTCGCCTTCAGGGAGGTAATGAAGTAATGAGAACAGATATAAGCAAGATACATGACAATAGCAAATGGACAGAGCTCACACCTGGAAACCACGTATACGGCGGTGGCACATCCAAGGCATTTAACACAGGTGAGTGGAGGACTTCAACCCCTGTCCTAGACGAGAGCAAATGCGTACACTGTCTTCTGTGCGCACCTGTCTGTCCGGATTCATGCATTCCGGTCGTATCAGGCAAGCGTCTCGCATTTGACCTGGAGCACTGCAAGGGCTGCGGTATATGCGCATACCAGTGCAAATTCGGAGCAATCACTATGAAGGAGGGCAAATAAATGGCTATAAGAGAACGTCTTTCAGGAAATGAGGCTGTGGCACATGCTATAAAGCAGATCAATCCGGATGTTATGCCTGCATTTCCTATAACACCTTCAACTGAGATACCTCAGTTCGTTTCAACATTTATCTCCAATGGAGAGATCGATACAGAATTTATACCGGTAGAGAGTGAGCACAGTGCCATGAGTGCAGCGATCGGCGCAGAGGCTGCCGGCTGCCGTACACTCACAGCCACATCATCATGTGGTATGGCTCTCATGTGGGAGGAGCTCTACGTGGCAGCGTCCAATCGTCTTCCACTTGCCCTCGCACTTGTAAACAGAGCACTCTCCGGCCCTATCAACATCAACTGTGACCACTCAGACAGTATGGGCGCACGTGATACAGGCTGGCTTCAGATATACGCAGAGAACAATCAGGAGGCATATGACAACTTTGTTCAGGCATACAGAATATCTGAGCACAAGGATGTCAGACTTCCTATCATGATATGTCAGGATGGTTTCATCACAAGCCATGCCGTTGAAAACATCACCCTCATCGAGGATGATCTCGTAAAGAAGTTTGTAGGTGAATACACCCCTGAGCAGTATCTGTTAAATCCTGAGATGCCTATGGCTGTCGGTCCTTACGCCACATCTCCTTACTATATGGAGACTAAGATGGCTCAGAACACTGCCATGAAGAATGCAAAGCAGGTTATTCTTGACGTTGCAAAGGAATTCGAGGAGATGACAGGCCGTCACTACGGATTCTTTGAGGAGTACAGACTTGACGACGCTGACTACGCCATCGTTATGATCGGTTCTGCTGCCGGAACAACAAAGGAAGCTATAGATGAGCTGAGAAACGAAGGCAAGAAGGTCGGACTCTTGAAGATCAGAGTGTTCAGACCATTCCCTGGTGAGGAGATTGCAAAGGCTCTCGCCCACACCAAGGCTGTGGCAATCCTTGACAGATCGGAAGGATTCAGAGCAGGCGGCGGGCCTCTCTCAGCAGAGGTCAAGGAGCACCTGTATGACATTCAGGCAACCACAAAGGCTGTCAGCTACATCTACGGTCTCGGCGGACGTGACTACACTGTGGACAGCGCCAAGGGCGTATTTGCACAGCTTGAAGACATGATAGAGAACGGTGCTGAGATTCCTCAGTATCAGTACATAGGACTTAGACAGTAGGAGGTAAGATGAAATGGCATATAATTTTAAAGAAATAATGAACAAGCCTGAGCGTCTTGCTCCAGGTCATAGAATGTGTGCAGGCTGCGGTGGTACGATCACTGTCAGAACTGTACTCCGCGCCCTTCACGAAGGCGACAAGGCGGTCATCGGTAACGCCACAGGATGTCTTGAGGTTTCAACCTTCATGTATCCTTACACAGCTTACGAGGACAGCTACATACACAACGCATTTGAGAACGCAGGCGCAACCCTCTCCGGTGTTGAGACAGCGTACAACGTTCTGAAGAAAAAAGGCAAGATAGATGACACATACAAATTCATCACATTTGGCGGTGATGGCGGAACTTATGACATCGGACTTCAGTCACTGTCAGGTGCCATGGAGCGTGGACATGACATGGTATATGTGTGCTATGACAACGGAGCATACATGAACACCGGTATCCAGCGTTCATCAGCTACTCCTATGTATGCTGACACCACAACCACACCAGTAGGCTCACAGTCAAATGGTAAGATGCAGAACAGAAAGGATCTCGCACAGGTCATGGCTGCCCACGACATCCCATATGTTGGACAGTCTACTCTTCTCGGCAACATGCGTGATCTCTATGAGAAGGCTGAGAAGGCCATATACACACCTGGCGCAGCTTTCCTCAACGTCATGTCACCATGTCCTAGAGGATGGAGATACCCTACAGAGAAGATCATGGACATCTGCAAGCTGGCAGTTGAGACATGCTACTGGCCTCTGTTCGAGGTTATCGAGGGCAAATGGATCCTCTCCTACTCTCCTAAGAAGAAGCTTCCTATCGAGGACTTCCTGAGAACGCAGGGCAGGTTCAAGCACCTGTTCAAGCCTGAGAACGAGCACCTTCTCGTTCAGTATCAGCAGGAGGTTGACCGCCGTTGGGAGGATCTGCTGTATAGATGTTCTAAGAATTAAGTTGTATGACGGACGAAAATCCGTATAGTGCATATGCACAATCACGTTTGATTGCTGCATATTGCAATATACGGATTTTCTGTTGTTATAGATAATTAAAACTAATTTCTTAGAACATCCTATCTTATTATTATTTTTAGTTCTAAACTGCTTATTGTTGCATATTGCGCCATATGTATTTTCTGGTTGTATACACAAAAGGAAAATATCAGTTAAATGGCATCTCGTAGAAATCATTGAGAGTGTATTGCACATCCTCACCATCTTCGGTTGTTGTTTTCCAGAACAGCAGGCTGTCTACCTGGCTTACATCCAATATGCGGTCTGTGGTAAACAGAAGTTCATATTCGCCAGATGTGTTTGTATTTTCGTTTCCCGATTCAACAATATCTGTAAGCATTGTTCCGTCTTTCAGCTTTACACCGGAAAGGGCCGCGTATTTTTGTCTGAGGTCATATTTTTTGCACCGCTTATATCGAGCACTGCCCTGATGGATATCTGGGAAACCTCACATTCGGTGACTACAGCCCCTGTATCTTCAAGGACTGTATGTGTCTCTCTTGTCACGGAAGTGATATCTCCACCTAGCTCCCATTCAAATCTCCATGTGCCATCATTGTCAACTTTCACATCAAGATGGTCATCATAAACTCCAAGATCACCGAACTCGACCGACAGCTTCCTTTTGCACAGCGCTATCAGAAATGCTTCCTCGTCATCAACATACTCAATCCCCTTCTTTTGTATAGTCCTGAAATACTCCATATACATTTCCTGCAGCACATCATTTATATCATCAAATCCCTTGCACTTTGATATCAGATACAGGGTCACGCTACGTTTTGTCTTTTATAGACTTCTTCAAAATGTCTATTTAAACCGTCATTCACATTGTTATTCTTTTGACCGGCCAACTCTCCTACCTCCTTAACTAATGTAGTGGGGGATTTTCCGCATTTGGTTTCTTTTAGATAAATATTTTTTATATCATACCATATACAGACTATCAGAAACACGATCCGCGGCTTTTCATATCTCTCTGGTGAATCCTGACTGATCCAATACATCATCACCTCCTTGACCTGCATATTAACAAACCGATATGACTTTCATATGTCCATTATAACAATTTACTACAAATATGTGCTATAGTGATATACATACATTACATGGAGGTAGAAAACCATTTGAATTGGACCGAAGGACTTATTAACGCAATTGATTATATTGAGACTCACCTTATTGACGGTGAAGTATTGGACCAAAATACAATAGCCAGGCAGGCTTACTCCTCTCCCGACAACTTCAGAAAAGTATTTCATCTAATCACGGGATATACTATAGGGGAATATATCAGAAACCGCCGGCTTTCCCTGGCTGGAGAAGAACTCATTTCATCCAACCGCACGGTGACTGATATTGCACTTGAATACGGATATGACACACCCGAAAGCTTCACGAAGGCTTTCACACGCTTTCATGGAAACTCTCCAACTTATGTTCGAAATAACAAGTCCGGTCTCCATAATTTCACCCGGATTGTATTAAGGGTCACAGCAGATGGGGGATCTATGCTCAACTACAGAATCGTTAAGATCAACAACATGTGTATTGCCGGTTATTCCAGGGTTTTCACAAGCCTCGATACCGCGAAAAATAATGTTCTGATTCCAAAATTTACAAGAGAATGTTGCAGTCAAAGCTGGGATAAACTAATGGAAATTAAATCCACTGATGAAAAACCAAATAACTGCTTATTCGGTTACAGATCAAATGATTTTATAAATATTGATAAGTTCAATAATGAAATTTCATGCTTTAATTACACATTTGGACGAATGATCACAAAACAAGAAATTTCCGGATTAAATATATCCGATTATTCGATAACAAGCATTCCTGACGGCGAATGGATCTGTTTTGACTGTTCAGATACTACTCCTGCCGGGCAGCAGTCACTTTGGTATAAAATTTACACAGAATTTCTACCATTTTCTCATTATAACATAGCGCCTGACATAACCTTAGAGTGTAGCAATGTATCATTAAAAAAGAAACAAAATTACCTTCTCCTGCAAATCCGCCCCGACAAGGTTTAACCATTGCTGACAGGTCATAATGCAACTCCTGTGATATTGTTTTTATAGTATTTCTCACTTATATGATAATTACTAAATACAATCAAAGGAGGCCTTTTATGAAAAAGGAATTAACAATTTTGACCACATTCAGCATAGCTATTATATTAGTTGTCACCGGGTGTCAGCACTCGTCAGCATCTAAGAATGGCTCTACTGTCACCCAATCGGTCACCAGCTATTCTTCATCCGAAGATACGTCAATCAAAGAAGCAACAACAAGTGAAACCTCAGTCAAAGAAATCACAACTGAGGAGCTTACTACAGAAGCGCCAACTCCAACAGTTTTACTTCCAGAGGAACGTGCCAGCATAACCATGGGAAAACTCTCTCCCGAGCACATGTATTATAACGAGGTGACAACTCTTGATCCCGCCTGTGCAGACTATATCAACGAATTATCCATTTATGATGCTGAGATAGATGACACTTTTGTTGTCCATATATCTCTTCCACCTGATTATAACGAAGCAAGCTCATATCCAATGGTTGTTATGACCGATGGAGTCTGGAGACTCAGTGATCACCCTGAACTCAGACCTCTTATGACATCTGGCCAGATACAGGACGTTATCCTTGTCAGCATAGGGTATCCAAACACTTACAATTATGATGTCATCAGAAAAAGAGATCTCCAGACTAACCCTGATTCATTCCTGCATTTTATTGTAGATAATCTGATTCCTTACCTGGAAGAAATATACTCTGTAAACCCTGAAAATATGACTCTCACAGGACATTCCCTGGGTGGATACTGGGCTTACTACGCTCTGTTTCATAATGACACTATAGGAAAGAATACATTTACAAATTATTATATTGGCAGTCCTTCCATGTGGGCAAATACTGACGGCAAATTCATGTCTACGTACGAAGAAGAATATTACAACAGAACACAGACTCTAAATGCTAATGTCTATGTAACCGTAGGTGCAGATGAGGATAAAAACTTCATATCTTCTATCGAGGATTTCTACAATGATTTACAAGAGAGAAATTATTCTGGCTTAAACCTAACCTACGAAAAAATAGAAGGCTATGACCATAACACAGTCTTTAAGCCTTCTATCAAAAATACTCTTCTTATGTTCTATAAAAAAGATTCCGAATAACTATCTGTAGAACCACCAGCATCCATATCTAGGCATGACTGCTCCAAGCTCGCGGAGTGTCTTGCCTGATATGAGATCGGTATATATGTCAGCCTGATCCTCAGGCATAGTCCAGATGAGCTGATCCATGTTGCTGAAGTTGAAAAATGCCCTCAGCTCATGTCCCGCATATTCCCTCACTATTCCGAGGACGCTTGCACATCCTGTCTCCATGGTGTAGACATTTGCATTACATGAAAACACATCATGCGATGCTCTTATATCCTCCATGTGGCGCAGCGCGTCAAATATCTTCATGGCTACAGGATCTTTATTTTCAACCTTGTCCCATGGGAAGTTTCCTCTGTGCAGATATCTGCTGTCCGCACATTTGTCCGGATCATTCTTATAAGTATAATCGTTTGTCTGTCCTATCTCATCACCGCTGTACAGAACCGGGATTCCGCTCTGTGCCAGCAGGTATCCATGAAGCATGAGATCACAGGCAATGGCCTGTTCGATCTTGTCTGCATTTGCCTCGTACTGGCCGGCCTCAAGGCCTGACAGGGATGCTGTTGTTCCACACAGACGGGCATCTCCGAGTCTAGGATCATCGTTATAGAGCTCACCTCTGGAATCACTGTTGTATCCCTTTCCTGTGAAATAGTCATTCAGGAACTTCTTGTGTGCCACCTCATCTATGCCGAACTGTGCCAGCCAGTCATAGTCAAGTCCCCAGCCGATATCATCGTGGCATCTGAGGTAATTCAGGAACACATAATCCTTTGGAAGTGCACACACCTGATCCATCTGGCGCTTTAAGAGTCCTACATTCTTCGTGGCTATCGTATTCCACGTGGATGCCATGGTTGTCACGTTGTAGAGCATATGGCACTCTGGCTTGTCAACTGTTCCAAAGTATGGAACTACCTTGGAAGGCTCCATAACGACCTCTCCGAGAAGAAGGACTCCCGGACATACTATCTCACTGATTATCCTCATCATACGGACAAGAGTGTGAACCTGTGGAAGGTTACGGCAGTTTGTGCCTATCTGCTTCCATATATACGGAACAGCGTCGAGTCTGATGACATCTATACCTCGGTTTGCCATATAGAGCATGTTGCCGACCATGTCGTTGAACACCATAGGATTTGCATAGTTCAGATCCCACTGGTATGGGTAAAATGTAGTCATGACCACCTGATTGCAGTCATTTATCCATGTGAAGTTACCAGGCGCCGTAGTTGGGAATACCTCAGGCACAGTCTCCTCATATATGTTAGGAACGAACCAATCATCATAGAAGAAATATCTGGATCTTGCAACAGGATCTCCATTTCTCGCTGCCCTTGCCCACTCATGATCCTCACTTGTATGGTTCATTACGAAATCCAGACAGCAGCTTATACCCTGTCTGTGACACTCTGCAGTGAGGTCCTCCAGATCCTCCATGGTTCCAAGCTCAGGCTTTACCTTTCTGAAATCCGCAACAGCATATCCGCCGTCATCTCTGCCCTTAGGGCTTTCCAGCAGCGGCATAAAATGAAGATAATTCACACCACATGACTTTACATATGGAAGCTTTTCTTTTACACCCTTCAGCGTTCCCGCGAATGCATTTGTGTACATCATCATACCTAACAGATCATTCTGCTTATACCAGTCCGGATTCTTGACACGGCTTCTGTCCAGCTTCTTGAGATCAGCATTTCTCTCCTGATAATAACCATACAGAGAATCGCACAGCCAATCAAATGCCTCCATATTGTTGTTATAGAGCTCGCAGTAGAGCCACTTGAGCTCGTCATATCTCTCATCAAATCTCTTTGTATATTCTGCAGTCTTTTTCACTGTCTTTGAACCTGCCATTTATCTTCTCCTTTTCTGACTATAGTCAATTAACTTATCATTCTCATTTTATTTACATAATCTGTATCATTACCGTACACAACCTGTTTTAATCTGTTGCCGTATTTTTATCTATTACTGTCTCTCGGCAATGAGCTTCTCAACCTCGGATCTCTCCGGCATAACCTTGAGTGCTCCCTTGCGTGTTGTGATGATCGATGCAGCAGCATTTGCGAATACAAGCATCTCTGTAAGCTTATCAGTGTCAAGATCTTCAAGTCCATTATCAAGTACATAATTCAGCACGCATGCACAGAAAGTGTCCCCGGCGCCTGTGGTCTCTATAGTATTCTCCTGGATAAACGGCTTTGCCTCAGCGACTACATCCCCGTAGTATGCACGGCTTCCATCTCTTCCCATGGAGAGAAGTATCAAAGGTATATTGTATGTGTCCTGAAGTATCTTTATACCCTCGTCAAAATCCTCTCTTCCTGTGAACCACTGTATCTCATTATCTGATATCTTGAGCACATCACACTGTCTCATACCCCAGTCAATCTGATCATGGGCCTCGTCCAGTGTCTTCCACAGAGGCTCCCTGAGGTTCGGGTCAAATGTGACGATGCATCCAGCCTCCTTTGCAGCAGCCACAGCCTTCTGTGTTGCAGCACGTGACGCTTCATATGTCAGTGAGAGTGATCCGAAATGGAACAGCCTGGCATCCTTTATGATACTCTCATCCACCTCATCTGCGCTTAACATAATATCCGCTCCCGGATTCCTGTAAAATGAAAAGTCTCTGTCTCCGTCCTCGTATGTATGCACAAATGCAAGTGTTGTGTGTACATCCCTGTCAAACTTCAGATTGTCAGTGTTGATCCCGGCATCAGCCACAACACCGGCAAGCATTTTTCCAAGGAAATCATCCCCTACTTTTCCAACAAATGCAGTCTTCTTGCCAAGCTTCTGCAGCATAGCGAGAACATTACATGGTGCTCCGCCTGGATTGGCCTCCATCATCATATTGCCCTGGCCGCTGAGCCCGTTCTGTGTAAAGTCTATGAGCAGTTCTCCAAGTGCCACAACATCAAATCTCTTCATGGTACATATCCCCCTTATAATCTAAAATAAATACGTGCCTGTTTATTTAACTGTTTATCAGCAACAACAAATGTATGAAACATGTTTCACCATATATGTGTATTCTACATTTTATCATCGCCAGCCGTCAAGATGATTTTTAAATATGTGTTGTTTTTATTATAGCAGACATACAATTTTAGCATATGGCGACATCTATAATATTCTTGTATTTATGTAACACGAGGCCTTGTAGATATTCATCTCAGTTCTACGCAATAGCATGCTCCAATTCGTTGCTCATAAAAAACATCCCCTGATCATCTGTAATCATAACCCGGGGATGTTCTCCTAATTCAACATGTATTCGCTTTAAATATATGGCTGTTTTGACATATACCGCATTGTATTTACAGTTTTGTCACATTTGCCGCCTGTGGACCCTTTTCACCGTCCACAACCTCATACTCTACTGTATCTCCCTCTTCAAGAACCTTGAAGCCCTCCATATTCAGTGCTGAGAAATGTACAAATACATCTGCTCCATCCTCATCACATATAAAGCCGTAGCCTTTCTTTGCATTAAACCATTTTACTTTTCCTGTCTTCATACTGCTTCCTCCTTAAAAACTACCTGGATTCTTATGATCTGGCTGGTCGTCACCCGCCTGATGTACAAAAAAGGGGCACAGAACGATATCGTTCTGTGCCCCTTTGCACTTACACTGACATTATATGACCTGTTGTCTCATATTGCAAGTTTATTTTTTGCGTGCTTTTATATCTTTCTTGATGTCATCAGCAACAGCCACCACTGACTTTTCTATATCTGCTATATCATCCTTTACCTCTTCTGAGATCTCAGATGCCTCCTTTTTCAACTCAGCAGTCTTCTTCTCGGCTTCCTTTTTCAGCTCATCTGCCTTCTTCTCTGCCTCTTTCTTCAGCTCAGCCGCTTTCTTCTCGGCATCCTTCTTTATCTCCTCAGCCTTCTTCTGTGCCGCTGCAGCCTTTCTCTTTGCTGCGTCCACACGCTTCTTTGCAGCAGCCTTGGCCTCAGCTTCCTTCTTCTCAAGCTCAGGTGTCATATCCGTGTAATCGTACTCAAACACAACTGTTGAGAGTGGCGGAACCGTGATGTCTATACTGTAAGGAGTTCTGGCATTCTTCTTGTCCACTGCCTTGACCGGCTTGCCGTTGAGTCTGCCCTTTCCGCCAAACTGTACATCATCTGAGTTGAGTATCTCCTTGTATGTCGTGTAGCACGGAACCGGTATACTGTAATTATCTCTCTCAACCGGAGTGAAGTTACATACGAAAAGCAGCTGCTTCTTCGGAGTTGAGCCTCGTCTTACAAATGAAAGTATGCTCATGTCTGGGTGATCGCAATCTGTCCACTCAAATCCCATTGGATCTGTGTCATTCGCATACATCGCATCATTGGTATTGTAAAGCTTATTGAGCGCTTTGACATACCTCTCCATGCCCTGATTGAGCGGATTGTCTAAGACGAACCAGTCAAGGCTTCTCGCCTCACTCCACTCTCTAGGCTGTGCAAATTCCTGCCCCATAAAGAGCAGCTTCTTGCCCGGATGTCCATACATGAATCCGTACGCAGTTCTGAGATTTGCGAATTTGTCCTCCTCGCTGCCAGGCATCTTTTCTATCATTGAACGCTTGAGATGAACTACCTCGTCATGGGATATGACGAGAACATAGTTCTCAGCATACGCATACGAAAGACTGAAAGTCAGCATGTTCTGGTTGTTCTGTCTGAAATATGGATCCATCTGCATATACTCAAGGAAGTCATTCATCCATCCCATATTCCACTTGAACAGGAAACCAAGTCCGTCCATGGATGCCGGAGCAGTTACACCTGCCCACGCTGTTGACTCCTCTGCTATTAGATATGCCCCCGGATTTCTCTCCTCCATGATACTGTTTATATTCTGCATAAGTGCTATTGCCTCAAGGTTCTCGTTTCCACCATGTTCATTTGGCAGCCACTGTCCATCCTGCTTGCCATAGTCGAGATACAACATGGATGCCACAGCATCCACGCGGAGTCCGTCTATATGGAACTTCTCGACCCAGAACAGAGCATTTGCCGTGAGGAAGTTTGCCACCTCATTGCGGCCATAGTCAAATATATATGTGCCCCAGTCAGGATGCTCTCCTCTTCTTGGATCCGGATGCTCATAGAGAGGCATCCCATCAAAACGTCCAAGTCCGTGCGCATCCCTAGGAAAGTGTGCTGGCACCCAGTCTAGGATAACACTGATTCCCTTGCAGTGCATATAATCAACGAAATACATAAAATCTACTGCATCACCATATCTGCTGGTCGGTGCATAATAATTGGTAACCTGGTAGCCCCATGAGCCGTCAAATGGATACTCTGATATACCCATGAGCTCTACGTGCGTATATCCCATCTCATTGAGATAGTCTGCCACCATAGGAGCGAGCTCCCTGTATGTGTAGAAGCCTGCATCATCATCCTCAACCTTCTTGTGCCATGAGCCGAGATGCATCTCGTATATGGACATAGGCATGCGCATTCTGTCAGTACGGCTGATCTTGCTTCTATCCTTCATCCATGATGTATCCTTCCACTTATAGCTGCTTATGTCTGCAACCACTGAGGCATTTTCCGGTCTCATCTGACACTGGTTGCCATATGGATCAGCTTTGTACAGTATCTCACCATATCTGGTCATGATCTGATACTTGTACACAGCGCCCGGCTCCACGCCCGGCAGGAACAGTTCGTATATTCCCTCATTTGCCGTGATCTGCATAGGATTTACATTACCATCCCAGAGATTGAAATCACCGACTACACTGACACGTCTTGCATGAGGAGCCCACACTGCAAAGTAGGTTCCACGTACACCGTCTATAGTCATAGGGTGTGCGCCAAGCTTCTCATATATATTGTAATGTCTACCCTCCGCAAAAAGGTATGTGTCAAAATCCGTGATAAGCGATTCAAATGAATATGGATCTGCACTGTTTATAATGGTGCCATCCTCATATGTGGTGACAACATTGTACTTGTTGCCATCGTACTCCTTCTTATCAAAATAAATGGCGAACAGTCCTTCATTTGTCATCTGTTCCATGGTGTGTATCTTCTTACCTGTGCGCGATGTAACCTCTACCCTGATCGCCCCCGGCTTGTACACAACGATTATCTGACCTTCACCATAATCATGGATTCCCAGCAAATGCTTTGGCGCATTGATCTTGCTGGCAATGAGCTCATCATAGAGCACCCAGTTTATCCACTCCTCGATTCTTTTTCTCATAACTACCTCCCATTATGTAACCTTCTATCTGAATTTGTGTGGACGTGATTTCTTATAGCTTATAACCCTGACTATGATAGTAACCACAAGTCCAACAAATATCGTTCCAACATACACCCAAAGAACCTTCGTTCCCGTACCGGCCGGTATTATATCCGGCAGGACATCGTGTCCCGGAAAAAGCTCCGCATAGCTTTCTCCAAACACCATTCTTCTTATGCCATACATGATTCCGCTGCCGGATACCGCCATGGCTATAAAGCTGATTATTCCTATTATAACGCCTGCAGCGCCGCCCCATACAACACACTCATACAGTCTCCTTCTCCTTATGACTACAAAGCATGCCACCAGAAGCACAATGGATATGAACACACCATTGCTTGCCTTGGATTTGATGTCTGCAAGCTGTTCAAGCCTCATCACATTCTCAGTGGACAGATATACGTTGCCAAGCCTGTACTCCTGCTCGCTGTCCCCATCCAGAGCATCCAGCACGATACTGTATTCCACCCACGCATCAAATTCTGATAATTCCTCAGTCTGTCCGTTATTCATGACTGAACTTATCGTGCCGCTATTACTCGGCTTGTAGCTCTTCTCCGCAACCCTGCAAACGCTGAACGAACACATTATCGCCGTGGAGATGATCAGCAAGACCAGCGAAAGTGCCATTATCACCTGAAAAAATCTATATTTAAACATCTGTATATTTCTCTGCTTTTCCTGTATTATAATATGTATGGATCATTAAGACCCACTGCATATATGATACCATTTACCCCTTTTTATGTAAAGGAAAGTAACATGTTGTTTTACTTCATTTTTCTTAGGAAACAACATGAAAATAATCTACGAAAATGCGCATTTTTTTGTTTTTTAGTCTTGACAACGAATTGCGTTTCATCTATTATATGTGAGTATGTTTACATTGAATTGTCCGTGTCCGGTTTTAATGTAAAACCTTATTATATTTAATTAGATTTTATGGAGGTAAGAATTTTGGCTAATATCAAATCTGCAAAGAAGAGAATCAATGTTATCGAGAAGAAGACACTTAGAAACAAGATGATCAGGTCTAAGGTTAAGACAGTTATCAAGAAGGTTGAGGCTGCTATCGCTGCTGGTGATAAGGCTGCTGCTCAGCAGGCACTTGTTGTTGCTACATCAGAGATCAACAAGGCTGCTTCAAAGGGCATCTACCACAAGAACAACGCTGCTCGTAAGGTATCACGTCTTGCAGTTGCAGTTAACAAGATGGCTTAAGCATCTGGCTGATAACTACATAACTTTGACACAAGGATTTGGATATATTAAACGGCTGCATATATTTGAACCAATCATAGTTATATAAAAAATAACCACTGTTTTCACAGTGGTTATTTTTTTGCCTCAATATCTAATATCATCACCAGTCTCCTACTGCATCTCACACAGCTCCACGATCATGACCTCCATCGCCGCGTTATCCATAACCTGTCCGGTCTTGAGCTTGTAGTCCATGTCCTGACAGTTCTCCACTATGTCTTTAAGCTGTGCCATGCTGTAGTCCCTGCACTGAGCCTTGTAATTCTTCACCGCCCACACCGGGCATCCTGCGATCTTCGCCAGGCTGGCGTCCTGCGCGCCATCTGATAATGCCATCTTTACCAGAAGGAGCTTGTTGAACTGTCTCATGATACATGCGTTTATCATGATCGCCGATTCCTTATTCTCAAGAAGATCGTGATACATACTGCAAGCCTTCTTCTTCTGCTTTGCAATGATGAAGTCTATCATCTGATACACCTTGCTCTCCGCATCCTGACTGCACAGAAGATCCACATCATGCTCGCTGACCTGCTTCGTGTCTCCGGCGTAGCTTATCATCTTGTCAACCTCATTCTTGATACAGTTCATATCCATGTTAGCAGCTTCGATTATCTTGTATATCGCCGTGTCTGTGGTGGCAACACCATCGGCACGGAACAGTGACTTCACCCACGTGACCATCATCTTCTCATCAGGGGTCGCAAAATCCAGAGCCTCTCCATTCTTGTCCACAGCCTTGAACAGCTTATACCTGGTGTCCACATCCATCTCTACAAATATGGCAACTGATGTATCCTCTATCTCCACCAGCTTCTTTGCAAAATCCTCGTTGCTGCTCTTGAACAGACCACTGTTCTCCACAAGGACAACTCTTCTGTCCGCAAAAAACTGGCATCTCGTTGCAGAATGCAAGAAGCTCAGATGTATCGATCCCATTTCCGGCAAATTTCATAAAATTCAGATTATCGTCCTTATCAGTCAGACGCAACAGCAGCTTATCCCTGTACTGGTTCACGAGATACCTC
>ENA-OQKQ01000319-OQKQ01000319.1-human-gut-metagenome-genome-assembly--contig:-NODE-319-length-17736-cov-3.676415_pt1 | contig 17736 bp, 17 predicted proteins | sample MGYA00242651_ERZ504803 | MGnify/ENA primary metagenome ERZ504803 (study PRJEB26092, sample SAMD00036380) | human gut metagenome | host: Homo sapiens | study: EMG produced TPA metagenomics assembly of...
ATCAATACGATTTGCAAGTCCTCTGAGAAATGCTCTCTGTTTGCTGTTCAACATATATTAATTCCTTTCAAATCAGTTGTTTTTGAAATAGTTTTCAAGTTTAGCTTTAAGTTCTGTCAAAGCCTTTCCTCGATGACTTACGGCATCCTTTTCTTCGGCTGAAAGCTCTGCAAAACTCTTGTCGCCAAACATAAAAATCGGATCATAGCCAAATCCGTCTTTGCCGATTGGCTCATAACCAATTTTACCTTCACAAATACCCTCGGCTGTTATCTTTGAACCGTCGGGAAGAATGCAACAGATTGAAGAAGTGAAGTGAGCAGAACGCTTGTCATCATCGACATTTTTCATCTCATCAAGAAGTTTAATGTATCTTTCTTCATCTGTCAAGCCTTCACCGCCATAGCGAGCCGTGTAAACGCCGGGTCTGCCGTCAAGAGCGTCAACACACAAACCCGAATCATCGGCAACAGCCGGAAGTCCCGTTTTTAAATAAGCCGCATTAGCTTTGAGAAAAGCATTTTCGGCAAAAGTAGTTCCGTTCTCCTCTACATCATCAAGAGTTATTCCCTCTTCTTTCGGAGTAACCGCATTGATTCCGAGCGGATTAAGTATTCTTTCAAGCTCGACAAGTTTCTTTTTGTTATTGCTTGCAATTATAAACTTCATATTCATCATTCCTTAATGCTGAAAAGTGCGTCTGCAAAAGCATCGGGATTAAACGGCTGTAAATCGTCAATTTGCTCGCCTACACCGATATATTTAACAGGGATGCCAAGACCGTCCTTAATTGCAAGAACTACACCGCCTTTTGCAGTGCCGTCAAGCTTTGTAAGAACAATACCCGTAATTCCAGTTGCCTGTCTGAACTGCTCAGCCTGATTAACCGCATTCTGACCTGTTGTCGCATCAAGAACAAGAAGCTTTTCTTTTGACGCATCCGGAAGCTCACGGTCAATTACACGGTTAATTTTTGCAAGCTCATCCATAAGGTGCTTTTTGTTATGAAGTCTGCCCGCAGTATCACAGATTATTACATCTGCATGTCTTGCCTTTGCGGCTGAAATTGCATCATAAATTACAGCAGCAGGATCACTGCCTTCTTTCTGCTTAATAATTTCGCACTTGCTTCTGTCTGCCCAGATTTCAAGCTGTTCAATTGCGGCAGCTCTGAATGTATCGGCTGCGGCAAGAATAACTTTTTTGCCCTCTTTTGAAAGTGCATTTGCAAGCTTACCGATTGTAGTTGTTTTTCCTACACCGTTCACTCCGATTACAAGAATAATTGACGGAGATGTTGCAAGATCAAGTTCTTCACCGCCTCTGAGCATATCGGCAATAATTTCTTTGAGAAGCGAAGTAATTTCAGACGGATCTTTTATACCTTCCTTTTTTACTCTTTCTCTGAGTTCTTTACAAATCTTTTCGGCTGTCGGAACACCTACATCACCCATAACGAGCAATTCTTCAAGTTCTTCAAAAAGCTCATCGTCAATTTTTGTAAAAGATTTGAGCATTGAGTCAATCTGACCTACAACCGCATCACGAGTTTTTTTCAGTCCCTCTTTAATCTTTTTGAAAAATCCCATATTATCACTGTCCTTATAATTACTTTGAATCTATACCGAGTTTTTCAGCAACTTCGCTTGAACGAAGTTCGAGTAATTTTGAAATGCCCTCATCCTGCATTGTAACACCGTAAAGCACATCGGCTTCTTCCATTGTACCACGGCGATGCGTAATGAGAATAAACTGTGTATTATCTGTCATTCTGCGAAGATATGCGGCAAAACGATAAACATTTACATCATCAAGAGCCGCCTCTATCTCGTCCATTACGCAGAACGGAGCAGGTCTTACTTTCATTATAGCAAAATAAAGTGCAATTGCAACAAGCGCTTTTTCACCGCCTGACAACGCCTCAAGATTTATAACAATCTTACCCGGCGGATGAACAAGAATATCAATTCCGCTTGTCAGAATATTTTCCGGATCCGCAAGTGAAAGTGACGCTGTACCGCCGCCGAAAAGTTCTTTGAAGGTGTAGGTAAAGTTCTTATTAATCTGATCAAAGCTCTCTACAAACACTTCTTTCATCTGCTTTGTGAGGTCAGTAATAAGCTTTTCAATCTCTTTCTTTGACTTTTCAACATCATTTACCTGTGCGCTCATAAATTCATATCTTTCGGAAACCTCTTTGTACTCTTCAATAGCGGATACATTTACATTTCCCAAAGACCTGATTTTTTGTTTAAGCTCATTAAGTCGCCTTTGCGCCTGTTTTGAGTCATCAATTTCAACAGCACAATCTTCTGCCTCTCGTCTTGTCAGTTCATATTCTTCCCAAAGCTTTGAGATAATATCATCATACTGCTTCTGAATGTTGATTTTTCTCTCTTCAAGTCTGGCAAGTTCTCTGCCCGAGGTTTCACGCTCTGATGTTTTATCACGCTCAATCGTTCTGATTTCGGCACTGCGTTTTTCAAGCTGTTCTCTGTCAACATTGATTTTTTCAATAGCTTTTGAGCGTTCATTCTGATTGGCAATCAACTTTTCAATTTCTGCATTTGTACAATTTATAAGCTCTGTCTTTTCAAGAATAACACTTTTGATTCTTTCAATCTCTTGATTTAGTTCAGCTTTTCTTTCAAGGTTTTCATTGCCTGTTGATTTTGCAAAAACAATATCCGAATTAAGAGCGTCGATATCCTTTTGCGAAGAAACAATTTCAAGTCGCAGATTCTGTAACTGCAAAGAAATTTCTTCACGCTTTTTTGTAAGCTCTGCTCTGCTGCCCGTAAGTTCATTTACCTTTTCTTCGGCAGCAAGGATTTTCTTATTGAGTTCAACAAGGAGCTGCTTTGCGGAATTTTTATCTTTTTCAAGAATTTCAATTCTCCGACGACAATTTGTAATTTCATTCATTGAATTTTCAACAGAAGCACCCGCATTGGCAAGTTCATTGTCACAAGCTTTCTTTTCAGCCTCGAGTCTTACAAGGTCTTGTCGAAGATTTGAAAGATCTGCTCTTGAACCGAGAAGCTGAGCCTCAAACGCCGAATATTCACGAGAAATTTCAATACTTCTGTTTTCGGCATCTTTTGATTTCTGTTCAAGGACTGCAGTCTGCTTTTTAAGTGTTTCAATCTCATTTGCTCTGCTGAGAAGTCCTGTGTTTCTGTTAAGCGAACCGCCTGTGAGTGAACCGCCGGCATTAACAACCTGACCGTCAAGAGTTACAATTTTAAATCTGTAAGAATATTTCTTAGCAATTGTTGTTGCGCAGTTCAAATCCTCAGCAATCACAATTTTGCCGAGTAAGGAATAGAGGATTCCGTTGTATTTATTATCGCATGAACAAAGATTTGCGGCAACCCCTACAAATCCGTAGCAATCTTCAAGACCGTTTTCACGGAGTTCTCTCGGCTTGATTGTGTTAAGCGGAAGAAATGTTGCACGACCGCCATCAACGGATTTAAGATATCTAATTGCCCGCTTTGCATCCTCATCGGTTCGGTTACAATGTTCTGCATAGCCGAACCGAGAGCCGTTTCAATTGCAACTCCGTATTCTTTCGGAACTGAAATTACTCGTGAAACAGGACCGCATATTCCGTGAACCTTGCCGTGACTTTGAGCATTGACAACTGTTTTTACGCTCTTTGAAAAGCCCTCAAGATTACGCTCAAGATTTTCAAGGAATGAAATTTTTCTCATATGCTCTTTGACATCTAAGCATTAAGCTTGTTTGCTTTCTTCACGGTAGTTCGTCGTTTTTTCTTTACGTTTTTGAAGTACAGTTTAAGCTGTAAACCGTCTATTGTATTTTTCAGCGATTCAATTTCTTCTTACTGCAACACCGATTTTATTATCATAATCTTTTGAAATATCGGCAAGTTCTTCAGACTGCGTTTTCTTTTCATCATTAGATGAAATTAAAGATTCTATTCTTGAATTAAGTTCCGAAACCGTGCTTTCGGCAGTCATCTCGGTAACTCTTGCATCAGCCGACTTTGAAGTAAGAACAGAAAGTTCGGCAGTAATTTCCTGCAAAACATCACTGCTTTTACCCGAAGTCGTATTAATTTCGTTAAGCTGTTCCGAAAGCTCACTGTACTTTTTCTTTTTAGCGATTATATCAGCGTCAAGTTCCGAAATTTCTTTTTCCTTATCGGCAATTCTTTTTACAAGTTCATCCGCATTGACATCAAACTGTGCAATATCATTTTTTATTCTGTCAATATTTTCATTGTTATGCAGAATATCATTCTCCGCAACAGACACAAGAGAACGCTTCTCTGAAATCTGCGATTCAATATCCGTGATTTCGGTTCTGATATTTTCTATTTTAGAAGAATACTCACCGTTTCTTATGTAAATTTCTTCACTTTCGGTCTGAATTTGTTCAAGTGCGGTTTCAGCGTCATCATATTGAGATTTTGCAATTGAAATTTTCTCATCCTGAACCTTTAATTCATTTTGTGAACGGTCAAGAGTTAAAAGCCAGAGTGCAATTTCAAGACCTCTTTTTTCTTCGGAATATTCAAGAAATTTTTGAGCTTTTTCAGACTGCTTTTCAAGAGGACCGACTCTTTCTTCAAGTTCGGTTACAATATCACGAAGTCTTAAAAGGTTGTCCTCCGTACTTTTTAGCTTTCTCTCAGCGTCAATTTTTCTGTATCTGTAGCGAGAAATACCCGCAGCTTCTTCAAAAATCTCTCGTCTGTCCTCACCCTTTGATGAAACAATGCTGTCAATCTTACCCTGACCGATCATTGAATAACCGTCACGACCGAGACCTGTGTCCATAAAGAGTTCGTTGATGTCTTTAAGACGAACAGCCGCTTTATTGATAAGATATTCGCTTTCGCCGCTTCTGTAGTATCTTCTTGTAACGGCTATGTCATCACCGTTAAAATCAAGAGCACGGTCTTTGTTGTCGATATTCAGAGTAACCTCGGCATAGCCCTGTCTTTTGCGCTTGTCTGTGCCGTTAAATACAACATCTTCCATTTTGGCACAACGAAGGCTCTTCGGGGACTGTTCACCGAGAACCCAGCGGATAGCGTCACTGATGTACTTTTGCCTGAACCGTTAGGACCGACAACCGAAGTAATTCCCTGTTCAAAAGATAATTTAGTTTTATCGGGAAAGGTCTTGAAACCTTGAATTTCCAAAGACTTTAATCGCATCAGCAAGCTCCTATTTTAAATATAATTCATATTTCTGCAAAGAATCGTCAAAACAAACCGAAAAATTATATCCGAGTTCATTCAATTTGTTTACATTACTTCTCTTTTGTCCGAGAAATTTTGACAGAGATTTAGAATTGATAACAACCGTTTTAATTTCATTCAAATCGGGAAAATCTTTTGCTTTTTCGATAAACTTATCATAAAAAAGCTTATTTTCGCACAATTCCTTAAAAGCCGGGTGATAGTTGTCACCGTAGCTGTTATTTACAAGGCTGTCGGAATAATGAAGTCCGAGCCTGATAATTTTTATATTGTTCTTTTCAAAAAGTTCAATCAGCTTTGAACAAAGGTTGACGGACTTTTCAAGACTATACGGTGTGTATTCTCCGTTAAGGTAAAGTTCGGCAAGCTTTGTATCTTTCATAATGACCGTAGGATAAATTCTTACGGTATCGGGATTTATTTTCGCAAATGTTTCGGCTGTGTATAAATCCTTTTGAATATCTGATTTATACAGTCCCGTCATCATCTGCAAGCCAAGTGAAAAGCCATAACTTTTAATAAGCTCTGAGGATTTGAAAACACTTTCAGCGCTATGTCCTCTGTCATTTGCAAGCAGTACATCGTCTGACATAGATTGCGCACCAAGTTCAATTGATGTCACACCATAGCTTTTCAAAATATCAAGAATTTCTTTATCAATATAGTCGGGACGGGTAGAAATTCTTATTCCGCAAAATTTATCTCTGAACTTTTTAGTTGCATCAAGGAGAGATAACATATAGGTTCTGTCAATAGCTGTAAAACTTCCGCCGAAAAATGCAATTTCTGCATTTTTGGTGCGTTCGCCCAAATCAGAAGCCGCTTTATCAAGTGTCTGTTCAACATCAAGGGGAGTCGGCTGATATGCCTGACCTGTTATCTTATTTTGATTGCAAAAACTGCACATATGCGGACAACCGTTGTGCGGAATAAAAATTGATACATTACTGTGTTTAATAACCCATCAGCTCCAAAGCTTCTCTGGCGGCCTGTTGCTCCGCTTCTTTCTTACTTCTTCCGCCGCCTTTGCCGATTACATTACTGTTGAGATGAACTTCAACAACAAAGTGTTTGTTGTGGTCAGGACCGCTTTCACCCACGAGAACATATTCAAGCTGTTCACCGGGATTCTTCTGGATAATCTCCTGCAAGGCGGTTTTATAATCGTTAAGCTTCTTCTTCTTTGAGTTCTTGATTGCAGGAATTACAAAATTAAGAATATGTTTCGACGCAGGATCAATACCACCGTCAATATAAATTGCTGCAATCAAAGCCTCAAAGGCATCCGAAAGAATTGACGGGCGTTCTGCTCCGCCGTTGTTTCTTTCTCCTTTACTTAACACAAGGTACTTTCCGAGTTCAATCTGCTTTGCAAATTCAAAAAGAGTTTTCTCGCAGACAAGTGACGCTCTGAGCTTTGTCAATTCGCCTTCGGGAAGTTCGGGACAATGCTTGAAAATATAATCGGAAACAACAATTGAAAGTACCGCATCACCGAGAAATTCAAGTCTTTCATTATATTTTATGTGTTTAGCCTTATGTTCATTTGCATAAGAAGAATGAGTAAGTGCCTCTGTAAGCAAATCTGTATTTTTGAATGTATAGCCGATTCTCTTTTGTAAATCTTCCATTATAAAACTCCTAAAGCAACATTATTTGCAAAAATTAAAGTGATGAAGAGATCGCTTCAATAGCATTTGCTTTTACATATTCAACAGAAAGTCTGATAGCATTTTTAACTGTAACAGCCTTGGCACTTCCGTGTGCTTTAAACACCGGCTTTGATGCACCGAGAATAGGCGCACCGCCGTATCTGTTGTAATCAAAATGCGTTTTCATATTTTTAAGGTCCTTCATAACAAGACCTGCTGCAAGTTTACCCTTGACGCTGCCCATAAACATATTTTTAATCTGATTCATCATTACAAGAGCAACGCCCTCATATGTTTTGAGAATCAAATTACCTGTAAAGCCGTCACAAACTACGACATCACATACTCCGTTCGGAATATCCCTGCCTTCTACATTTCCGATGAAATTCAATTCGCTGTTCTGAAGAAGTTCATGCGTATTTCTGTAAAGTTCTGTTCCCTTGTGTTCTTCTGCACCGACATTGGCAAGTCCGACACGGGGGTTTTTGATACCCATAACCTTTTCCATATATATTGAACCCATAACAGCAAACTGATACAGCATTTCGGGACGACACTCAACATTTGCACCTCCGTCCATAAGCATAAAGAATCCGCTTTCAGACGGCATAACAGGAGCAAATGCAGGGCGTTTAATCCCTTTGATTCTTTTTATTGCAAGAGTTGCACCGACACACAACGCACCGCTGTTTCCTGCACTGACAAATGCATCGCCCTTGCCCTCGTTAAGCAAGCGAAGACCTACAGCCATAGAGCTGTCCTTTTTTTCTTTAAGAACAGACTCAGCAGAATCTTCCATTGTGATTTTCTGTGTACAATGACAAATATCTATATTATTCATTGAAAGTGAGTTTTCCGAAAATACATTTTTAATTTGGTTTCATCACCGGTCAAAGTTACATTTATGTTATATTCGGCAACTGCCTCAACACAGCCTTTGATAATTTCCAACGGAGCGTTATCACCGCCGAATGCGTCAACAATTATGTTCATTCCATTCACCTTAAATATCCTTTAAATAATTATCCAAACTTTTTAATGCTCTTGCAGAATAAGCTGCACCACGCTCTTTTTTATCCCTCGGTCGGTTTTCAAGCTCCGGCAAAACTCCGAAGTTTGCACCCATTGGCTGAAACTTTTTAACCGACGAATCAGAGATGTATGCCGAAAGTGCGCCGATCATTGTATCATTTGGTAATGTAATTGTGCTTTTCCCCTCAGCAACTCGACAAGCATTTATACCTGCCATAATTCCCGAAGCTGCGGATTCCATGTATCCTTCAACGCCTGTAATCTGACCGGCAAAAAAAAGACTATGATTGTCCTTAACAGAAAAATCGCTGTTAAGTATTCTCGGCGAATCAAGAAAAGTATTTCTGTGCATAACACCATAACGAACAAAGTCCGCATTATGAAGTGCAGGAATAAGCGAAAACACTCTCTTTTGTTCGGGGAATTTAAGATTAGTCTGAAATCCTACAAGATTGTACATATTGCCGGCTTTGTTTTCTTTTCTGAGCTGAAGAACCGCCCAAGGTCTGTGACCTGTTTTTGGATTCACAAGACCGACAGGTTTCATAGGTCCAAAGCGAAGTGTTCCCTCGCCTCTTTGTGCCATTACCTCAACAGGCATACAGCCCTCATACACCTTCGGATTGCTGACATCGCAATCATGCAAAGGAGCTCTTTCTGCCGATATGAGTGCATTGTAGAAGGTTTCATATTCTTCCTTATTCATCGGACAGTTGATATAATCGTCACCGTCTCCCTTATCGTATCTTGATGCACAAAAAGCGTACTCCATGTCAATACTTTCAGCGGTAACAATAGGAGCGGCTGCATCAAAAAACGAAAGTGAGGAACCGAACATTCCCCTTATGTATTCGGCAAGCGGTTCAGAAGTAAGCGGTCCGCTTGCCACAACCGTGATTTCATCTTTCGGAATTTCACAAACTTCTTCTTCGTAAACCTCAATAAGCTCACAGCTCTTTATGCCTTCCGTTGCAAGAGAAGAGAAAATATCTCTGTCAACGGCAAGTGCTCCGCCTGCAGGGACTTTGCAGGCATCTGCACACTTCATAAGGAAAGAATCGAGCCTGCGCATTTCTTCTTTCAAAAGCCCTGCGGCGCTTTCAACACGCATGGCTTTAAGAGAATTTGAACAAACAAGTTCAGCGTATTTCTCAGTATGATGAGCAGGCGTTTTTTTATCGGTTTCATTTCATAAAGATGCACTTTTATTCCGTGAGAGGCAATCTGCATTGCCACCTCACAACCTGCAAGTCCTGCACCGATTACATTAATATGCATTTATTTATCATCCGTATCTGCTGTTTTAGTATAACCGCATCCCTCTGTTGCACAGAACAATGTCGGCTTTTTGCCTTTTTCTTGAAGAGAATGCCTCCGCACTGCGGGCACTTCTCGTTTGTTGGCTCATTCCAACTTACAAAATCGCACTCGGGATAGTTGGAGCAGCCGTAAAAATCTTTTGTCTTGGTACGCTTGATAATGACATCGCCGCCGCACTTAGGACACTTAACACCCGTTTTTCTACATACTTAACTGATGTTTTTACATTCAGGTATCCGGGACAGGCAATAAATTTACCGTATCTGCCGACTTTAACAACCATCTGACGACCGCACTTGTCACAGATAATATCGGTTTCATCTTCTTTTAAGTGAAGCTTTACGCCTTCCATATCTGCTTTTGCTTTTTTGAGAGTTTTATCAAAATCTCCGTAGAAATTGTCAAGCAAAGCATGCCACTCTTCTGTTCCTTTTTCAACCTTATCAAGGTCTTCCTCCATCTGATTTGTAAACTTTACATTTACAATCTTTGGAAAACGCTCTTTCATAAGATTGGTTGTAACCTCACCGAGTTCCGTAGGAACAAGGCTTTTGCCCTCACGCTTAACATATTCATGACTTGTAATTGTTGTAATTGTTGCGGCATAAGTTGACGGTCTGCCAATGCCGTATTCTTCAAGTGCTTTGATGAGTGACGCCTCCGTATATCTTGCAGGCGGTTGTGTAAAGTGCTGATTTTTCTTCAACTCTTTACATCTCACAATCATATCTTTTTCAAGCGGCGGAAGCTGTGTAGTCTTTTCTTCTTCAACATCCTTGCTTTCCACATAGAGTGTTGTAAAGCCTTCAAAATCGACTCTGTATCCCGACGCCTTAAATGTATAACCGTTGGCAACAATATCAGCCTGTGTTGTTTTCTGGATACAATCGGCCATTTGTGATGCAGTAAATCTGTTCCAAATGAGCTTATATAGCTTATACTGATCCGATGTAAGGCTTGCCTTTACGCTGTCGGGAGTAAGAGAGGGCATTGACGGTCTTATAGCTTCATGACCGTCCTGTGCATTACTTCTTGATTTAAAAAATCTTGGCTTTGGCGGAAGAAACTTTTCACCGTAAGAATTTTTTATGTATTCGGTTACCTCTTCAATTGCAACATTTGAAATTCTGAGTGAGTCTGTTCTCATATAAGTGATAAGACCGGTTGCACCCATACCTTCAATATCAACGCCTTCGTAGAGTTCCTGAGCAACCTTCATTGTTCTTCTCGACTGGAAACCGAGTTTTCTCGATGCTTCCTGCTGAAGAGTTGATGTTATAAACGGAGGTGCAGGAGATTTCTTTCTTGTACCGTTCTTAACCTTTGTAATTACATACTCGGCATTTTGAAGATCAGCCTCAATTTTATCAGCCTGTTCACCGTTGGTAATCTTAATCTTACCGTTTTCATCGGAATATAAAGATGCAGAAAAAGATTTTCTGCTGCCCTTTGGGATGAACTTTGCATCAATCGACCAGTATTCCTCAGGCTTGAATTTCCTGATTTCCTCTTCTCTGTCAACAATAATCCTTACAGCAACAGACTGAACTCGTCCTGCAGAAAGACCTCTTCTGATTTTCTGAGAAATAAACGGACTGAGTTTATAACCGACAAGTCTGTCAAGAATTCTTCTTGCCTGCTGAGCATTTACAAGGTCAATATTAATTGATCTCGGATTGCTCATACCGTTTGTAACACCGGATTTTGTAATTTCATTGAATTCCACACGGTTAGTTTCATCTGTGGGTAAACCGAGAATATAGGCAAGATGCCAAGAAATTGCCTCTCCCTCGCGGTCAGGGTCGGTTGCTAAATAAATATGCTCGCTTTTTTCAGCGGCTGATTTTAAATCATCAACAAGTTTTTCTTTCCTTTTATGATTTCATACTTTGGAGCAAAGTTCTTTTTTATATCAACACTTAATCTTGATTTAGGCAAATCACGGACATGACCCATTGAGGCAACAACTTCGTAACCGCTACCAAGGTATTTCTTAATTGTTTTTGCCTTAGCAGGTGACTCAACAATTACTAAATCTGACATATGTTTTCACTGCCTTTCTGCCCTGTTATGTGTAAAAGGGCAACGGAATATCGGATAACGAATAAGAATATTCGGTAAATATTATTTTAAAATATAATTTCTTCCCTGTAATGCCGAAACAAGATCTTTCATTTCAAGCATCGTGAGTGCGGTAAGCACCTTAAACACAGGGATTTTCAAATCAGCTGAGATTTTATCTATATGAACAGGCTCATTACCGATGTATTCATATACATCCTGAGCTGTTTTTGGCAAATTTAAGTTTTCTTTATGAACAGGTTTTTGCACAATCGTTTCTGATTTTTCTGATACATACGGCACTGCGGTTTTAGCCGGCTGTTGATCATTTTGTTTATTAACATAAATTCTTGCAGGAGCTTGTTTTCTTATACCTTTAACAGGAAAATTGCCCGTATCAGCAAGAGAAATATTGTCAATATCAAATTCATCATCAGTGGTTGCATACAGGCTGTCAAACTCGCAGAGTATGTCCATAAAATCGGTAACGGGTATTGCAAGACCTTCTTTAATAAGAGCGTTTGAACCTTCATTCTGAGGGCTGTTATTTCCGAGCAGAGCAAAAATTGTTTTGCCTTGTTCTGCGGCAAGATTTGCGGTAATAAGCGAACCACTCTTCTTTCCCGCTTCCATAACAAGCAATCCGTCCGATAAAGCGGCTATAATTCTGTTTCGGGCAGGGAAATAGTAATTCCTCGGTGTTTCATCAGGCGGATACTCTGAAATGACAGCACCTCTTTTTGGAATTGTACTTCTAATATCTGAATTTTCCCTGAGATATGAACAATTAAGTCCGCAACCTCTGACGCAAATTGTAATTCCATCCGTAGCAAGTGCGCCTCTGTGTGACGCACCGTCAACACCCAATGCACCTCCGCTGACTATAATTGTTCCGTATTTTGAAAGTGCATATGCAAAACGGTAGGAATTTTCTATTCCATACTTAGTTGCTCTGCGAGTACCGACAATGCCGATTGAAAAAGTATTGTCAATATCAGGCATAACACCGTTTATATATATGAGAGCAGGAGGACATTCAATATTGTAAAGACATTTTGGAAACAATTCATCGTCAATGCATAATATCGAATAATTGCATTCAATACATCTGTCTACGATTTTCTTAGCGTCATCAAGACCGGTTAAAGAAAATCGTTCAAGGTCTTTTTGTGAAAAAAATTCCGCAAAGACGCCACTCCGAAATACCGCCGTAATAAAAGGCAGACACATCGGAATACATTTCGGATATTCTCTTTACCTTTGGATTATTATAGCCTATCGAAAGTGTAATCCAAATCCAGTAACAGGCATTACGCGAAATCATTTCATCATTTCCCACATTATTATTGACGCCGCAACGGCGGCATTAAGCGACTCAGCTCTTCCCTCCATAGGAATAGTAATTTTATGTTTACAGGCACTTATTGTTTCTTCTTTAAGACCGTTTCCTTCATTACCTACTGCAACGATGCAAGGCGAAACAAAGGGAGTCGTTGTAATCTTATCAGCCGACGCCGATACGACTGCCGCATAAGATTCAAGTTCACTGTGTGCATTCAGATAACCTGAAATTGTATCCGACACAACAAACGGAAGTCTGAAAACTGCCCCCATACTGCCTCTTACAACTTTAGGGCTGTAAATATCGCAACAATCGGCAGAAAGAACGATACCGGTAACATTCAGAGCCTCAGCCGTTCTAAGAATTGTACCTAAATTGCCGGGATCCTGCAGATTATCGAGTGCCAAAAATTTGTCACCAGTCTTTATTTTATCAAAACAAGCAGTTTTGTCAAGTGCTTTTATTACACACAGAAATCCTTGAGGCGACTCTGTATCACACATCTGATTAAATATCTTATCAGATACAATGAATGTTTTGTCGGAATATTTTTGCAGATTTGAAAATTCATCCGCATATTTCTCACTGGCCTTTTCACTTGCGAAAAAGGTGTCAATATGTGCCTTACTGAGCATTGCATCCATACAAATGCGAACACCTTCTGCAATGAAAAGTCCTGATTCACGCCTATATTTTGCACTTTTTCTGAGCTTTACGGCATTTTTTATATTAGAATTATCTTTGCTTGAAAGTATAGTCATAAAACCATCCAATTTTCTGTAAAAACAATTGCGTTTGGGATAACCCAAACGCAATTACAAAGTAAGTTAAATTAAGCGTTCTTAGCCTGTTCAACAAGTGAAGTAAAAGCAGCAGGGTCTGAAATTGCAATTTCAGAGAGCATCTTACGGTTAAGAGCAACGCCAGCCTTCTTCAAGCCGTTCATGAAAGTTGAATAATTTGTGCCGTTAGCCTTGCAGGCAGCCGAAATACGAGTAATCCAAAGACGACGGAAATCTCTCTTTCTCTGCTTACGGCCGATATATGCATAATTGCCGGACTTCATAACAGCCTGTTTAGCCATTTTAAAGTGTCTTGATTTTGCACCCCAGTAACCCTTAGCAAGCTTTAATGTCTTTTTTCTTCTTTTGCGAGTCATCATCGCACCTTTTACTCGTGCCATTATATATTACCTCCGTTTATGTTAGTTAGTAGTCCTCAATGATTATTTGTAAGGAATAAGACGCTTGATCTGAGCTGTGTTTGTCTTATCTGCAGCAACAGTCTGACGAAGACCTCTTTTACGCTTTGTTGTCTTCTTATTCAAGATGTGACTTTTGTTAGCGTGAGCACGGATAACCTTACCATTCTTAGAAAGTTTGAATCTCTTTTTGGCACCGCTGTGAGTTTTAATTTTAGGCATATTAGTATCCTCCTTAGCTTTAATTACTTATTAGTCTTTGGTGCAAGAAACATAAGCATATTTCTGCCTTCAAGCTTTGCAGGCTTTTCGACAACAGCTGTTTCACTGCAAGCATCAGCAAATCGTTTCATTGTTTCAAGACCGATCTCAGGGTGTCCCATTTCACGACCTCTGAAACGAATTGAAACCTTAACCTTATCGCCGTGTTTGATAAACTTCAGAGCATTATTAAGCTTTGTATTAAAATCGTGTGTATCGATATTAAGAGAAAGCCTTACTTCCTTGATATCAACAACTCTCTGATTTTTTCTTGCTTCCTTTTCCCTTTTAGCCTGTTCAAAACGGTATTTTCCGTAATCCATAATTTTTGCATACAGGAGGATTGCTCTGCGGAGCAATTTTAACCAAGTCAAGGTTCTTCTGTTCTGCCAAATCAAGTGCTTCTTTAGCTGACATAATGCCAAGCTGCTGACCATCAGAGCCGATAATTCTCAACTCTTTGTCACGGATTTCTTCGTTAATCTGAATTTCTTTCTTGCTGATGGGTAAACACCTCCAAAGTCTCATAAAAACAATAAATGCGGACAGAAACACTCCGTCCGCATAACAATACTAAAAACTTTGGTATTGACCCGTGCAGACGGCACCCCACAGGTGAAAGCATCTCTGCTTTGCTTTATTTTACCTGACTATTATATTACATATACATTTGTTTGTCAAGCGTTAATTTCGAAAAATAAAATTTATTTTTTCAACTTGCTATTGCAATTTGCGATATTTAAAATTTCACAAAAATTAAAACTCGAAATTCGGTCAAACTGAATTTCGAGTTTTCTGCAAACCGAGAGCAGAGAAGTCATTCTCTGCTCCGATTATTATGCTTTGTACGCCAAAATAATTATTTAACCATGCTTGCAACTTCTGCAGCAAAGTCATCCTGACGCTTTTCAATGCCCTCGCCCTTTTCAAAGCGAACGAATTTCTTGATTTCGATAGAACCGCCAAGCTCCTTAGCAGTATTCTGTGTGTACTGCTTGATGTTAATCTTATTGTCCTTAACGAACTCCTGGTCAAGAAGGCAGTTCTCCTTGTAGAACTTACCAATCTTACCCATAACAATCTTGTCAGCAATCTGCTCCGGCTTACCTTCGTTGATTACCTGCTGACGCATAACTTCTTTCTCATGCTCGATGATTTCTGCAGGAACTTCACTCTCATTGAGGTAAGGAGTGTTAAGAGCTGCAATCTGCATTGCAACATCCTTGCCGTATGCAACAAACTCCGGCTTTGCAGCGAGGTCTGTATCAAAGTTAACGAGAACGCCAATCTTACCGCCTGCGTGTACATAAGCAACACAAGCACCTTCCATACGCTCAAAACGACGAATCTGGATATTCTCGCCAATTGTGAGAACCTTTTCCTGAAGCATTTCAGCGATTGTCTGCTCTGAACCTGTTGCCTTGAGTGTGAGGAGAGCCTCAACATCAGCAGGGTTCTGCTCGATAATTGTGTTAGCACAAGCCTTAACAAAATCCATAAATGAATCGTTCTTAGCAACAAAGTCTGTTTCAGCGTTAACTTCTACAACAACACCTACTGAAAGGTCATCGTTTGTGCAAGCGTATGCAACGCCTTCTGCTGCTATTCTGCCTGCCTTCTTAGCCTGCTTAGCAAGTCCCTGTTCTCTTAAAAAGTCAACTGCTTTATCCATATCACCGTCGGCATTTGTGAGTGCCTTTTTGCAATCCATCATGCCGCAGCCTGTTTTTTCTCTTAATGTCTTTACATCCTGAGCTGTAAATGCTGCCATTTTGAAAACATCCTTTCAAATAAATTTATATAAAACGGGGGGTTATAATCACAAATGATTATTCAGCTGTCTCTTCCTCAACAGCTGCAGCACCCATGCGACCCTCTCTGCCTTCGATAACAGCGTTAGCCATTGCGCCTGCAATAAGCTTTACTGCACGAATAGCGTCATCGTTACCCGGGATTACATAGTCAATCTCATCAGGATCGCAGTTTGTATCTACGATAGCAACGATCGGGATATTGAGCTTCTTTGCCTCTGAAACGGCAATTCTTTCTTTTCTTGGATCAACAATGAAAAGTGCGCCGGGCATCTCTGTCATATCCTTGATACCGCCCATGAACTTCTCAAGCTTCTCAATTTCGAGGTTGAGCTTAATAACTTCCTTCTTAGGAAGAAGATCAAATGTACCGTCTTCCTGCATAGCACGGAGCTGCTTTAAACGAGCAATTCTTCTTCTGATTGTTGCAAAGTTTGTGAGCATACCGCCGAGCCATCTTGCGTTTACATAGTAAGCGCCTGCACGCTCTGCCTCTTCCTTAACAGAATCCTGAGCCTGCTTCTTTGTACCTACAAAGAGAACGCTCTTGCCTTCTGCTGAAAGCTCACGAACAAAGTTGTAAGCTTCTTCAAGCTTCTTTACACTCTTCTGAAGGTCGATAATGTAGATACCGTTACGCTCAGTAAAAATGTACTCAGCCATCTTAGGGTTCCATCTTCTTGTCTGGTGGCCAAAGTGAACACCTGCTTCAAGAAGCTGTTTCATTGAAACTACTGCCATAATAAAAATCCTCCTTAGGTTAAAACCTCCGCTGTGCCTTTGTTTTTATCAACGCAATAAGCAAATTCTATGAATCTGCCACCCTGTTGACAAGCATCAGCGTGCGAATTGCCTGTATATTATACCATAAAAGTAAAAAAAATCAAGTGTTTTCGAAAAAGTTTTTCAAAAACACCTGATATTTTCTAAATATTAAATTGTTTTCGGAAACTCCGATCAATACCACAAATCAAAGAATCTTACATTACCGATGCTTGTGATGTAATTCTGTGATTCATGCCAGCTGCTTGAACCGACATAGAAGCAAAGAACTCTGTGCTGAACTGCCGAGCCGTTCTGATCAAAGATAAAGGAAACAGCATCTTTTACATCCTGATTCGGTGCATAAGCAGTCGAACCGTAATACTGATATTCCGAAATAATTCTGTCAATTGATGTTGTGTTTGAACGGTTCATTGCGTCACGGATTGACTGTGCGATAAGGGCACAGCCTGTGTAACCCATTGAACCACCTTCGCCCATTACAAGTCTTTCGAGTTTCTCTCTGTCATAGCTTGAAAGAGAAACAGGAGAAGGATTGTAGGACGGATCCGGATTGGCGATACTTACAAGGTAGCCACTCTGATAGTTTGACGAGCTTGATGTACTGTCTGTATAGCCGTAATCCGATGAATTAGATGCGGAACTGCTGTTGTCCGATGAACTGTCAACATAGCTTGTATAGCTCTGTGGAGTTCGGCTTGAAGTTTCTGACTCCGAGGGCTCTGACTTTAAACTTTCAGCCTTTTTGGAAGCCTGTGAACTTTCGGCTTTCTTCTTCGCAGTTTTTGCAGATTTAGTTTCCTTTTCAGTTGTTTTCTGTGTAGTCGCTGCGGATGTTGTAATCTCTTGGGTTACGGGGGCAGTAGTTTCTTCAACGCAGTTATCTGTAATAACGAGTGAAAAATCATTGATGTTACCGACTGCAAGCGAAGCAGCACGGCTGTCTTCAAAAGCATCTACATCCGGTGCAAGAGTTGTTGTCGGAACAACAAGAGCAGCTGCCGCCAGAGATACCGCAATAGCATATGATAATGCCT
>ENA-OQKQ01000320-OQKQ01000320.1-human-gut-metagenome-genome-assembly--contig:-NODE-320-length-17718-cov-6.073731_pt1 | contig 17718 bp, 16 predicted proteins | sample MGYA00242651_ERZ504803 | MGnify/ENA primary metagenome ERZ504803 (study PRJEB26092, sample SAMD00036380) | human gut metagenome | host: Homo sapiens | study: EMG produced TPA metagenomics assembly of...
ACCAATTCCATCATCTGACCTATCTTTTCCTCCAAGGTGAGTTTCTTCAGAGTTTGTTCTACCTGAGCCTCAATCTTAGGGTCGCTCTTGATAACCGGAACATTGGCACTGGCTGTATAAGCCAATGTCAACATTGAAATAGATAATAATATTTTCTTCATAAATAGTAAAAGTCTGACGCTTTATGATAAAAACGAAATCTTTCTAATAAGTAGGTGTTCAAAATTATTTTTACATTTGAATTGCGTTATTGTGCCGTAGTTGTTTGTTCTGTGCGAAGGAGCATAGCGGGCTATGTGACTGAGCACAGAGCAAACAAATGCGGTGCAAGAACGTAATGCAAAGTAAAAATACTTCGATAGAATTATATAAAATAATTTTGAACACCTACTTATACCTTATAAAGAAGTTCGTGAAGTATAGCACCCATCATAACGTGCAGTATGGTTGCATTACGCGCTGAGGCAGCCGCGTGGTGCAGAGGGGTTAGTTGCCGAAATAATCTTTTTCTTTGTTTGATTACAAAGTTTAAACTTATTTCGGGCCATTATAAGCAAAAAAACAAATACTTTCTGATTATCCGTTTATGCACCTGTTATATTCGCAATTACTAGTCTGTCAAAGAGTTTGTCTCCAAAATACCGTCTGTTTAATTTGTAAATAAACTCGTTGAGATACAACTGTAAGTATTTCCTTTTGATTTTATGGTAGTTGCCCAGCAATGTCCGTTTTGCATTACTGATTGCGATATGCACCCATTTGAGTGTTTCCTTGGTGGTTTTGGCGTCTGATTTCTCGGTGACGTGCAATTCCACCAGATCGGAGATGTCAACGTAAGAAGTGCTTTTGTCCGAAAATACGATGGCATCATCCTCCATGCAGTCCCTGACCACGCCGTTGATTCCTTCACTTTGATGGCTATCCAGTACCCTGGCCTTGAAATAACGCACATGCTTCTCCTTTTGCCCGTTTCGATATCTTCCAACGGGGTGCTTTCGGCCATCACCGCAACGTTCTGCTTTCCCTCGGCTCCCCGGCCACGTGTACCCTTGCCTCGCTCGATTTCCTTACTGGCCACCGAAAAGTAACCCTCATCCAGTTCTATCATCCCTTCCAGTGTATACCTTGCATCCCGGTTGCCCATCGCCCTGCGGAGTTTGTGTACCATCGCCCATACCGGTTCGTAACGCTTCAATCCTAATTGCTTCTGGAGTTCGTTGGTGGAGAATCCCTTTTTTGTGCAACTCATCAGGAACATCGTTTTGTACCACACCAGAAACGGCAGCTTGGAGCTCTCCATGATCGTACCGCTGCGCAACGAGGTGCGGAAACGGCAACCTTTGCATTCATAACTCCATTTACCCTGTAACCAATAATGGGAAGTGCCCCCGCATCGCTTGCAGACAACCCCTTCCTTATCACGCTGCTCCTTGAAATGCAAACGACAATCTTCCTCCGAACCGAAATGAGCCGTAAAACTGAATATGTTCATAATCCCTGCTTTTTGAGCGCTAATATACTAAAAATATTAGGTGTGTTTGCGGAGAATCAGAAAAAATTATTATACTCTCCTTTATTGGAGCTCTCTTCTCTATTTTTGTTTTTTTCTTCTTGGAAAACATCTATTTAGGTTGCATTATAGCCTCAATGATTGCTATATATCCATTTTCTCTGATATATAAAGAGCAAAAATGTTAAAAAAGCAGCAGGGGAGGATTTTATCTCCCCAACTGCTTTTTTTTCTTTCAATTCACATTCCTTTCAGTGTCTAACTGCATTTTTTGATAGTATTCATAATACCTCTTGTAATTATCCCTGTCCTTGGCTGCATCCACCCACAGGTAACACATCAGACAGGCGAACAATAGGGAAAAAACAGCACAAAGGATTGAGTACATTGAAACTTTCTTGTCCACATAGCTGCCATTTTTTCATTCTGTTTCCCTGCCGTTCAAAGTCCGCCAATACGTTTTTTTAGGCGATTTTCAGCACTTTCAAGGCTTCCCCTGTCTATTTCTACCTTTTTGGTTGTTGCATCCTCTATGCGCTTCGTATAAGCTTCTACACGCTTCAATTCTTGAAACACAAGTTCTACCGCAAGCTGCGGATTTACTTTGGGCGTGGTGTCCTTTCTCTTTCGGGGGCTGTACTGCCCCTGCTTATAGGTGTAATCCTCCGTCTTTGGGTTTGAGGGTGTTTCCATAATTCCTGCTGATTGAGTTATACTTCAATTTTTTCTGTGTCTTCTCGATATGGGCAAGCGTATAGCCTTTCCCTATCTCGCTTGCCTTGTATTCCGTTCCGCTCCGGGCTTTCACGTAGTAGCCGTTGAGTTTGCCTGTACTTGCCCGGGCTTCCCTTACCTTGAAGCCCAGTTTTCCGAGTTCCCGGCTGAATCCGGCAAGGTCAAACCCCTGCATCCGTATAAGAACATCATCCATAGCCTGTTTTATCTCTTCCCTGTTGGCTTTGCCTATATCCTTTGACTGTACCAAGTTCCGTTCTCTGGCTATACTGTTGGCAGCTTCCGTAGCTCTCTTCCCTATCCAGTTATCCTGGTATAGTTCTCCCGATAACGACACACGGTTTGCCAGTATATGCAGGTGGGCTTGCCTGCGGTTCTTCTCCGTTCCGCTGTGCTTCACAATGATGTACTGGTGGTTCATCAAACCCATGCGCTGCATGAAGTCATTACCGAGCTTCGCCCAGTCCGCATCGGTCATGCCTGCACTTTCTTCCACTGAAGGGCTGACCTCAAACCGAAGGCAGTTGTTCTTTACGTTCGGAAAATCAACAAAGTAAGGTTTCATCTCCTGCACCATATCTTCGCCTGTGCAGCCGAAAAGCTCATGGCGGTGTATCTCGGTGGCTGCTGCCTCTCCGTTTATCTCTTTGGCAAGGTCGTACTCCAGTGCTGCCGTGCCATGAGATATGCTCTTTCCTTTTGCTATCATCGTGAAAGTATCTTTTTAAGTTCATTGATTAGTGCCTGGTTCTCCTCGAACACTTCCCTGTACTGGCGCCCACCGAAGTAGTTGTTCAGACGCTGGAGTGTTCCTTTCAGTCGGGCTATCTCCCGAAACAGTTCCCTTTCTTCTTCCGTGTACCTCTCCTTGGGTCGTCCGCCCAGTGCGAGTGTACGGCAGTACTCCGATATGCTGATGCCGCATCGGGCTGCCTGTTCCGCAAGTGCCGCCTTTTCAAGTGCGGTGCAGCGGAATGTTATCTTCTCCGTTCGATTTACTTTCATGTCGCAAAGGTAATCTTAAAATCCTTTTGAGCAAAGCGAGAAAGGCAAGAATGTCCGACAAGGACACTTCTTGCTATATATACACATGCCGCATGGGAATACACACAGCGCTAACACACTGCATAGCCACACACTTTTTTTTCTTTTCCCTGCCATTTCCACAACGGAACACGGAGAGCGGTCAAGGGTTCGAGCGGAAAAAACCGCACAGCTTCACTGTGCGGTTTTTCCGCTCCGAACTTGCGAAGCCCTTGACGGCTTCGGAGTGTGGAGTTACCTTTGCAGACCGAAAAGAGAAAAAACACAGTTCGCTTCACTAACGCTGACTGGTCAAAGGATACCCTGTTCAGATATGATTTTTTTTAAGAATAGATACACTTACGGTAGAGAAGTCTGACTTATCATAGACATCCACAAGATAAACACGACCTTCACTCTCCGATGCACAAATCGTGTATGTGATAACACGTGCTCCCCCAGACTTACCCTTTCCCTTAGAAACAATGGCAAGTCTTATTTTACGGATACCAGGGCTTAGTTCATCCCCCTGCATGGGGTTCTTTTCCAATGACTCGATAAAATCCTTCATGTCAGCCTTAAAAGACTTATACCTTTTTGCAAGGATTTTCGCTTCCCTCTCAAAATGTGGGGTGGTCTTTACTTCAAAGCTCATCAAGAAATGCGTTTGCGCTCTTGGCTGGCTGCTCACCAGCTTCGATTCGTTTCACTTCATTCAAGCCCTCTCTTATTCGAGTGGCTATTTTTTCTTCTACGGACACTGGCACCAATTTAAAATCACCGATACGTGAAGTCAGAAAGACGGATTCTCCCTGAATAGCACGAAGAAGGGTCGCTGTCTGATTCGTCCGAAATTTGCTCAATGGAATTACTTGCATATATCTTAAACTTTTTGATTGTGATACAAATGTAACCATTGTCACCGATATTGTAACCAAATTAATATACTTTAACACGCAAAAAAAAGCTTCAATAACCGCACAATCCCCAACCCCCCTTACGAGGGGGCTTTGTCTTTGTTTTCCCTATTGTTCTTCATCCGTTTTTCCGAAAGTTGAGAAGCATCTTCAGCTTTTATGAGCCTGTTTCTATCTTAACATGGACTATCTATGTCTATCCTCGCGCGCGCGCATTATGCGAGGAAAAAGCCCTCCAAGTACGACATAAAGAATACTTTAATACGACATAAAGAATAAAAATTAACACTTTAAAGACGACATAAAGAATAAAATATACGACCTTTATTTGTTGAGGTCGTACTTTATTCGTATATTTGCTGCAAACCTATAAAACAGCACTATATGAAACCAACTACTTACATTGATTGGGGCGGTCTGAAAGATATTCCGTTCTTCTACTGCGATACAAAGGAAGATGAAGGAAACAAGGACTTTGACATCTACTATCAAGGAAAACTGGTGCTGCATGACTACAACCATTGCGGACACTACCTCTACACAGCTACGCTGCTATTCAGTAAAATCAGAAACATTACAGCCGACTGGGTGAATCTGCACAACCTTTGGATTCTGCGTAACTGCGTGCGTGAGAACTACAATCACGGCATAGGGGTGGACGACATTATCTTTGGAGAGAATTTTGATGGCGAGAACCTCGATACACTCACACCGCTTACAAAGAAACGCTTCGATTATTTGTGTAAGCGGATTAAGGAACTTGACCCATACGCAACAATCTAAGAGAATATCCAATGAGTGAGAATCTACCCAACAAAGCAGTATTTCAGTCCTATATATGGACTTGCGCAAAGTACGATTTCAGCCCCTATGAAAAACGTATTATTTACCGTCTTATAGAGTTTGCACAGCATTGGTTAGAAGGTGTAAAAATCAAAGATCACATGCACAAAATCGAGCCGACAGACTGCGGTGTAAACATCACTATGCCTGTGGCGGATATACTTCGAGATGAAACAGACAACAACTATGCCAAAGCAAAGGCTGCATTTACCTCGCTTTCAAAAAAAGGGGCGGAGTATGAAGATGATGAGATTTGGTTCTATACAGCCATAATAGAGCATCCCAAAATAAAGAAAGGCACAGGCGTTGCCACTTTCCATGTCTATGAACCTGTTTGGAGAGCTGCGCTTGATTTCACTAAGGGTTTCAAAAAAATACGAACTTGTAACCGCTATGAAATTCAAAAGTGTTTATGCCATGCGATTTTATGAGCTCATGTCAGGACAAACTACACCTTTGTTTGTGCCGTTAGAAGGTTCTGACGGGCTTCGGGAAAGATTCAATCTACAAGGTAAATATGAAAAGAAAGTACTGAATTTACTAGATAGGCCACAATACCACATAGCACAGATAAGCTATCGGACTGAAGATAGAAAGCAAGCGGTTCGGATTAGACTTGAAAAGCGTCTTTGGCAGAAACTCACCTGTAAAGAGTACTATCAGCGTAGACAGAATGGTATCTGCAGGCACCGTAAAGGCTGCATCAAAACCTGCGAAAATCGTATTGTCGAAAAGACTGGCTATCAGGATACCATAAACTACAAGGGCTATATTGTTACCCACGAGCATGGTACTGACGAAGCCATTCGGATGATTATAAAACAAAGATAACAGTCGTTGCGTAAGGCCGTTTTTCTCCTTATCCATCTCCGCCAACATACGGTTGGAAGAGACGAAGGCAATCTCCATTCCGCTGAAGAATGCTGAGAAGACCATTGTAATAAGAATGCCTACGACTAAACTCATATCCACCTGTTCATTCATTATATCTTTTTCTTTTTAATTAGTGCAGGATAGGAATCGTAGTGGCTCTGACAGGTGTAGCCGGCTGACGGAAGTTATTCTTGACAGAATCAGGCTGGCTGCTCAAAGTATCGGCAGCACCACCACCTCCTGTCAGGTCTCCCTTTTCAAAGCTACCCTTCGAATTGCTCACATAATAGCGTGTCATCTTTTCATCACTCCAGAAATGAGAACCCTGAAGCGTTCTTTCCGGAGTAACAAGTTTGCTGAACACGTTACTTGACAATTCGTGCTTATTCTGGTCCCAGGTAAGTTGCTCACTATTGAAGCGCAAACCATCTTTGGTCAGGATGCTCACCCTACCATAAAGCTTCCATATCTTCTGCTGATCATAATAATAAGCTGTATCACACTGGATATAACTATTAATATGGAATTTCTCATCAAACTGCTCCAGCAAAAGTCCCTTATCAAAGATCCACAAAGATGGATTCTTGCTGGTATTCACCTCCCACCGTTCTGTTACGATGCGATATTTCATAACTCCCGAGTCGCTTACCAATGTATTTACACCATACGACGTCATCATCGCCACCGAGTCTTGCGGACGGATGGCGGGCGCAGTATGTTCTACCTGGTTCTGGCAACCAGCCAAAATCAGGAACATCAGGATACCGACAACATAAGAGCCTTTTATTCTATACATTATTATATAGAGATTCTATACATTATTATATATAAGCGGAAGATTAATCCATTTTCCACTTCTTAAACCAATCCTCGTTGAATGTGAATCCGATATTGATACGGAAAGAATTTTCCTTAATCAGATCCTTAGCTGAACTCTTCACCCACTGACCGCTGATATTCAGCATAGAGCGGTTGTTGTAAGTGTTCATGATAGGAATACCGAAACCAGCACTCACGGAGATTTCCTTCGGACCATCAACACCATTCATCTTAAAATAAGGTGTGGCATAGCTGGCACCTACACGATACTGAACACGCTTGAAGAAAGCACGGCTACGCTCTCCATAGCAATACTGGGCACCAAGATTAAACTTGCTTCTATCTTTGTAGATGCCATCCTGCAAAGTGTAATTGGTACCATCAAAACTAGGATAACCTAAGCTACCCCACTTCTGCAGACTGTAATCAAAGCCTACCTTCCACTGGTTGTTATGATTCCACATCACACCCGCACCAATCATGGTAGGCAACTTATAAGCCTTGTCAATAGAGTAAGCAGTGGTATCAGTAACACCATTCTGAGTATCATTAGAAATGATATTCATATCAGCAGAAGCCCCCAGACCATGTCCTGGCGAGAAGGTGACACCCACGGTAGCCCAATCTTTCTTTGAGAACTGATGGGTATACTGTACACCGAAATCAACCTTATAGCTGTTCACCTGCATAGAATAGTAACGGGTGAGGGTCTTGTAATAAGAATTGCTGTAGCTGTTTGATACACTTCTGTCTATACTACCCCAGAGATATGAGAAGTTGGCACCTACGGCCAAGCCCTTGACCGGTTCCCAACCAGCACCGATGTATGCCTGATGCAAACCACCATCGCCGGAATAAGTATTAGTATAGTAAGCTTCCTTGTCAGCATTCACCCATTCTGATGCAGAATAATTATAGCCAACATTGGTAAAAGGAATGATACCGAAGCTCATACCTACATGTGGCAGCAAGCGGAAGCCTGCAACAACATACTCAAAATTTGAGTTGTTGGCATTCTTCTTCACACCATTCTCTTCAAAATTTGTCACCTGACCAGAGATACCGGCATCAAGGATGAAAGTCATCGAATCAATCGAAGCATAAGATGCAGGGTTGAGATAGTTTACCTGATTATGCTCATGAAAGCCAAGACCGACTCCATTCATACCGCGATTAAAACCAGAAGTTTGGTCCGACAAGATGCCAAGACCATACTGGCTGTATGGCGAATTAGTACCACTTTGGGCATTAACCATAAGGGCTGACCCCAACAATAGGGTTGCTAAAAAAAGCTTTCTCATTCTTTAATAATCATTCAAAATTATATTCAGAGTGCAAAAGTATTAAAAAAAATCTAGAAAAAAGAAGGATAATTGAAAATAATAAGGTATTTTTGCATCGTGAAACGTTTTAAGCATATTTTTAGTGCCATTTTAGCAGTAATTTTAATCAATTTAACTACTGAAGTGGCTGCACAGGATTTTTCAAGAGACAAAGACTCTGATATTTCTGTGCAGAACAGTCGTGTCAATGAAGAAGCTACTGCGTGGCTCGATTCTGTTGACATTTCTCTCCTGACTTGCGGACCAGGTCAGGAGGTGTGGTCGTATTATGGACATACCGCTCTCCGCATACAGAACAAAGCTATGGGAACTGATGTTGCCGTCAACTGGGGTATGTTCAGTTTTAACCAAAGTTGCTTTGTACTCCGTTTTGTTTTCGGACTCACCGATTACCAGATTGGCATCTACCCTATGAGCGACTTCATTGCCGAATATGCACATGAAGGCAGATGGGTAAGACAGCAGCGCCTCCGTCTCTCCCGTACAGAGAAACTGGGAATTCTGAGAAGCATCGACAAGAATGCACAGCCGGAGAACCGCGTATACCGCTACAATTTCTTCTATGATAATTGTACGACCCGGGCACGCGAGATGATTCTCTCCAACATTGGGAACCAGAGTACCAACTTTAAAGATATCCCTACAACTTCTACCTACAGGGAAGAGATTCACAAACTCAACGGACAGCACCGCTGGGCAAGATTCGGCAATGACCTTCTTTTGGGTTGTCAGGCAGACCACCCTATCTCACAAAGAGAATGGGAATTCTTGCCAGACAATCTGAGCAAAGACTTTGCCACAGAAGGAAGAACCGACTTTATTGATGCATCTCAGACTACAGACGGCAAAACCAATACAACAAGTGACAGCGGCTATATCACCCTGGTAGATGAAACATCCGATATTATCCCAGTCCAGGCACAAATAACAGACGATACTCCTGTTACACCACAAATGATAGCCATAGCCCTAGCAATCATCATTATAGGAACAACGGTAAGAGAATGTGTAAAAAAGAAAAACTACTGGTGGTTTGATGCCATCCTGCTTGTTCTGACAGGATTACCGGGACTGATTCTCTTTGCCATGATTTTCTCGCAGCATCCTACCGTACAGATAAATTTCCAGATTCTGATACTGAATCCGCTCAACCTCATCTTTGCCTGGAAGACTGTCAAGAGGATGAAAGCAGGTCGTCAGTATTGGTATTTCGAACTCCTGGGATGGCTTCTGCTCATTGCCCTGTTCATGCAGATATGGCAGAACTATGCTGAGGGTATGAGTATTTTGGCACTTTCTTTGCTAGCGAGATACTGCGTCAAGTCGACCATGATGGATTTAAGTCCAAACAATTACGGTTTGCAGAAGCATATCGTAAAGAAATTCAGAAAGAATAAATAGACATTAAAACATACGTAAGGAAACGATTGGCACAACATCGTTTCCGAACAGAAGAAGATAAACAACAATGATGGTAAACAGATATATCACAGCCCTTTTGGTTGTCCTGGCGGCAACCGGCATGGAGGCGCAGACTTATCAGCAGGCGCTGAAGTTTGCGCTTACGGATATATCCTACGATGAATTCATCCAGCAACCGGAGGCGAAGGCATTGGAGGAGGACATTCTCTGCGTGCTCAAAGCCATCAAAGCGGCATCAGAAGATGAGAGCATCGCAACGCATCATCCTATCCTGTCGGCAACGCTTGCCGCCAATTCTTCTGACATTCTGACAGACATTCATTCACATATTTATTATGATTCCCCTACGGAGCATAGATACAAAGTTCCGTATGGGAGTATTGTTATTCGAGGTCCAGACTGCTGATTTTATGCTTTCAGTAAGCAAAACTCAGAAGATTTGCCATAAAAACAGGTAATAATTGGCAATTCCTTGCAGATTTACAGATATTTTTAGTAAATTTGCAAGCTAGTTATAAACAACAGGAGATTTTACTCCCAAACATCATCGAATAATAATAAAAAATAAATATACAATGAACTTTAACAAAATTCTCCAGTCATTGTTTGGCAACAAGTCAACTCGCGATATGAAGTTGATCCAGCCAATCGTAGAAAAGATCAAGGCAGAGTATCCTAAGATGCAGGCCTTAAGCAATGACGAACTTCGTGCAAAAACAAAAGAACTTCAAAAGTACGTACAGGAGTACGCCAAGGAAGAGAAGGCTAAGATTGCTGAACTCAAGGCTAAAATTGAAGACACTCCTATCGATGAGCGTGAAGGTATCTTCAATCAGATCGACAAGTTAGAGCAGGAAGCACTCGACAAGTATGAGGTAGCCCTCAACGAGGTTTTGCCTCAGGTTTTCGCTATCGTTAAGGATACTGCTCGCCGTTTCGCTGAGAACGAGGAAACAATAGTTACTGCTACCGACTTCGACCGCGAGCTGGCTTCTAATCCAGCTAACGACTTCGTTACCATCGATGGCGACAAGGCTATCTATCACAACCACTGGACAGCCGGCGGTAATGATATGAAATGGGAAATGATTCACTACGATGTACAGCTCTTCGGTGGTGTTGTTCTCCATCAGGGTAAGATTGCCGAGATGGCTACCGGTGAGGGTAAGACCCTTGTAGGTACAACACCTATCTTCCTGAATGCCTTGACTGGCAATGGTGTACACGTCGTTACCGTGAACGACTATTTGGCTAAGCGTGACTCTGAGTGGATGGGACCTCTCTATATGTTCCACGGTCTCTCTGTAGATTGTATCGACAAGCACCGTCCTAATTCCGACGAGCGTCGCAAGGCATACCTGGCAGATATCACCTTCGGTACCAACAACGAGTTCGGTTTCGATTATCTTCGTGATAACATGGCTACCAACCCAGCCGATCTGGTACAGCGCCAGCACAACTACGCCATCGTCGATGAGGTCGACTCAGTGTTGATTGATGATGCCCGTACCCCATTGATCATCTCTGGTCCTATTCCAAAGGGCGACGACCAGATGTTTGAGCAGTATCAGCCATTGGTTGAGAAACTTTATGAGGTACAGCGCAAGCAGGCTACAGAATTGCTCGCCGAGGCTAAGCAGAAGATTAACGAAGGTACAAAAGCTAAGAATCAGGAACTCCTTGATGAAGGCTTCCTCGCACTCTTCCGTTCTTACAAGGCATTGCCTAAGAACAAGCCATTGATCAAGTATCTTTCTGAGGAAGGTATCAAGGCTGGTCTGCTGAAAACCGAGGAGTACTACATGGCAAACAATAACCGTGAGATGCCTAAGGCTACTGAGCCATTGTACTTCGTAGTAGACGAGAAAATGAATTCTGCCGACCTTACCGATAAGGGAACCGACTGGTTGGCTAAGCAGGTAAACGACAAGGAACTCTTCGTATTGCCTGATATCACAACAGAAATGAGTGAACTCGAGGCACGTACAGACCTTACCGACCAGGAGCGTCTTGACAAGAAAGACGAGATGCTGGCTCACTATGGTGTACAGAGCGAACGTGTTCACACCTTGCAGCAGCTCCTGAAGGGTTACACCATGTTCAATAAGGACGACGAATATGTTGTCATGGACGGACAGGTGAAGATTGTGGATGAGCAGACAGGACGTATCATGGAAGGCCGTCGCTGGAGCGATGGTTTGCACCAGGCTATTGAAGCTAAGGAGCACGTAAAGGTAGAGGCTGCTACACAGACCTTTGCTACCATCACACTTCAGAACTACTTCCGTATGTACCACAAACTCGCAGGTATGACCGGTACAGCAAGTACAGAGTCAGGTGAGTTCTGGGATATCTACAAACTCGATGTTGTTGAGATTCCAACCAACCGCCCTATCCAGCGTAAGGACTTGGATGACCGTGTATACAAGACTGCCCGCGAGAAATATCGTGCAGTTATCGACGAAATCGAGGAAACACGTAATGCTGGCCGCCCAGTCTTGGTAGGTACAACATCTGTCGAGATTTCTGAGTTGTTGAGCAAGATGTTGAAGATGCGTAACATTCCTCATAATGTATTGAACGCTAAGCTGCACCAGCAGGAGGCTCAGATCGTAGCCGAGGCAGGTCGCTCAGTAAACGGTAAGGGTGCCGTAACCATCGCTACCAACATGGCAGGTCGTGGTACCGATATCAAGCTGACTCCAGAGGTAAAGGCTGCAGGTGGTCTTGCCATCATCGGTACAGAACGTCATGAGAGCCGCCGTGTAGACCGTCAGCTCCGTGGTCGTGCTGGTCGTCAGGGTGACCCAGGTTCTTCTGTATTCTATGTATCATTGGAGGATAAGCTGATGCGTCTGTTCGCTTCAGAGCGTATCGCCAAGGTTATGGACCGTCTCGGTTTCGAGGATGGCGAGCGTATCGAGAGCCCAATGATCAGCAAGAGTATCGAGCGTGCTCAGCGCAAGGTTGAGGAAAACAACTTCGGTATCCGTAAACACCTCTTGGAGTATGATGACGTGATGAACCGTCAGCGTACCGTTATCTACGAGAAGCGTCGCCACGCCCTCATGGGTGAGCGTATCGGTATGGATATTGCCAACATCATCTGGGACCGCGTATTGAACATCGTTAACAACAACGACTTCTTCGGTGCCAAGGAAGAGTTCCTGAAAGTTCTCGCTATGGAGATTCCATTCAACGAGGATGAGTATGAGAACGGCAGACGTGAGGATTTGGCAGAGCGTGCTTTCCAGGAGGCTATGGCTACATTCAAGCGTAAGACAGACCGCATCCAGGCTACAGCTATGCCTATCATCAAGCAGGTATACGAAAACCAGGGTGCTATGTACGAGCGCATCATGGTGCCTATCACAGACGGCAAGCGCATGTACAATATTCCTTGCAACCTCAAGGAGGCATACGAGAGCGAGGCTAAGAACGTAGTGAAGGAGTTTGAGAAGAGCGTTGTTCTCCAGATTATCGATGACGACTGGAAGGAGAACCTCCGCAAGCTCGACGAACTGAAGCACTCTGTACAGAATGCAAGCTACGAGCAGAAGGATCCTCTCCTCATCTTTAAGTTGGAGAGTGCCAAGGTTTGGGATGCCATGATCAATGACATGTACGACCGTATTGCAAGTATCCTGATGCGTGGTCAGATTCCAGTAATGGAGCAAGAGCAGCCAGTTCAGGAGGCAGCTCCTGAGCAGCACACTCAACAGAACTATGTAGAGAGCAAGGTAGATTTGGATGCAGAGCGTGAGGCACAGGAGGCAGCTGCAAACCAGGATACCCGAGAGGGCACACAGGTAAACCGCACTCCTTACCGTGCAGAGCACATGCCACGTCCTAACGACCCATGTCCATGCGGAAGCGGCAAGAAGTTTAAGAACTGCCACGGCAGAAACCTGTAATCACAGAAAATGATGATGCTCTTATATGTAATAAGGTATAAGAACATCCATCATCAGAAATAATGATAAGAATACCTAGATTTGATGATACTCTCATCATTTCTAGGTATTTTTGTTTTAAAACTACATTATTGCTACCAAGTTGCAAAAATTATTAGTATTTTTGCAGTCGAAAAGAAAAAGAGTTGACCATGAGGTCATGCCCTAAAGAAAAGAACAAGATTAAAACAAGGAAAGATATATGAAATTATCAGAACTTAAAACAGGTGAAAGCGCCGTTATCGTCAAGGTATCAGGACACGGTGGCTTCAGAAAGAGAGTCATTGAGATGGGATTCATCAAGGGCAAGAAGGTAGATGTACTCCTTAACGCCCCACTCCAGGACCCAGTAAAATACAAGATTATGGGCTATGAAGTTTCTCTCCGCCACAGCGAAGCCGACCATATCGAGGTGGTTTCCATTGATGAAGCCAAGAACGATGCAAAGCTCAGCAAGGCGGAAGAAGAAGACCGCCAGCAGGTAATTGACTCAAAAATAGTAGATTCCAACGATAGCGACGAGCAGGCGCTCGGCGACAAGATGCTCGTGGCTGAAAGAAAAGACAATGCCAGCAACGAGGCTTTGGCTGAGCAGGAAGCAGAACGACTCCACCGCGTCATCAATGTGGCACTGGTAGGTAACCCAAACTGCGGTAAGACTTCCCTCTTCAACTTCGCATCGGGTGCTCACGAACGTGTTGGAAATTATAGTGGTGTAACCGTGGATGCCAAGGTGGGCGAAGCCGATTTCAACGGCTACCACTTCAATCTGGTAGATTTACCAGGCACCTATTCGCTTTCAGCCTATTCTCCGGAAGAACTCTATGTGCGCAAGCAGCTCATCGAGCATACGCCGGATATCGTCATCAACGTCATCGACACCAGCAACCTGGAGCGCAATCTCTATCTCACCACACAGTTGATAGATATGCACATCCGCATGGTCTGCGCCCTCAATATGTTTGATGAAACCGAGAAGCGTGGCGATAACATCGACTACGACAAACTGGGCGAACTCTTCGGTATCTCGATGATTCCTACCGTCTTCACCAATGGCCGAGGCGTGGACAAGCTCTTCGAGACCATCATCGAACTCTACGAAGGCAAGGAAGATTCCAGCGCTCACTATCGCCATATCCACATCAACCACGGACATGAGATAGAGCACGGCATCGAACATATCCAGAAATATCTGAAGGCAGATGATTCCATCCGCCAGCGCTACTCTACCCGATACCTCTCTATCAAGTTGTTGGAGAATGATAAGCACGCCGAGGAATACGTCAGCCATCTGAAATCGGCCAAGGAAATCTTTGCAGCCCGTGATGAGGCAGCCAAGCGCGTGAAGGAAGAGACCCTGGAGGATAGCGAAACCGCCATCATGGATGCCAAATATGGTTTTATCCATGGCGCATTGCAGGAAGCAGGCTATGAACCGGGCAAGGCGAAGGATACCTATCAGGTAACCCACCTCATCGACAGCATCCTGACCAATAAATATGTAGGCTTCCCAATCTTCGTTCTCCTGCTGTTCATCATGTTCTCAGCCACCTTCGTACTGGGCGAGATTCCTAAGGGATGGATTGAGGACGGCGTGGCATGGCTGGGCGAGTTCATCAGCAATACAATGCCGAATGGACCAGTGAAGGATATGCTGGTAGATGGTGTGATTGGTGGTGTAGGTGCCGTGATTGTCTTCCTGCCACAGATTCTGATTCTGTATTTCTTCATCTCTTATATGGAGGATTCGGGATATATGGCTCGTGCAGCCTTCATCATGGATAAGCTCATGCACAAGATGGGCCTGCATGGCAAATCATTCATCCCGCTGATTATGGGATTCGGATGTAACGTACCTGCAGTGATGGCAACGAGAACCATCGAGAGTCACCGTTCGCGTCTGGTTACGATGCTGATTCTGCCATTGATGAGCTGTTCTGCTCGTCTGCCAATCTACATCATGGTCATCGGAACGTTCTTTGCCATCCAATACCGTTCGCTCATCATGGTATCGCTCTATCTCATCGGCATCTTCCTAGCCGTGATATTGAGCCGCATCTTTGCCAGTTTCGTGGTGAAGGGCGAAGATACCCCATTCGTTATGGAGCTGCCTCCTTACCGCTTCCCTACCTGGAAGGCGATAGGCCGACATACCTGGGAGAAGGGTAAGCAGTACTTAAAGAAGATGGGTGGTATCATCCTTGTGGCAAGTATCATCGTATGGGCTTTGGGTTATTTCCCTCATAATGAAGAACTTGATACCCAGGCTCAGCAGGAACAGAGCTATATCGGCAGAATCGGTAAGACCATCGAGCCTATCTTCACCCCACAGGGGTTCGACTGGAAACTGGATGTGGGCTTGGTTTCCGGTGTGGGTGCCAAGGAGATTGTAGCCTCAACAATGGGCGTGCTCTACAGCAACAACGACAGTTTCTCTGATGATCAGGATTACAACGATGAAGACGGAAAATACGAAGTCTTGAAGAAGCAGATGACTTCAGACCTGAAGAAGACCTACGGTTACAGCGATGCCGAGGCAGCAGCGAAGGCAACGCTCACCGCCTACAGTTTCCTCCTCTTTGTATTGCTCTACTTCCCTTGCATCGCCACCATCGCTGCCATCAAGGGCGAGACGGGCAGTTGGAAATGGGCAGGCTTCGCTGCCGGCTACACCACGCTTCTGGCATGGGTAGTATCAGCCCTGGTCTTCCAGATAGGAAGTTTGTTTATCTAATCAAGGTGTCTGCTTTAAGAAAACAAGCAAAGAGAGCGCACAACACCTGAACGACAGCCGCACAACAGCTGAGCGACGCTCGCACAACACCTGTTGTGCAAGCGCACATCAGCTGTTGTGCGGCTCACTATTTAATATATCCTGAAGACTTATTCAATATATCTGAAAGACTTCAAGTAACTGTTCGGAAGACTTATGTCATATCCTTGAACGCCATCAATCATATCCTTAAACGACATCAACCATATCATTAGAAGACATCAACCGTATCCTTATTCAAGATAATCTCTTTCCTACCTTTGCGGCAACAAACGCAATCATCAGACCCAGACAGGCGGCAATACTGATGGCAATGCGGAGACCGGTAGCCTCAGCAAGCCATCCGATAACCGGAGGTCCTACAAGGAAACCGAAGAAACTGATGCTCGAAACGATAGTAATGGCGATACTCGCCTTGATGGTTCCCAGTTTTCCGGCGATACTGTAACAGATAGGAACCGACGAAGAGATGCCGAAACCTACCAGCAGGAAGCCCAAGGTGGCAGGAATGAGATAAGGCAAGGCAGCAGCCAGCCACAAGCCGCCCAATATCAAACCACCACAAACCTTCAATACTCTGGCTGGGCCGTATTTCGTAACAACCCCATCAGCCATGAATCTACCCAACGTCATCGCACCCATACCAGCCACATAGCCCGCACGGATAAAAGCCTCATCGGGTTTTACTACTGATGAAAAATATACGCTACTCCAATCGTAAACGGTACCTTCACAGAACATGCCTGCAAATCCCATCAGTCCCAAAAGGAACAGAATCGGGTCAATGGTCTTGAAAGAGAACTTTGGAACATCCTCCTCTTCTGCTTTCGCCATGGCATCATTAATCAGAAAGCGGAAACCGACAGCAATGATGAGAATACTCAGAGCCAGGATAGTTCCAAAGTGGACATCTATCGGGAGTAAAGTATTGGCAAAGATGGCACCGATGATACCACCGGAGAATCCACCCAGACTCCACAGACCATGAAACGACGACATGATGTTGCGCCCATACATCTTCTCTACCAGACATGCCTGCGTATTGGTGGCAATGTTCATCAGATTCGCCATCATTCCGAAAGCAATAAGACTCAAAATCAGATGAAAAACCGTAGTACTGCTACCGATGCTGAAAAGAACCAGGGCATAGAGCACCTCAGAGAGAACCAGCATCTTCTTGCTGCCAAATCTACTCACCAGGATACCCGAGAAAGCCATCATCAGAAGTTGGCCGATAGGAATGGCGAAAAGCACCGTTCCCAACTGACCGTTGCTCAGATGCAACATCTGTTTTACATCCGGAATACGGCTTGCCCAACTGGCAAACACTACTCCCGGCACAAAATAATAAGCCGCAACCGCCACTCGCTTGCGCGCCAAATCACTTAAATTACTCAAACTGACTGTCATCCTTAATAATATACCTATTATAAATACTCATTTCTATTAGCGGCTGCAAAATTACAAAAAAATATTTGAAACACAATGATTTATTGGCAAAAGTTAC
>ENA-OQKQ01000322-OQKQ01000322.1-human-gut-metagenome-genome-assembly--contig:-NODE-322-length-17674-cov-3.030034_pt1 | contig 17674 bp, 16 predicted proteins | sample MGYA00242651_ERZ504803 | MGnify/ENA primary metagenome ERZ504803 (study PRJEB26092, sample SAMD00036380) | human gut metagenome | host: Homo sapiens | study: EMG produced TPA metagenomics assembly of...
GGTATCTGCCTACGCTGTTCTGGCTTGTCCTCACGGCATGGCTGCTGGACAAAGCTCTGTCCCCGGCAGCAGCCCGAGCGGCAAAGCTGGTGCTGGTGGTAGCTCTGCCCGCGTGCTATCAGCTGCTTTTCACCGAATGGTTCTGGGCCGTGAAAAGTTATTTCCAGCAGGGCGCGTTTTCTTCTGGGCTGCGTGCTCCCGCGTGAAAAGGCCGAACAGCACGCAAAGCCGCTGGCCGCGTTTTGGTGCCTTGTGCGGCCTGTGGGTGGTGTGGGGACTGCTGTCGCCCACTGTGGTCTGGCCGGATGGTCTGCTTTCAGAAGCTGTGCGCACATGGGTGGACTATTTTGCGGTCAGCGGGTTCTGTGTGGGCATCTGGGCGGCGTGTGTGCTGCTGCAAAAGCCCCTGCGGCGGCTGGTTCCGCTGGGGCAGAACACCATGCTGTTTTATCTGTATCATCAGCCCTTTTGCTGTGCAGTGCCGGGGCTTGTGCTGTATGATAAGCTGGGTATTTCTGCGGGCGGGACAGTTTTCATCTGCGGTGCGGCCAGTCTGGTAATGCCGTACCTGTTCCGCCGTCTTGCCGGTCGGCTGCATCTGCGGCCGCTGCTGCAGCGGCTCGGCCTGCCGGGATAATTATTTCAAGGAGTTGGGATCATGCCCTGTATCTCGTTTATAGTGCCTGTTTATAATATGGAGCGCCTGCTGCCCCGGGCGCTGCGCTCACTGCGGGCGCAGACTTGTACCGACTTTGAGGCCGATTCTCATCAACGATGGCTCCAGACGGCAGCGCCGCGCTGTGTGCACAGGCTGCTGCCGAGGATGCGCGCTTTCGCTTCATCGACCAGCCCAACGGCGGCGTAGCCACTGCCCGCAACGCGGGTCTGGATGCAGCCCGGGGCGAGTATATCTTCTTTCTGGACCCGGACGACTGGGTAGAGCCGGATGCGGCAGAAGTGCTGTATCATGCCGCCCGGAATGCTGATGCGGACTGCGTGGAGTTTGGGCTGTATCTGGTCAGCTATGATGAAAACGACCGGCTGCTGCACACGCAGACCAGCGGCAGCACCCTCTCCGGCGTGTACCGGGGCGCGCCCTTCAAGGAACATTTCGACGAGACGGCGTCCTCGTATCTGGTCACCAATAAGCTGTTCCGCCGGGCGTTTCTGGAGCAGCATCGGCTGCGTTTCTCCTGCCATCAGCTGGGGGAGGACGGGCTGTTCTTTGTAGCCTTTTATCGTCAAAATCCCGGCTGTCTGGTGGTGCTGGAAAAGCCGCTGTACCACTACACCGCTGCCCGGCGGGGCAGCCTGTCCAACCGCTACCACCCGGAGCGGCTGGAGGATAACTTTTATCTCAGCGATGCAGTGTGGGACACCGTTGCCGCGTGGGGCTTACAGGACAGCCCCATGCACCGCGCAAAGGCGAGCTACTGCACGATCCGCGACCTGATGATGGGAATCAAGAATCTTGGATGCAGCCCGCTTTCCCTTTCCGAGCAGACTGCTTGGCTGCGCAGTACCCTGCAAAAGCCCCGGGTGCGCACGGCGGTGCGCAGCACCCCACTGCACGCCATGCAGAGCCGGAACGACCAGGTAAAGCTGTTGCTGCTCAAGCTGCGGCTATGCCGCGCGGTGCTGCTGCTCTCGGGCGCAAATCAGCGTAAGAATACCTGAAGAGAAACGCAAAAATCCCCCCGCTGCCGACTGGCAGCGGGGGGATTTGTTACCGATTTAAATGAAAATCAGCGCTTAGTTCTGCTTCATGCGAGCGAAGCAGTCAGAGCAGTAGACCGGACGGTCCTCACGGGGCTGGAAGGGAACCTTGCAAGCCTTGCCGCAAGCTGCGCAGACAGCATCGAACATCTGACGCTCACCGCTGTTGCTGCGTGCGCCGCCGTTCTTGCGGGCGTCACGGCAGGGCTTGCAGCGCTGGGGCTGATTCTCGAAGCCGCGAGATGCGTAGAACTCCTGCTCACCAGCAGTCCAAACAAATTCCTTACCGCAGTCCTTGCAGACCAGAGTCTTGTCTTCAAACATAGTAGTATCTCCTCTTTAGTTAGTTCTTGCCCACGGAAGGATTGTAACCATACCTTTGGTTTTGGGACCATCGCGCTGATCAGTAAGCTTACCAGGGGCTTGAATGAATGGACGTCCTCCAATTGAGGACTTTTCTATTGTACCGTTCTTTTTGAAATTTGTCAACCAAAAAACAACCATTCGCCTTGTTATTTGTATAGATAGCACAATCCGACAGGGCTGATTTGGGTAAAATAACTGCCGGAAGATGAAAAAGGGGCTGCCGCACATTCCGTGCAGCAGCCCCTGCAAAGCCCTTTGGAAAACGGTTACTTCTCAATGACTTCCTTGGTGTCGCGGGCGATCATCAGCTCCTCGTCGGTAGCAATGACCAGAGTGCGCACCTTTGCGCCCCAGGCAGTGATCTCGCACACATCGCCCACGGGGTGCTTGTTCTTCTCGGTATCGATGCGGATGCCCAGCCAATCCATGTGGTGGCAGACCTTTGCACGGGCAATTGCATCGTGCTCGCCGATGCCGCCGGTGAAGACGATGGCATCCACGCCGCCCATTGCAGCGATGTAAGCGCCAACGGTCTTCTTGATCTGGTAGTTCAGCATGTCGGAAGCCAGCTGTGCGCGCTTGTTGCCGGCAGCAGCTGCCTCTTCCACGTCACGCTTGTCGCTGGAAACACCGGAGATGCCCAGCAGGCCGGACTTCTTGTTCAGGATCTCGTCCAGCTCGTGGCCGGTGATGTTCAGGGTGTACTTCAGGTAGTTGACCACAGAGGGGTCCAGGTCGCCGCAGCGGGTGCCCATCATCAGGCCGGCCAGCGGGGTCATGCCCATGGAGGTGTCCACGACCTTGCCCTGATCCACAGCGGCAATGGAGGAACCGTTGCCCAGATGGCAGGTGATCAGCTTCAGGCGCTCAATGGGCTCTTCCAGATACTCGGCAGCCTTGTGAGCAACGTACTTGTGGCTGGTGCCGTGGAAGCCGTAGCGGCGCACGCCGTACTTCTCATAGTACTCATACGGAATGGCGTACATATAAGCCTTCGGAGGCATGGTGCTGTGGAAAGCGGTATCGAACACGGCCACCATGGGGATGTTGCCGAACACCTTGCGTGCGGCCTCGATGCCCAGAATGCCGGCGGGGTTGTGCAGGGGAGCCAGAGGGCTCAGCTCGCGGATGGTCTCGATGACCTCGTCGGTGATCAGGCAGCTCTCCTTGAACTTCTCGCCGCCGTGCACGACACGGTGACCGATGGCATCGATCTCGCTGACGTCGTTGATGCACTTGCCTTCGCCGGTGGTCATCTTCTTCACGACCTCGGCAAATGCCTCGGTGTGGGTGGGGAAGATGGCGGGCGTGGTGGCCTTATGGCCGTTGGCCTCGTGGGTGATCATGCTGCTTTCCATGCCAATGCGCTCGCACAGGCCCTTGCACAGCACCTTCTCGCCGTCCATATCGATCAGCTGATACTTCAGGGAAGAAGAGCCGCAGTTAATAACCAGAACTTTCATCTGTGTTGCCTCCTGTATGTTTTTGGTCTGCCCTCTTTTTAAACCTGAGGACAGAATTTTACAGATTCCTGTGTTTATTATATAATAGGGTGGGCGGCTTTTCAAGCCGCAACCCGGGCAAAGCGGTAAAGCTTGTGTACAAGGTTTTTGTACATCCTGCCCACAAATGCGCAAAACCACTGCAGTTTTCTGTATATACGATATAAATTTAACAATCTTTCCGAGGGCGCATCAGCCCTGCAGAGGAGCTTATCTATGAAATTTGCCGGTATCATTGCAGAGTACGACCCCTTTCACAACGGCCATGCATGGCAGTTGGCGCAGGCAAAAGCGCTGGGAGCACAGCATGTGGCGGTGGCCATGAGCTGCGGGCTGACCCAGCGCGGCGCACTGCCGCTGCTGCCGGAAGCGGTGCGGGTGCAGGCCGCCCTGCAGTGCGGGGCAGATCTGATATTTGCGCTGCCTGCGCCCTGTGCCTGTGCGGGGGCAGAGGCTTTTGCCCGGGCGGGGGTGCGCATCCTTGCCGCCGCCGGGTGCGATGCGCTGGTGTTCGGGGCAGAGACGCCGGACGCAGCCCTGCTGATGGAAGCTGCCCGGGTACTGAACAGCGAGGCCTACCGCACCGAGCTGAAGCGCCAGCTTGCAGCCGGTGCCCGCAGCTTTGCGGCGGCGCGGCAAGCGGCGGTGGAAGCGCTCTGCCCTGGCACGGCACTGGCCGCGCTGTTGGATAAGCCCAACAACAATCTGGCAGTGGAATACTGCAAGGCCATTCTGGAACAGGAGGCACCCATGACCCCGGTGCCGCTGCCCCGCGTGGGGGCGGGCCACGGGCAGGCCCTTGCCGAAAGCGGCCACGCACAGTTTGCCAGTGCCAGCGCGCTGCGCGCCCTCTGGGCAGAGCAGGGCGCGGATGCGCTGACTCCTTATGTGCCGGAAAAAGCACTGGAGCTGTATAAAAAAGCGGAAATCGACGGAATGTATACCGACTATGCCGCTGCGGGCCGGTGTGAGCTGGCTCTGCTGCGGGCGGCCTGTGCACGACCGGAACCTTTTGCCGCAGTGCGGGGCGTTTCCGAGGGGTTGGACCACCGGCTGGAAAACGCCGTGCGCAGCTGCACCGGCCTACCCCAGCTGCTGGACGCGCTGACCACTGTGCGTTACCCCCGGGCCCGGATGCGCCGCCTTGCCATGGATGCAGCACTGGGCTATACGGCAGATACCGTGCCTGCCCTGCCGCCCTATCTGCATTTGCTGGGGGCAAGGCGGGAAGCACTTGTGCTGCTGAAGCATGCATCCCTGCCGCTGAGCCACTCGATGGCAAAGCTGGAAAAAGAAAACGATGCCTGCGCCCGCATGGCGGCGGCACAGGCAGGAGCCAGCGATTTTGGCGCACTGTGCCGCCGGGTGCCCGGGCCGATGGGGGGGAGTATATCGTACAAAAAATTATCTTTTGACGAATTGAACAAAAATATACGAAAAATTTTATGCAGAAACACTTGTGCCCGGACGGTTTGTGGTGTATGATTAGAACAATGCAATGTTGGATACAACAAACGAGAATGAAATCAGAAAACTGCACGCAATAAGGAGGAAACTTCATGGCACTTCACGTTCTGGACGAAGCCAACCGCTGTCTGGGCTGCAAAAAAGCCGCTGTGCCAGCAGGGCTGCCCCATCCACACCAACATCCCAGAGGTCATTCGGCTGCTCAAGGCAAACCAGATGGACGAAGCTGGCAGGATGCTGTTTGAGAATAACCCGCTGACCACCGTTTGTGCGTTGGTGTGCAACCACGAGAACCAGTGCGAGGGCCACTGCGTGCGCAACCGGATGCCCAGCCACGACCCGGTGCACTTCTCCATTATTGAGGACTACATTTCCACGACCTACGCCAACAAAATGACCGCCGGCCCTGCCCCCAAAACGGCATGAAGGCGGCAGTCGTTGGCTCCGGCCCGGCGGGCCTGACCATTGCGGTGCTGCTGGCACGCTGGGGCTACGATGTGACCATCTTTGATGCCCGCGATAAAATTGGCGGCGTCATGCGCTACGGCATCCCCAACTATCGCCTGCCGGACAGCGTGCTGGACGATTTCCAGTACCGCCATCTGGAGCTGAAGGGCATCAAGGTGCGGCCCAACACCACCATCGGCAAGACCATCACCATCGATGATCTGTTCCGCGACGGCTACAAGAGCGTGTTCATCGGTGCCGGGCTGTGGAAGGCCAACGCCATGCATATCAAGGGTGAGACGCTGGGCAATGTAGCCTTTGGCATCGATTATCTGGCAAACTCCAAGGCGTTCCGTCTGGGCGATGATATTGCCGTGATCGGCGTGGGCAACTCTGCCATGGACTGCGCCCGCACCGCCATCCGCAACGGTGCCCGCCACGTCACCTGCTATGCCCGCCGCGACGAGAGCTGCATCAGTGCTTCCGAGTACGAGGTGAGCTATGCAAAGCTGGAGGGCGTGGGCTTCCGCTTCTGCAAAGCACCGGTGGAGATCCGCGAGAACGGCCTGATCTGCCGCGATACCGTCAAGGGCGAAGATGGCAGGTTCACTCAGGTGGAGGGCAGTGAGATTTTCTACCCCCACACCGGCGTCATCGTCTCGGTGAGCCAGGGCTCGGAGAGCAACCTCGTCAAGACCACTACCGGCATCGAGACCAACCAGAAGGGTCTGCTCACCGTCAGCGAGGACGGCAGCACCACCCGCGAGGGCGTATTTGCCGGCGGCGATGCCGTGATGGGCGCACGCACCGTGGTGGAGGCGGTGGCTGTGGCCAAGAAGGTGGCCGAATCCATGGACGCCTACATGAAGAGCCTGCCTGCAGAAGAAGTGGCTGACCCCTATGCCAATATCCCGGTGTTCCAGACCCCCACCTCGGACGTGCTGGCAAAGCAGGAGATCTGACGAAATAAAGACAAACTTGGAAGAAACTGTAAAGCTTTTGCGTCTTTGCCGATCTTTGCCGCTCCGTTTGTTGACGGGGCGGCTTTTGCCTTGTATACTATTCATATACTTGCTTCTGATTTGTACAAACTGGATATAAAACGGTGAAAGGCGGTGGACGCTATCCTGAAAGCATCCCTCCCGAAACTGCGGGAAAAACTATTGGAAGCGCTGCAGGCAGTGCTGCCCATTGCAGCCATCGTGCTGGTGCTCTGCTTTACCATTGCGCCGGTGTCGCCCAGCATCCTGCTGTGCTTTTTGCTGGGGGCCGCCATGATCGTGGTGGGCATCATGTTCTTCACACTGGGCGCGGAGATGAGCATGACCCCCATGGGCGAGCGCGTGGGTGCGGTGATCACCAAAAGCCGGAAGCTGCCGGTGATCTTGGGCATCGGCTTTCTGCTGGGCTTCCTCATCACCATTTCGGAGCCGGACCTGCAGGTGCTGGCAAATCAGGTGCCCTCCATCCCGAACCGCACCCTTATTTTATCGGTGGCGGCGGGCGTGGGCCTGTTTCTGGTGTTTGCCTTCCTGCGTATGCTCATTGGCATCTCGCTGCCAAAGCTGCTGGTGCTGTTCTACGGCATGATCTTTCTTCTGGCGGCGTTTGTGCCCAAGGAATTTCTTGCTGTGGCCTTTGACTCCGGCGGTGTGACCACCGGCCCCATGACGGTGCCCTTCATCATGGCACTGGGTGTGGGTGTGTCAGCTATCCGCGGCGACCGCCACGCGGCGGACGACAGCTTTGGTCTGGTGGCCATGTGCTCCATCGGCCCCATTCTGGCCGTGCTCATTCTGGGCATCGTGTTCCGCGCCTCGGACAGCACCTATATCCCGCCGGTGCTGCCGGAGGTGAGCGACTCGGTGAAGCTGTGGCAGCTGTTCCATGTCAGCCTGCCTACGTATCTGGAAGAGATCGCTGTCTCGCTGCTGCCCATCATCGTGATGTTCGGCATTTTTCAATTTGTGGCTCTGCACATGGACCGCCGGTCGCTGGGCCGCATTGCGGTGGGTCTTGCGTATACCTACGTGGGCCTTGTGCTGTTCCTCACCGGCGCAAATGTGGGCTTTATGCCCGCCGGTAATTATCTGGGTCAGGTGCTGGCCGGGCAGAGCTTCCGCTGGATCATCATTCCCATTGGAATGCTCATCGGTTACTTCATCGTCAAGGCCGAGCCGGCCGTCTATGTGCTGAACAAGCAGGTGGAAGAGGTGACCGACGGTGCCATTTCGGCCAAGGCCATGGGCATGGCACTCTCGGCAGGTGTTTCCATCTCGGTGGGCCTTGCCATGGTGCGGGTGCTCACCGGCGTTTCCATCCTGTGGTTCCTCGTGCCGGGCTATGTGTTTGCCATCGGCATCTCCTTTGTGGTGCCAAAGCTGTTCACCGCCATTGCATTTGACGCGGGCGGCGTGGCTTCCGGCCCCATGACAGCCACCTTCCTGCTGCCGCTGGCACAGGGTGCCTGCGTGGCCGTGGGCGGCAATATCGTCACCGACGCTTTCGGCGTGGTGGCCATGGTGGCCATGACCCCGCTCATTACGGTGCAGCTGATGGGCCTTGTGGCACAGCTGCGCACCCGCAAGGCCCGGCGGCTGCAGCCTGCGGCCATGGGTGCGGCCTTTGCCGGTCTGGCGGACGATGATATCATTGAACTGTAAGGAGGGCTCGGCATGAGTTCGTGTTTTTGATGGTGACCATCACCGACCGCCGCTCCACCGATGCCTTTTTGCAGCTGTACCAGCAGCGCGGCGTGGATGTGAACCTGCGCACGGTGGGCAGCGGCACAGCGGTGCGGGAAACGCTGGCCACGCTGGGTCTGGAAAAGACCGAGAAGGCGGTGCTGCTGGCGGTGGTGACAGAGGATACATGGAAGGCCGTCCGGACAGACCTGCGCCGCAAAATGCGCATCGACGTGCCGGGCACCGGCATTGCATTCACGGTGCCGCTGAGCAGCATCGGCGGCAGAAGGGCGCTGATGTTCCTCACCCAGCACCAGCCGCTGACATTGAAGGAGGAGAGCACCTTGAAGGATACCCGTTACGAACTGCTGCTGGTAATTGCCAATCAGGGCCACACCGGCACCATTATGGATGCCGCCCGTGCAGCAGGTGCCGGCGGTGGCACGGTGATCCACGCCAAGGGTACCGGCATGGAAGGCGCAGCCCAGTTCCTTGGCGTGGAGCTGGTGAACGAAAAGGAGCTGGTGCTCATCGTGGCCCGCACGCCGGAAAAGAACCGCATCATGAAAGCCATCATGGACGGTGCCGGGCCAAAGGCGGGTGCGATTGTGTTCTCGCTGCCGGTGACGGATACCGCCGGTCTGCGTCTGCTGGAGGACGAGGAACCGGTGCAGGAGACCTCTGCGCAGTAAACAACAAAATGTAATTTATTCCGGGATTATTCCGCATTTATGGGCGAAACGCTTGATAAATGCGGATTTTTTCGTTATCATAGAAGAAAGAAATTCAAGAATGAGGGACAAAAGATGATAAAGCTTTCATATGAGCAGCAGATCGCATTCAATTCGCTGTCCATCATCGTGGGCAATGCACTGTATGCGCTCACGGTGGTGCTGTTTCTTGTGCCGTCAGGCCTGATCACCGGCGGTGCCACCGGCATCGCACTGGGCATCAACCGTGCATTGGGACTGCCGGTGTCCGGTGTGCTGTTCGTCATCAACATGACCATGCTTACGGTGGGCTGGGTGCTGCTGGGGCGGCGCTTTGCCATCACCACCATTGCCAGCACCGTGCTCAGCCCCCTGTTTCTGGCTCTGTGGGAGCGGGTGTTCACAGGCTTTGTGCTCACCGATGATCTGGTGCTCAACACCATTTTTGCAGGCCTCGGCGTAGGCATTTCGCTGGGCATCACCATCCGGGCAGGCGCATCCACCGGCGGCATGGACATCCCTCCGCTGGTGCTGAACAAATATTTCCACATCCCGGTGTCGGCCAGTATGCTGGTGTTCGATATGCTCATCCTCTGCCTGCAGGCGGCGTTCAGCCCGCTGCAGCAGTGTCTGTACGGCATCGTGATGGTGATTGTGTATACGGTGGTGCTGGACAAGGTGCTCATCTTCGGCACTACCCGCACCGAGGTAAAGATCATCAGCCAGCACGCCGATGATATCCGCGAGGCCATCTTCACCCAGCTGGACCGCGGTGTGACCGTGCTGCATGGCGAGGGAGGCTACAGCCACGAGCCGGAGCAGGTGCTGCTGAGCATCGTGAGCAACCGCCAGCTGCCGAAGCTGGAAAAGCTGGCCCATGCCATCGACCCCACCTGCTTTATGATCGTGAGCCATGTGACCGAGGTGAGCGGGCGCGGCTTCTCGCTGGATAAGAATTACCAGTAAACGCTGAAAATCCCAGCAGATACTTGAAAAACAGTACCGGTTTAGGGTATAGTATAGAAGAACGGTAGGTTATGCCGTGATTTTACCCAACAGGAAAGGAAAACCATCATGTTTGATATTTTCAATATGCTCAAGAAGGAAGAACACAAGGACGCAAAGCAGGTGACCCGCGAGACCATCATCGGCGATATCCTGGATATGGACCAGACCACCGCTCCCTACTTCATGGAGATCGGCATGCACTGCCTGGGCTGCCCTGCATCCCGCGGTGAGAGCATCGAGGAGGCCTGTGCTGTCCACGGCGTGGACTGCGATGAGCTGATCGAGAAGCTGAACGAGCATCTGGCTGCAAAGAAGGCATAAATTGCTGCCCACACTGGATGCGCGTCTGGCTGCCGCCGCAGAGCTTGTGCGGCCGGGAGAGCCGGTGGCGGACATCGGCTGCGACCACGGCAAGCTGACGGCGGTGCTGGCGGCTTCGGGAAAATCCCGAAGGTGATCGGTGCCGACCTGCGGCCCGGCCCGCTGGCAAAGGCAGAGCAGACGCTGGAACATGCAGGCTGTAAAGACCGCGCTGAGCTTCGGCTTGGCGACGGTCTTTCTGTGCTTACGGAGAACGAAGTAGGCAGCATCGTGTTGGCGGGCGTTTCCGCCCAGACCACTTGGGAAATTTTAGAGAAAGCCCCGTGGGTGTTCACCGTGGGAGGGCCGCGGATCATCATGATCCCGGCCACCCGCCACGACGCGCTGCGCCGCTGGTTGTGGGAGCATGGCTTCTCCTTTGCAGCCGACCGCCCGGTGCAGGCGGCGGGCCGCTGGTACGCGGTGATGGCGGCGGAGTACACCGGCAGGGTGTATACGCCCACCTTTGCCGAGTGCCTGTTTGGCAGTACGGGAGAGTGGCCCGAGGGAAAAGGCTACGCCGACTGGCAGAAGGCAAAGCTGCCCCGGATGCGCCTTGGCGTGCCGGATGGCAGCGCACTTGCCGCTGAGATCGATGCAATTTTAAAAGAGGGGACAGAAGGATGACAACAGTACGGCAGGTATACGAAGCAATGCAGGCCATCGCGCCGCTGGAGCTGGCGGAACACTGGGACAATCCCGGCCTGCTGGTGGACTGCGGCGGGCAGATGCACCGGGTGCTGGCAGCACTGGACATCACCCCCGAAGTGGTGGCCGAAGCCGCCGCAAAGCAGTGTGAGATGATCGTGTCCCACCACCCGGTCATTTTTGATCCGCTCAAAAAGATCGGCCCGCAGGATGTGCCTTTCCAGCTGGTGCAGGCAGGCATTTCTGCCATCTGTATGCACACCAATCTGGATGCTGCCGAGGACGGCGTGAACGAAGTGCTGGCAGGCATCTTTGACATGAAGAATATGGAAACCTTTGCCGAGGGCTGCGGCCGTGTGGGAGCCATTGAAGAAATCGCGGTTCCGGAGCTTGCCCGCAAGGCACAGCAGGAGCTTGCTGCGCGCTGCAACCAGCCGAAGAACGGCCCGGCGGTGCAGGTGAAGTTTGTGGATGCGGGTAAGCCGGTCAAGCGCTTGGCGGTCATCAGCGGTGCGGGCGGAAGCCTGTTTGCAGATGCCATTGCTATGGGCGCGGACTGCCTGCTGACCGGTGAAGCCAACCACCACCACGCCATCGATGCCAAGCGGCTGGGCCTTTCGCTCATTGCGGCGGGCCACTATGCCACCGAATTTCCGGTGACTGCCGCCGTGGCTGCAAAGCTGCGCGCCGCCCTGCCGGAGCTGGAAGTGCTGGTGAGCACTGAAAACCGGGATCCGTATACGTATTTATAAGGGAAAGCTGCTGCTTTTTCTTGCAGCAATTTTCCGGCTGAGATGAAGATTGCCGCTGCGGCCCCTTCTGTGAAAGAGTAATTCGGCAAAGCCCGCAGGCTTGGCCGAATTACAAATACAAATAAAAATTCCGCTGATTATGGCCAAAGCGAATGCGGCGGCCATTTAAAATCGTTAAATGAGGTAAACACTATGGCATTGGATGCCGCGACACTGGCCCTTACGGCAGCAGAGCTCAAAGCAACGCTGACCGACGCCAAGATCGCAAAACTATTTGAACCCACCCGTGATGAGCTGGTGCTCACCCTGCGCACCCGCACGGATACCTATGCGCTGCTGCTTTCGGCCCGCAGCGGTTCCGCCCGCGTGTGCCTGACCGAAGAAAGCTTTGAAAACCCGGAAACGCCGCCCTCCTTCTGTATGCTGATGCGCAAGCATCTCACTGGCGGCAGGCTGCTGGACGTGCACATGGAGCCGGGAGACCGCATCGTCTATTTTGATTTTCAGTGCACCAACGAGATGGGCGACCTTGTGCGCAACACCCTGTGTGCCGAATTGATGGGCCGCTACTCCAATCTGGTTCTGGTGCAGAACGGCAAGATCATTGACGCACTCAAGCGCGTGGATTTTGAGGACAGCGATGTGCGCCAGCTGCTGCCGGGCCTGCCCTATACCACGCCGCCCAAGCCTGCAAGACCGGACTTCCTGCTGGTGAGCAGTGCGTCCATCGTGGCAGCAGCCTGTGAACGGGATCTGCCGGTGGCAGATGCCCTCAACAAGACCGTGGCCGGTGTTGGCCCGGTGGTCTGCCGCGAAGCTGCATGGCGTGCCTTTGACGGCGAACATCTGCCCGCCAATGAGCTGACCGAGGAACAGAAGCGCAAGCTTATGGCCGCCATCGACGAGCTGAAGGAAGAGCACGCAACCGGCGGTACGCCCTGCAGCGTCACCGACCCCAGCGGAAAGCCCATCGAGTATACCTTCTTCCGCCCGCAGCAGTACGGCGAAAAATATATTATAAAGGAGTGGCCCTCCTTCAACGCCATGCTGGAGGGCTACTACGCTGAGAAGGACCGCGCGGAACGCCTGCGCACCAAAAGCAAGGAGCTGCACAAGGCGGTGCACAATATGTACGAGCGCGCCGTGCGCAAGCAGGCCGCCCGTCAGGAAGAGCTTGCTGCCAGCGGCAAGAGCGAAAAGCTGCGGCTGTACGGAGAGCTGCTCTCCGCCAACCTCTATCTGGCCCAGAAGGGCATGAAGAGCATCACCGTGCCCAACTGGTACGACGAGGGCAAAGAGGTGACCATCCCGCTGGACCTGCGCTTCACCCCCAGCCAGAACGCCCAGAACTTCTTCAAGAACTATAAAAAGAAGCAGACCGCCGCCCGGATGCTGGTGGATCTGCTGGCAGAGGGTGAAAAGGAGATCGCCTATCTGGAAACGGTGCTCTACGAGGTGGAGTCCGCTTCCGGCGAAGCGGCCCTCAACGAGATCCGGGCAGAGCTGAAGAGTCAGGGCTACCTGAAATACTACAAGCAGCGGGATAAGCGCCAGAAGCCTGCAGATTTCCTGCGGTTCACTTCCACCGATGGCTTTGAGATCCTGGTGGGCCGCAACAACGCCCAGAACGACAAGCTCACCCTGCACACCGCCCGGGGCAAAGACCTGTGGTTCCATGTGCAGAAGGCCCCCGGCAGCCACGTTGTGGTCATGAGCCGGGGCGAGGAGATCCCGGACACCACCAAGCAGGAGGCCGCGGAGCTGGCAGTCATCTACTCCAGCACCTACAAGGCAGGCACCGGCGCCAAGGTGGCGGTGGACACCACCGAGGTGAAGAACATCTGGAAAGCCAGCGGTGCCAAGCCCGGCATGGTGCTCTACGAGGTGTACACCACCGTCTATGTCACCCCCCGGGAGGGGCTGGCGGAACAGCTGAAGAAGAAATGATTTGAACTGCGCGCCGCGCTGCTCTGCGCATCTTCAGCGGAAGAATTATTTTAAATTTGCCAATCGGGAAAATCTGCGGATTTTCCCGATTGACTTTTTCACGGGTGGGGTCGTAAAGGCGAACGGCATTTGCAGCGCCTGCTTCCTGCGGGAGCGGCGGCGCTGCTTTTTATTATATATGTATAAAAGTGACAGAACGGCCCATACTAAGCACTGCACAGCGGGCGCGGCAGGGTTTTCCACACAGAAAAAGCCTGCGGATTGTGCATCTTGCACAGAAAATGCGCGCTTTGACAAAACGGAGAAAATAAAAAAGAAAATTCGTTCTTTTTTCTAAAAAACACTTGCCAAATGCACGAAGGTGTGATAGAATAACTCTCGGCTGCAAAGGGCTTGTGCGATACAAGTCGTGCAGGCCAGCGATATGCGTAGATGCGGGAGGTTGTCATCCGGCGATAGCTGCGATGGGTTATTTCCGCGGAGTATGTCCGATCTTAGAACCGGGCGAAAGAATTACTGACGAAAGATGATCCTGAATGCCGGTATTTCTTCCAAATATACAGTTGCCATTGGTCTGTACAAGATGCTGGATAAGAGCCTTATCAATTCTTATTTTACTCAGTTCTGCGCAGGTGGTGTACTGGTATCCATACCGATTTCTATTCTGTTTATGATCATGCAGAAATTCTATGTGGAAGGAATTACAGGCGGTGCTGTAAAAAGGTTGATATTATGAATATGACAACGGGAAGAAGAGGAATCGTCTGGAAAACTCCGGATATCACAGCTGATGGGCTGAAGATGTTTGCATGTATTACTATGCTGATCCAGACAGTTGGAATTGCCATTATTGAAAAAGGCCTGATCCATTTAGACCAGTATACTCAGGAGAGTCTGAACCAGGCGATGTCTCAGGATTCCCGTTTGATGACACTTGCGGGAGTCGGATCCATTATGCAGCTTATAGGCGGGATGGCGATTCCCGTATTTGCGTTTCTGCTGGTAGAGGGATTTCGTAATACATCGGATTATAAGAAGTATCTGATCATGATGGCTGTTACTGCACTGGTCAGTGAGATTCCATATGATCTGTCAATCTGCGGAAAAGTATGGGACTTTTCCAGTCAGAACGCAATGATCACGATGTGTATCTGCCTGATTATGCTGAAATGCTTAGATCTGTTTAAAGAAACTTCCGGATTTACAGGTGGTATGTTAAAGGCACTGATCCTGATCGCAGCTATTGTCTGGGTGAGCATTTTCCGGGCAGAGTATGGACTTTGTATTGTTCTGCTTGTGTTTGTGTTCTATGTGTTTGAGACAAGAAATGTGCTGAAAACAGTGCTGGGCTGTATTATCAGTCTGATGTATGTGACCGGACCGATTGCGTTCTATGGAATCTGGTGCTGCACTGGAGAGAGAAAGGATTACATCAATAAATATGTCTATTATGCTTTTTATCCTTTGCATTTGCTGGTGCTTGGAGTAATTGCAAACTATATCCTGTAAGAAGAATGAAATCAAATCCCGTCTGCTTTGACTGAGAAAAGTAATAAGCAGCGAGAATAGTGTGTTTTGTAAATTGGATAGAGTATTAAATATGATAGTGAAAAGAAAACGAACTGAGAATAGAGAATTAAGAGGAGAACAAGTATGGACTTTAGAACGGATAAGCTGCTCCATGGAGGTGATTACAACCCGGAACAGTGGTTAAAGAGACCGGATATTCTGGAAAAAGATATTGATATGCTGGAGGAGTCTGGCTGTAATGTAGTAAGCCTTGGGATTTTTTCCTGGTCCACACTGGAGCCGGAAGAAGGTGTATTTCATTTTGGATGGCTGCAGGAGATCATTGATAAACTTTATAAAAGAGGTATTTCTACAATCCTGGCTACACCGTCAGGTGCAAGACCCAAATGGATGGCAGACAAGTATCCGGAGGTACTTCGTGTAGATGAAACACGCCACAGAGCGTTATTTGGATTCAGACATAATCATTGTTATACTTCTCCTGTTTACAGAGAGAAGGTACATATTATTAACAAAAAGCTGGCACAGGAGGTTGCCACACATCCGGGTGTGATCCTGTGGCATATTTCCAATGAGTATGGCGGAGAATGTCATTGTCCGCTGTGCCAGGAAGCATTTCGTAACTGGCTGAAAGAGAAATATCAGACTATTGAAAATCTGAATGATAAGTGGTGCACCACTTTCTGGAGCCATACTTATAACAGCTTTGATCAGATTGAGAGTCCATCTAAGATTGGCGAGACACAGCTTCATGCACTGAATCTGGACTGGAAACGCTTTGTCACTCATCAGACAGCTGATTTCATTCATCATGAGATCGCAGCACTGAGAGAGGGAGGAAGCACACTTCCGACTACTGCAAACCTGATGCACTATTTCGACGGCTTAGATTATTTTAAGATTGCAAAAGAGATAGATGTGGTTTCCTGGGATACTTATCCGACATGGCATAAAGAAGCAGTGATCGATACAGCTTATGACAATGGTATGTGCCATGATCTGATGCGTTCTCTGAAAGGAAAGCCGTTCTTCCAGATGGAATCCTGCCCGACTTCTACAAACTGGCAGAGTGTGAGCAAATTAAAGAAACCGGGAATGCTTCATGCAGCTTCCATGCAGGCTGTTGCCCACGGATCCGACAGTATTTTGTATTTCCAGCTTCGACAGAGCCAGGGTTCCTCTGAAAAGTTCCATGGTGCAGTGATCGATCATTATGGCAAGGATGATACCAGAGTATTTAAGGAGGTAACGGAAGTAGGAGAAAGTCTGGAAAAACTTCAGGAAGTTACCGGAGCGAAGAACCCGGCACAGGTGGCTGTGGTATATGACTGGGAGAACCGCTGGGCCATGGAAGACGCCCAGGGACCAAGAAATAAAGGACTGTTCTATAAGGAAACTGTGGAAAAATCCTATTACGCATTCCGCAAACAGGGACTGAATGTGGATATGATCGATATGGAGCAGGATCTGGATGGTTATAAAGTAGTAGCAGCACCTATGCTTTATATGTTCAGGGAAGGATTTGAAGAGAAGGTTCGTAAATACGTAGAAAATGGTGGAACCTTTATCCTGACTTACTGGTCCGGTATCGTAGACAGTACCGATCTGTGTTTCCTGGAGGGAACTCCCCATGGACTGATGGATGTGATGGGACTTCGCAGTACAGAGATTGACGGTTTGTACGATGGGGAATATAATAGAGGAGTACCGGTGAGGGGAAATGAGCTGTGCCTGACGAAAACCTATACCTGTAACCATCTGTGTGAACTGGTTAGACTTCTACTGCACAGCCTCTGATGACCTACGAAACCGACTTTTATGCCGGTATGCCGGCACTTACCGTGAACCTTTTTGGCAAAGGAAAAGCATACCATATCTGTGCAGACTTTGAACAGGGATTTTATGATGAAGTTTATCGTAAGATTGCAAAAGAAGCAGGCGTAAAACGTGTAGTTGCCCATATTCCGGAAGGTGTGGAAGTATGTGTGACGCCGGAATCAGGATACAGATTATGTATTTGTACAGAACTTCAACCGCCAGCCGGTAGAAGTCAAGTTGCCTGTAGAACAGTATCCGGTATGGCTTGGAAAATATGATGGCACTATAGATCGGTTCGGCAACCGTGGTATTAAAAGGAAAGGCAGGAGAAAAGGAATGATTCAAGAGAGCATTGTAAAACTGGTACAGTATGGACTGGCAACCGGTTTGGTAGAAAAGGAAGACAAGCGTTATACTACGAATAAAATTCTGGAATTACTGCAGATGGATGCAATCGATGAAGAATATGTAAAACAGATTCTGGAGTCTGATGGAGCAGATCAGAGTGTGGCAGGTGAACTGGAAAGCATTCTGGGAGATATCTGTGACTATGCATATGAACATGGTTTGATGGAAGAAAACAGTGTGGGTTATCGCGACCTGTTTGACACAAAAGTTATGAGTCTTCTGGTAGACCGTCCAAGCAATGTGATCCGTCGCTTCTGGGAATTGTATAAAGAAGATCCGGTAAAGGCTACCGATGCACATTACAAATTCAG
>ENA-OQKQ01000324-OQKQ01000324.1-human-gut-metagenome-genome-assembly--contig:-NODE-324-length-17496-cov-5.955956_pt1 | contig 17496 bp, 19 predicted proteins | sample MGYA00242651_ERZ504803 | MGnify/ENA primary metagenome ERZ504803 (study PRJEB26092, sample SAMD00036380) | human gut metagenome | host: Homo sapiens | study: EMG produced TPA metagenomics assembly of...
CAGGCTATCTCGATACTTGCACCGCTTGATAAGGGCGAGAATGTCCGCCGTCAGATTTGCTTCACGCTTGAGCAAATGGAGATGACTCCGCTTTCATCTCATCATGAGAGAGTCCGGGACAGAACGAAATCGATTTATGTATTCTGATTCGCTAACTGCAGCTGATAACTTCTCTATGTTTAAGGCTATGGTTAAGACCATCGCAAATTCAAACGGACTTTTTGCATCATTTATGCCAAAACGCTTGATGATAAAACGGAAATAGTATGCACATCAATGTTATGATTGAAAGATATGGCTATAACATATTCAAAAAGAAGGACGGCGAGCTTGTTAATATTCTGTTCGTTCATCCCAAACCCTCCATTTTTTCACCTTGAACCACTTTGAGCTACTCTACAAGTGCCATCTCATCAAGCCCCACGATCCTGTCCATACACACCGGTGCTGTCAGCCTGTAGGCAAAACTTGCAGACTCGAACAGGCAGTATAATTTGCCATTATACGAATATATCTGCTCCAGCTTCTGCGGGAGCTTAACCACCTGTCTCGGTGTCTCTGTTCCGTAATTCACACTGGACAGCTTGCCTGTATCTGTATCGTATACCTCTATCCTGGATTCATCTATACCATATGATATAGAGAATATTATCTCATTTTTGTACACCTGAAGCCCCTGCACCCTTCCTGGTATATAGAAAGCCTCGTCCTCCTCCGAGGATATGGCGGTGCCGCCATTTACGATCTCGTAGCTGGCTGCCATGCTGTAGCTGTTCTTATCCTTTCGCCAGTAGCCCGCATATATATGTCCGTCATATATCGTGATAAATGACGTTGCAGGGAACATGACGCTACATGTGTTCCTGTATTTTATCGGCTTTCCCTGAGCCACATCGTATTTCTCTATGGAGTCCAGCGTAAGACATGATATGGATGCCTTCCTGCTCCTGTCCTCATCCTCATCAATCATATACGAGGAAACCCACAGCACATTATTCTTCGTATCATACGCAAGTCCTCCGGCATGTGTCGTGTCCTTGAGAACCAGTGTCTTAATATATTGCCCGGTCTGTGTATCAAGAACAAATATCACAGATTTGTGTTTCTTCGTCTTGCAGTAAGCACTGACAAATGTATACTCCTTCGTAACTGCCAGCCCCTGTGGCGTCATGGACGTGCAGTTCTCTATCTTCCTCGACTCACTGCCTATCGTATCAGCATACGCAAGTCCAGGAATGATCATCATGCCATAATCGGTATCCCTGTTCTGGGCATACATACCCATATGATAGAATTCCGGTTCAGTCGACATCTCCCATATCTGCAAAAAATTCGACTTGTTGTCAACCGCATAGGTGCTGGTTCCGGAATCATTTCCCGATATCTCGAAGTTTCTGCAGTACACTCCGCCATACAGCCATATCACGCAGATTCCCCCGACATAACACCATGCAAATATCTTCACAAGTATCCTTCTCGACTGGACTGTCGACAAAAGTGCCGCCATGACCATCTGACTGATAATCGTTATGAGCATCATGGCATTTGTCAGCATATCTCCATGACTTACTATCTGAAGTGGTACGCCTATCATCATAATCCAGTAGGCCTTCTGTTTCACCTTAATTCTTATTACACCATTCCAGCCTTCCCGCTTCATTCCCCACACCTGCAGGGATTGCCATACAACTACCAGGCCATATACGATGCACGCCACAAGCAGGAGCTGCCTGAGCACAGCAACAGCCGTTATCTCAAGGGCCTCACCATTTCTGTAAAATGCCATATAGTACACACCCTGTGCGAGCTGCCATATCCTCCACGCCATCATGGCGAACATCGCAAGCGCTGCAACAAATGCAAATGTGTTGGTAACAGTTCTTCGTCTGACACCCTCTCGGTGTTCTTTCATCTGTTTGCGCAGACGTTTCTTTGCCCTTCCCAGCTCCTTTATGTGCTTTTTACACTTTCTGATCCTTCTGCGTTTATAGAACAGCACCTTGTACGGTGCGCGTCTGTTCTTCAGCTCTTCATATTCTTCCCTGAGTCTGTCATACCGTTCCGACTCCTCATGAAGATCCGTTCTGGTCGCCCTGAGTGCAGAACGACACATAACGTATCCCTCAAGATCTATCTGTGCCTGTTCTTTCAGCTTTTCAGCCTGAAGTTGAAGCTTCTCTTCTCTGTTCAATTTCTTAGCCCTGTCTGTCATGAAAATCCGCTCCTGTCCATCAGCCTCTTTACTCAAAGTACCGTTTTATTTTGTCCTCCACCAAATTCGAGCCGATCACAATTATGATCTCCTGCCCGTTCTCTATAGGTCTCACCTCGGTCTTTTTTGCCGTGGCGTTGAGCTCTATCCATCCGGTGTCATTTACAGGGAGAAAACCCTTGATTCTAAAGACATCTCCGCATTCCTTATCCGCAAATATATCCCTGACTATCGTCTCAAGCCGCTCCTGAGGCATGACCTTATTCATGATATATACCGAGTTAAACACATCTCTTTGTTTGAACCATAATTTTACATAGTCGTTTAATTTGTATCCGGTTGACATAAAACCTTCAAAGTCATCGTCCGTGAAATCATCCCAGTTCTTCTCCAGAACATCATCGCCGAACTGACGCTTACACTGAAATTCGGTGAGCACTTCATTGATATATTCTATTGTGCTCCTCTTCTCATCCTCCGATGCATCCTGAACCTTGCTCATCACCAGAGTTCCACAGTTCGCAACCTCAGACGCAAGCACATATCTGGACTGTCTGCTCATGTCCCGGTCAAGTCCGGCATCGACTATGGAAATGATGCTTCCCACCTCATACCATCTGTCAAGTGGCTCCTCGTGGAGGACGTCAAAGAATTCATCCACATCAAATATTCCGGACGGCTCAACAATGACTCTGTCATAGCCGCTCATCCCCATCGCTATGAGCTTTGTCTTGAACCTTCTCTTGTGACAGTCCTCGCCGCAGCCACCTGCCACCATCTCAGCATGACAGTTCTCGCCCATCACATCCTGAAGAAGCATCATGTCCACGTTGACTGCACCATAATCATTTTCAAGGATTCCGACATTATATCCTTTGCCAACAAGGTAGCTCACATACTTCTTAATAAATGTCGTCTTGCCTGAGCCCAGAAAGCCCGTTATCAAATCTATCTTTACCATATGTCCACTCTCCTTATTATCTACGCGCGTTACCAGCTTGATCTCACATGAAATCCGCTGTCATTCTCCAGAGGTATCTCCCTGACATCCATATCCTCTATAAATATATATCTGTCATTTCTGAGAACTGCTATCACCTTGTCTATAGCCTCAGGCAGCCCCTGAGCCTCCATCTCAACAGAATCATCATATCTGTTGCACACCCAGCCGGTGACTCCGTACATGGATGCAGCATAGCTCGCCCTGTATCTGAAGCCAACTCCCTGCACTCTTCCTCTGAATGTATAATGTCGTCTTATCTTGTCCATATCTATATGTCCCATCTCTGTTATGATCTTCTCATATCTTACATTTTATATCATGCTGCCCGCATCTTACACATCATGTTCAGCATCGTACTTTTCTGCGTCATACACGATATTTCCGCCACAGATTGTATAGTGAACCTTTCCCGGGAGAGTCCATCCGGCAAATGGACTGTTGGATGCCTTTGACGCAAAGCTGTTCACTGTCCAATGTTCATTCTCGCCAAATATGACTATATCCGCAGGAGCTCCCTCTGCTATCTTGCCCGGTTCCATGCGGTAAAATTCTGCAGGATTCCTGCTCATTAGTTCCATGAGCTTCATGAGTGAGATATATCCAGGCTGTACAAGGGAATATATTCCAAGGGCAAGAGATGTCTCAAGCCCTGTTATTCCACTTGGCGCCTTGTCAAGCGGTCTCGCCTTCTCCTCACTGCTGTGCGGGGCGTGATCCGTCACTATCATATCTATTGTGCCATCCTGTATTCCCTCTATGATCTGTCTTCTGTCTTTCTCGGTTCTGAGTGGAGGATTCATACGCGCCATGGTTCCGTACTTCAGCACAGCATCCTCTATAAGGGTGAAATGATGTGGAGTTGCCTCCGCATGTACGTCCGCTCCAAGCTTCTTTGCAGTTCTCACTATATCCACGGAATTGCCTGAGCTTATATGCTGTATGCACACTGATGCACCTGTGTGAAGTGCAAGGACGCAGTCCCTTGCAACCATAATATCCTCCGCTGTGCGGGATGCACCGCCGTATCCAAGCTTTTCTGATACTTTTCCCTGATTCACTCCCGGCTGTACAATGAACAGCGGATCCTCTTCATGAAGACTCACCGGAAGATCAAGATCCCTTGCCTTCTCCATAGCCTCAAGAAGAAGCTTCTCATCCATGATTGGGATTCCGTCATCGGTAAATCCTGCTGCACCTGCAGCCGCAAGACTGTCCATGTCCACGAGTTCCTTGCCAGCAAGACCCTTTGTGACTGTGGCTGTCTGAACTACATGTATTCCGGTCTTTGCACCTTTATCCTGTATATACTTGAGAGTCTCAAGGTTATCCACCGCCGGCTTTGTATTCGCCATACATACCACCATCGTGAAGCCTCCTCTTGCAGCGGCGGCGGCACCTGTCTCGATGTCTTCCTTGTACGTAAATCCCGGATCGCGGAAGTGTACATGTGTGTCTACCAGTCCCGGTGCAACTACAAGTCCATCTGCATCGATGACCTCCGCACCCTCTGCCTCCAGATCGTATCCTGTCTTAACTATATGATTGCCGTCGATGAGCACATCCATGACCTCGTCTGTATGGGTGACCGGATCAATGACTCTTCCATTCTTTATCAATAACATTTGCCTGTTCTCCTCTATATAAATATTTTATTACTGTCTGTATGTGTTCTGCGGATCATACTGTGACGACTGACCGTAATGTGGCGGCTGACCGTAGCCGCTATACTGATTATTCTGCTGTGACTGCCAGCCATACTGGGTCTGCTGGCTGTAGCCATTCTGCTGATCGTACCGCTGTGGCTGACTGTAGCCACTTGACGGCTGATTGTACTGTCCTGGCTGTTGAGTATAGCTGCCCGGCTGATTGTACTGCCCCGGCCGCTGACCGTAACCGCTCTGCTGACTGTATCTGCTCTGCGGATTATACTGCTGACCATACCGGGTCTGCTGGCCGTAGCCACTCTGCTGATTATTGTACTGTCCCGTCTGGCCGTATGCATTTGTCCGTATGGTGTTCTGCCTCTGGCCATATACATTTGACTGATTGTACTGCATGTTCTGCCCGTACATATTTGGCTGATTGTACTGCATGTTCTGCCCGTACATATTTGGCTGATTGTATCCACGCATAGGTATATATCTGAAATTATACGGATTCACCCATATAGGATTTACCGCTATGATATGATCGTTCTTTGCCGCATGGGATATGAGCAGGAACATCAAAACCACAGACAGGATCAGAACCAGTATGCACAGGATCACGCTGGTGTCATCAATCGACAACACAAAATCATACAGTCCGTGTATTCCCATGGTGCTAAAATACGCTATCAGCATATTGCCTGCGGCACCCTCGCCCTTGTTCGCATTCTCTCTCGCCTTTGAGTAGAAATATCCCATGATAACGCCGCATGAGCAGTGAAGTGGGATTGCTGTCACAGCCCTCAGGATTCCGAGTCCTATTCCACCCTGGAATACATACAGGATATTCTCCAGTGTTGCAAATCCGAGCGACGAGCACACGCCATATATAACGCCGTCATAGCTGTGGTCAAAGTTCTTATTTTTCCATGTAAGTATTAACATTCCAAGGAATTTGCCCAGTTCCTCGATCATCGCCACTATAAAGAAGCAGTTGACCAGCTCATAAACCGCCGTTCCGGATTCCAATCCCATATAGTATAACAATACGCCCCCAACCAGCTCCACGACTACTGCCGGTATCGTGCTGACAGCTCCCAGAACCGCAAGCCATACTAGTAGACTCATTGGATCCCTGCTATTCTTATTTCTTCTGACTACAAATAACAGCAGTAACACCGAAGGTAATACTGCAAGTCTCAATGCAAATGCACTCATCCTTTACTCTCCCTGATATTTTCTTCCGTATAGATATATATACATATTAAAGATACCATTTTTAGCGTGAATCCACAATAAGCAGAGGCCTTTACCGACATTTTATTTCATTAATTAACTTTAATTTAGCCTAAATACAACTCAAGGCAGGTCATTCCATTTCAGAAGACCTGCCTTGAACCAATTTTCAAATGTATTCAGTTACGACTTACTGTGTGACATCAATATCTCCGCTACTAGTCTCAATATTGCACTTTCCATCTGCTCCCTCAACCGAGTCCGGTACATTTACATCACCGCTGGATGTCTTTGTATTGTATTCATACTTCATTTCTGAGCCAATACCGATCGATACATCACCACTGGTTGTCACGACATTGATCTCAGAAGCATCACAGTCTCTAATCATTACGTCACCACTTGACGCACGACCGTTTATACGTTTTGTCTTTATACTGCCAGATGTGATATTGCCACTGGCGGTCTTCAGATCAATATTATCCATCACCACATCACCAAGACTGACGTCACCACTGTTTGCTGATATTCTTGTATCCTTTGACGATACACTGTCAAGCTTAATGTCACCACTGCTGGTCGCCACTGTCAGAGCATCTGCATTTACCCCCTTTACGATCACATCGCCGCTGGCGGCCTCTATATCGATATTGCCTATTGCCAGATAATATTCCATATCCACGTCACCGCTGCTGGTCACGATCTTCAAATCATCGTACTCCGTGCCGGCCAGATACACCGTCACGGACGGCCATGCTCCAGAGTACATACCAATGGAAATGTTAAATGCCGCGTTTCTACTGTCATCTGCGGTTATCCTGAGCACGCCATCTGATATATCTACATGATGTGTCAGATTCTCGCAGTCATAATACTCCACATAACTTGTATCTCCACTCGCCTTCTTCACGGCAACATCCACATCTGATGCGCTTTTTACATCAATTGCAGTGAATTTATCTTTTATATCAACAGTCTTCTTTACGTAATTAACCGGCTCCGATGTCATGTGTGCCAGATTCACAGTCACATTTGGCCATCTGAATCCATTTACAGCAAGTGCTGAGATCACAGTGATAATGCCTGCCACGATCATGACCGATGCAACAATAACAGCTTTCTTTGTTCTACTCATGACTATTTCTCCTTTACAAACATTCTCTTTATTCCATTCACACTGGCCTTGCAGACCTTAAATATGCCAACCGTAACCGGCTTCACCGATACAACAAACAGTATCGCGATTCCGATTCCGATGAGTGCTGCGCCGAGCATGAGGACTGCTGTGTATGGGCTGTTGGCTACGAACAGCGGTATGGTACATATCAATCCGCCGATTCCCGCCACCACAAAGCTGAGCACCACCGCATAGAATGATATAAGAAGTGCAAATGCAACTATCCAAAGTGTCAGCAGCAATACCGCCGCCGTCATGAGAAGCGGTATCCACACCGGAGAGCCCAGAACTATGAGCACAACCTCCCATGCCTTGAGCTCGTGCTTCGACTTGATCTTCTCCTTCACAAGCTTTGTAAGCGGCATATCTTCAAGTATCTGCTCCACTGCTGCATCAGGTGATCCCATATCTGCCACAGCCTCCTCCTCGGAAAGGCCGTCCTCCACGCGGTCATCTATCATCTCGCTATAGTAATCCATAAACCTGTTCACATCATCAGCCGGCATCGCACTGATCCTGCTTCTTATCGACTCAAGATATTCCTGTTTGTTCATCTCTGACTTCCTCCTTCACAATAAATCTGTATATGGATTCCAGTTCCTTCCACTCTTCCTTGAACTCTTCTATCCTGGCTCTTCCGGCATCCGTAATATGATAATACTTTCTGAGTCTTCCGTTGTGCTCCACGGAATGAACCGTGAGCAGCGCTCCCGCCTCAAGTCTTCTGAGGATAGGATAGAGTGTGGACTCTGATATCGTCACATACGGCTTCATATCTTTGATGATCTGATATCCATAGGAATCCTCGTCCTTGATGGCCGCAAGCACACACACGTCGAGCATCCCTCTCTTCAATTGTATATCCATCGCTATACCTCCTTACGCAGTATACTATACGTCGCATAGTATCATATGTCAAGTAGTATTTTCAGCACTCTACAAAAAGGAACAACAATGGAGTCAGGCACCTTTTACATAGATTTTACATTAATGTATATGAAACATAACAAGCAGGGCGGGACATCTCACAATGGGATGTCCCGCCCTGCTTACAAATTATATTCTGCTATATCTTAATCTGACACATGATATGTTTTCCATTATAGTATGTCGATGACATACTCCTTGCTGAACGAATGGCCAGCCTCAAGACTGTTTGAATACTCACGGTCCGCCAGATCTCCGTCATATCCCTCGCGGTCACACCTGCCAAACCAAGGCTCTATGCAGACAAATGGCGCATGTTTCTTTGCAGGAGACCATATGCCTATCTGCGGCACATCAAATCTCAACTGCAAAACCGGCGCATCAGATGAGTTCCTTAATGTAATCGTATTTATACCCTTACCATCCATGATCAGGGCATCCTCATCAAACATCTCATCACGCAGCTTTAAGACTCCATCTGTCAGTCTGTGCGTAACTGTTCTATCTCCAAGAACTCCATTTGCTGTCAAAAGACCACATTCAATCTCGTTCTTACCTGTGTGCATATCCAGAGAATAACCGCCGATGCCTCCCTCACATGCAAATGCAGGATGGGCACCGATAGAAAAATGAATCGTGTCAGTTCCCTCATTCACAACGGTCCACATAACATGTACAGATGAACCTTCAAGTCTGTATCCTATACAAAGACTAAAATCAAACGGATAGCTCTTCTGCCATGTATCATTCTTCTCAAGCACAAACAGCAGTGTATCACCAGTCTGGCCAGCCACTACAAACTCGCTGTCCCTTGCAAATCCGTGCTGAGGTATATTCTCATAAACCACCCCGTTATGTCTGTAACGCTGTCCTTCGAGCTTTCCCACAAATGGAAACAGCACAGGAGAAACTCTTCCCCAATATTCAGCATCACCGCACCACATGTATTCTCTGTCTGTCTCGATACTCTTCAGGCTCACAAGCTCTGCACCGTGAGTATTCACCTTTATAGCGATCTTATCATTTTTTAATTCAACAATACCCATCATGTCCTCCTATACTCCAGCCAGTCTGGCTGATCATAATTTGCAAATAATATTATACACTTTTATAACATTATAACACAGGTACAAAAAAATACGGTCGCTTAATGAACTAATAAGCAACCGTATTTTATATAATTAAGCAATAGTCGCTGTCGGGGTTCCAAGTATCACATGAAGCCCCTTCTCCTTTGCCTTGCTGATGACATGATCGAAGAACGAAAAGTCATACTGCCCCTCCGTCTTCTCCATGATATGCCATGCAAACTCCGCTATACGAATGACATTGCATCCAAGCTCTACGATATTGTCCATATCCTCATCGATCATGGATATGTCCCACTGCTCTGGATAATAATCCACACCTCGTTATCCAAGCGCGATCATTCTGTTGATGCAGCGGGAAGCCCCCTCCATCACCTCATCAGAAAGGACTATCTCTTCGCCACCTGTGCCATTTAATACATTCAATATGTCAACCAGGGTAGTAAGCTTCATATTATGGCACATCAGCTTTGAAGAAATTGGATAGAACATTTTGTCAGGGCACTCATACTGAAGATGCTCCACAATACTGTGCTCTGTACCGATGATAAATTCTTTTTTCTCTGACTTTCTGGCATATGCCATAATTCCTGTGGTTGAACCTACATAATCAGCCTCTGCAACTACATCCGGCCTACACTCAGGATGGACAAGAAGTTCCGCATGTGGATGTAACTCTTTTGCCTTCAAAGCATCATCTAGGGTAACCGCAAGATGTCTGGGACATCCGCCGTTAAAAAATACAAATTCCTTTTCCGACATCTGCTTTTGAACATAGTTTCCAAGATTCGGATCTGGAATAAAAAGAATCTTGTCATTATCAAGCTTGCTGCATATCTGAACTGCTGATGAGGATGTCACACATACATCACAGGCAGTTTTCAATTCAGATGTCGTATTTATATAGGCGACAACCGCATATCCCGGATACTTCTTCTTCATCTCATCCAGCGTTTCAAGGTTCATCTGCTCAGCCATCGGACATCCGGCTTCAGGGTTAGGCAGATACACATTCTTATCAGGGGACAATATCTTACATGTCTCCGCCATAAAACGCACACCACACATTATTATATTTTTGCGGGAATCCTTGCTCGCCTCAACGCTAAGTCCATATGAATCTCCCATATAATCTGCAACTTCAAGAATCTCATGTCCCTGATAAGCATGTGCCAGTATGCAGAAATCTTTCTCTTTCTTCAGTCTGATTATCTCTTCCTGTATCTCTTTTATCGTCATTTTATTCTCTCCAAATCATTTTGTATTATTTCTCCCACTCCTGCCACGGAACAAGGAAGCCTGTCTCATCGAGCTTCTGCTCTATGTTGTCCAGGATTTCTTCACTTGGAGCCTCTATCAGATGGTAATGATATCCGTTCGTAGCATTTCCAAGCAGGGACGACTGGCTGTTTTCCAATTTTTTCATAAATTTTGCCACGTCGTATCTGGAAGCAATATTCATCTTTGCAGTAACACGATTGTACACCGTATGACTTATACTTACATTCTTTACAACACCGCCATAATCAACTATGATCGTGAGTTCTTCCTCAGTCCTGTCATAACCGTGTTTTACTTTAAACTCTCTCTGACATTTTGATTCATTCTTGTATATATAACCCCTGTTAGTTGCAATTATGCCATCATCAGCCGCCCTGATCACTGCAATGTCCTGCACTATTATCTGTCTACTGACATCGAATTCTGACGCAAGCTTATTTGCCGGAACAGGGACATCTGAATTCTTCACAATGTCAAGTATCCTTTTCCTTCTCTCTTTTGCCTTCACTTTATTCCTCCGCATGAAGATTTTTCATCGATATATCCATTATAGGTGAGCTGTGTGTAAGCGCACCGCTTGATATATAATCCACTCCCAATGATATCAGGCTCTCTATGTTCTCTTTTGTAACATTGCCTGAACATTCTGTCTCCGCACGTCCATCGATCAAATCGATCGCAGCCCTCATCTGATCCGTTGTCATATTGTCAAGCATAATGATATCGGCTCCCGCTTCAACAGCCTCTTTTACCTGATCCAGTGTCTCAACTTCAACCTCTATCTTGCGGACAAATGGTGCATACTCCTTTGCCATTCTCACTGCATTGGTTATACTTCCCGCAGCGCCTATATGATTATCCTTAAGTAATACTCCATCCGACAAATTGTATCTGTGATTGCTGCCTCCGCCGACTCTGACTGCATACTTCTCAAATATACGGCAATTAGGCGTGGTCTTTCTGGTATCCAGCAGAGTAGTCTTGCTTCCTTTAAGAAGTTCTGCAACCTCATGGGTATACGTAGCTATACCACTCATACGCTGCAGATAATTAAGCGCAACCCTCTCGCCAGAGAGAAGAACCCTGATATCACCAGTCACAATTCCCATAAGCTGTCCAGCCTTCACCTCATCGCCATCTTTGCAGAAGAACTCAACCTCAGTGCTGTCATCTAAGAGGGTAAATACTCTTGCATATACATCAAGTCCTGCAATGATTCCATCCTGCTTGCATATCAGGTCTACTTTTCCTTTCTGTGCCTTTGGCATCACCGCATTTGTGGATACATCCTCACTTGTGATATCCTCCTGTAAAGCCATCATTATAAGCTTGTCCGCATTCAATTTCATTGTTATCTGATTCATTCTCAGCCTCTTCTTTCCGTTTCTGTCAAAACTATATTCTTATATTCTCTAAATAAACCATCTATATCTTCATATTCAGACAGATCTATGTTGTATTCTCCACAGCCTCTGTGCTCTCTGCTGAACATGATATCATCTGCCGCCCTCTGTGCAAATACAAGCGACTCAAGTAACGAATTGCTTGCCAGTCTGTTTCTGCCATGCACTCCATTACATCCGGCTTCTCCTACCGCGTACAATCCTTCCATGGATGTCCTTCCGGCGAGATCTGCCTTCACTCCGCCCATGTGGTAATGCTGAGCCGGCACAACCGGTATTGGTTCAACAAGCACATCATACCCCTCATCCTTGCACTGCTTGTATATATGTGGAAAATGCTGCAAGATCACATCTCTTCCAAGTGGTCTCAGATCTTCCCACACATGCTCCGTTCCATCTATCTCCATCTGTTTCCATATTGCATGGCTGACTACATCACGAGGCTGCAGTTCATCTGTAAACCTTTCGCCCGCCTTGTTAAGAAGCCATGCGCCTTCGCCTCTCACAGATTCAGATATCAAAAATCTTCTTCCCTTATTCCGGCTAAACAGTGTTGTCGGGTGGATCTGCACATAATTCAGATTCTCTACCTCTACACCATGTTTTAAGGCAATTGCTATGGCATCACCTGTTATATGGGCAAAATTCGTTGAGTTCTTATATATACCTCCGATTCCACCACACGCCAATACAACGTTGTTGGATCTAAGTATGCTTATATTCTTCGCCTCATCAGCTATAACCACTCCACCACAGGCATTGTCATTGCAGATGATGTCGAGCATAGTCGTATACTCATATATCTCGATATTAGATTTCTCCTTTGCGCACTCCAGCAAAGTGGATGTAATCTCTTTGCCGGTAATATCCTCGTGGAACAATATTCTTGGCTGGCTGTGAGCTCCCTCCTTGGTGAATGCAAGCTTTCCGCTCTCATCCCTCTCAAATCTGACTCCGAGCCTTATCAATTCTCTGATAACAAGATTCGATGATCTGATCATCAGATCGACTGTCTTTTTATTGTTCTCATAATGACCGGCTCTCATGGTGTCTTCAAAATAATCTTCGTAATCTTCCTCACCCCGCAGCATACATATGCCGCCCTGGGCCAAAAAAGAGTCGGACTCATCAGCCCGCCTTTTTGTGATAATACAGACCTTTTTTGTCTCTGGAAAATTCAACGCACAGAACAAGCCTGCAGCGCCAGTTCCCACAATAATAACATCATATACAGTGTTCATCATTTCTCCTCTTCAAGTAGGCATCATATTATTCTTTATAACCTGACTTGCATCTAAACATAACATATGTAAACACATATGTAAAGATATATGTAATGTTATGTGTAAACTTTTGATGTAAAGTTTTTGAATTAGAGTTTTCTGTACACCGTCTCTACTTTAAGACTTTCTTTATCTGTTTTTCTGTGGCAATCGGGTAGATATCATCCATATGCTTCACTATCCTCTCCCACGATTCCTCAGGGCTCTCACCATATGCGGACGTCACGTGGTCATATCCCCACAGCTTCTCCGGCATGGAATACACAGCCACATTCCATCCGTATTCCGCGCCCTTCTTGTTCAACCGTTTTCTGAAGTCACATGCGCACAGGTATGTCTGCATCTGGAGCTGTGTCATCGTACCCTCAAAGTCTTTCTCTCCGCCCTTGCCAAATCCGGCAAGCTTCTTTATATCGAATGAAAAAAGTTCTGTATTGTACATACTATCCAGCTTTTCTGCTGCAAATTCCGCATCGCTCTCCTCGTCTATCCGGTCATCCATGAACAGATCCATGATCTTCTTCTGCCTGAATGATGCAAGCTCATCATCCCATCTGGCATCGAAATCATATCCAGCTCTTCTATAATTTGCAAAATACGGGAACCATTTCTTTGAGATAAATCCCGCCTTATTGTGGAAAAATTTGCCGTATGCGATGTCGCCTCTTCTGGCTATGATCTCACGCCACACCCAAGGATCCCTCTGCGGATCCTCACTCCACCAGTATTTCTCCGTGGTTCGCTCTTCCACCGAAAATCCAGGTATCTCATTGCGGAAAAGAGGCAGGAATCCCACTTCCTCTATATATCCGATAAATTCGTCCACCGTGTGCAGGCACTCCGGATCATCCTCTGAAACGCCATACATAATCCATGTTCCGTCTTTTGATTCCATAAACTCTCCTAAATTATTCGCCCCTCAAGGTGATCCATCTCATGGAGCACTATCTGGGCTATATATCCGTTGAACTTCATACGCTTTTTTGCAAATGATGCATCCTGAAACTCTACTTCTATGTCTCTATACCTTGTCACCTTTCTCGTGCCGTCCAGAGACAGACATCCCTCCTCTGTCTCGTAAGCCCCTGACTTTGACAGGAGTACCGGATTCAGCATGACAACATTGGCAAATCCCATACTGACGATGATTATCCTCTTCTTATATCCGATCATGTTGCCCGCCATGCCGACGCACCTCGCCTGATTTGCCGCTAATGTGTCCTGCATATCTGCTATGATCCCCGCATCCATAGTCGTCATCGGAGATGACTTCTGGCTGAGAAACATCTGATCTCTTACTATCTGTTTTACCATGGTCTATTACCTTTCCTTATCTACTCACCATTCTTCACGTACAGGAATAATTTCGACTTGAGCAGCTTCTTCGGCGTTGCCGAGATCTCGCATATCTCCTCGTATATGCGGTTGCAAACGATAAAATACGCAGCCAGGGCAGTCAGCACATTCTTCTGATTTGCGCTCTGGAAATTGTACTTTCCCGTCTTCTCATTCTTCTCGCTTCTGGCATGTTTTACCAGGTTATAGTCATTCCACCAATCCGCGATCCTGCCATCCACAAATGCGCTGAACGGCTTCAACTCGATATCTTCAAATGTGTCTATCGTCCTCACTGCGTCAAGCCTGATAGCCGGGAATTTCCTAAGCACAGGAGTAAGCCTGTCATGTATATTGTACTTCTTCCTGTAATCGTCCTCCTCTACCATCTTGCAATATATCTCAATCAGAGAATCAATATTGCTGCAGATGTTCAGAAACATATTTATGTATCTGCTTGAAAATGTCGGGAAGTTGCTCTTGTGAATGTCCACATACTCCGAACTGATCCTGACATCCTTCTCAATGATCTGGTATTGCTTCCAGAAAATGTTCAGAAATTCCTTCTCAGTTATGACAACTCTGGTCTTCTTCACCAGAACATTTACCCACAAATGTCCCTGACCTATCCTGTCAAGCCTGACATCCTGACTCGTCCATACATCCTCAAGGACCGCGCCTGAAACCGAATACACCATATCACAAACCTTTGTCTCGGTATAATTGGCAAATGTTCTTCCATCATCCCGCGTCTGCTCACCTTTTCCATACTTCCACGAAGCATAAAATACACCATCAATCTTAAGTGCTTTCATAACCTTCGCAAAGATCTTGATCATATCACCCTTGTCAACATGGAGCATCGAGGCACATGCCCACACAGCATCAAATTCATTTTCGTAATTCATGTCCTCAATGCGCTTATGTACAGCCTCTTTTCCCGTCAGCTCCTGAGTTTTCCTGCACATAGCCTCAGACGCATCCAGAGATACGACATCATATCCCTTGTCCAGAAAATATTTGCTGTCACGGCCACTGCCGCAGCCAAGATCAAGAATCCTGCTGCCCGGCTTGAGATGTTCCTCAAATCGCTTGTAAATGTCCGACATGTCAGCATTTCTGGTGATCTCTGAATATCTGTCAGCATATGTATTGTAATATTCTATCGTTGAAATTGATTTTTTCTTATCCATTAAAATCTGACCTCTTTCGGTTCATGTGTGGTGAGGGTTCGAATCCCTCATCACCTTCATATGTATCTACAGATTATTTGCCTTTCGCAGCAGTTTCTCAAAAGACTCCGCAAATCTCTGGTCATCCTCTTCTGTCCTCTTCCTCGGCCCTTTGATATGATTCCTGCTCGATGCCCTTCTCGCTTTTTTGTTCAGATGCCTCTCCATAAGCATCTGATCGATATTCTCATTTGTATACCATTTGCCCGACTGATGAATTGCATACGCACCTTTGCCAAGCGCCATCGCCGCCACGCCATAATCCTGCGTAACCACTATGTCGCCCCTGTGACAAATGCTTATCAGCTTGTAATCCACGGCATCCGCCCCTGCTCCAACCACGATAACCTCACTGTAATCAGATGTGAGGACATGGTTCGTATCGCAGAGAAGCGTTACCGGGATGTTGTATTTTGTTGCTATGTCTTCTGCTATGCCTACTACGGGGCAGGCGTCGGCGTCTATGTATATGTGCATGGGTAAGTCCTCCTACAACTGATATATCCTGCTAGGCCTTGTCTATCGGTCTTGTAAATTTACACTTTGGATATGAACTACATCCCCAGAACGTCCCATATTTGCCATTTCTCTTCACTAGATCACTACCACAAAACGGACACTTTGTCTTGATATTTTCAATATGTTGTTTCTTCTCAGCAGTGCTCTTATTTGTTAGATTTGTCAGCTTGTCCTTCATCGCCACTATCTCTTCATGAGTATACTTAACTGGCATACTGTTAAGCTGAGAACGCAATCTGTTAAGCATGTATGGTCTACGCACTATTATAACATCCGATGTATCTGGCGGTACTTTCTTCAATGTGCATCTCTCAGAAAATACTATGTACGACATAAATTCTGACATTGGCTTTCCCAGATATTCAGCCAACGCTTTTATATGTGTCCTGTTCTGCTTTATTGGATTATAAAACTTATGCTTCTCTCCGTTCGGAAAGCTCTGTGTCCAGTTCAGCTGATTGTAATCGCCAAATATCCATCCGCTATAATTCTTACTCTCAATTACAAATATGCCCTTCTCATGGATCATAAGCATATCTATTTCCGTAGTCTTGCTGCCTGTCGGAACATAAACATTCTTTAGAACAACAAGATCACCAGCCACATTGTCATGTGTAAGTGCATATTCTGTTAAATACTCACCGTACTGACCTACATTTCTGTAATGTAGGAGTGATGTTATTAGGCCTGGCTGTTCACCTTTTAATATTTCTAATAATCCCATTTATTCCCCTATCAAACAAATTACTTAATTTAACAATTTTACTTTGGTTATTTAATAATATCAGTTCCATATAATCTTCCAAAAAATTTATACTATCGTCTATTTTCATTAATACATTTATAAATAATACTGTAATAACAACGAAACATATACCTACATCAATAATACTTTTCGAGGCATCATAAGCAATCTGTGGAACCACTAATTCTAATGGAAGTATTATATTTTTAGTCACTTCTTTTGCCTGTTTTATTATTCTTAGTTTTTTATTTAAGAAACGATAGAAATCATCATTATTTTTTAAATTACTATATTTCTTTTATCATCAACATTTTAGAATATTATATCATTGATCAATATATATTAAATGACTTTTTCCATTTCATACAATCTCTTCTGAAGCTCCGGTTCAAAGAAATTCTACATTCCT
>ENA-OQKQ01000326-OQKQ01000326.1-human-gut-metagenome-genome-assembly--contig:-NODE-326-length-17448-cov-6.751227_pt1 | contig 17448 bp, 16 predicted proteins | sample MGYA00242651_ERZ504803 | MGnify/ENA primary metagenome ERZ504803 (study PRJEB26092, sample SAMD00036380) | human gut metagenome | host: Homo sapiens | study: EMG produced TPA metagenomics assembly of...
GAGAGTTAGAAACGGGACAAGCCCCCGCCCGCAGCTATGGCAGATACAACAATGTTTTTCTTTCCGATACGGAACTGGACGAGCTGAAAGCGGAACTGCCCGACAAATGGGAGTATTATATTGACCGGCTTTCCTGCCCATATCGCTTCCACCGGGAAGCAGTACCACAGCCATGCAGCCACCATTTACAAGTGGGCGCAGGAGGACGCTGCCAAAGGCAAGGCTGCCCCGAAACAGGGCATACCCGATTATTCATGCAAGGAGGGCGAGAGCTTATGAAAAACGAGATTGAAGCTATGATTACGGACATTACACCCACTACCTCCGAAGCGGAGGACTACACAGGCGAGGACGGGCTTTTATACTGCGGCAAGTGCCATACGCCAAAAGAAGCATACTTTCCAAAAGAAACCGCCCAATGGTTAGGGCATGACCGACACCCGGCAGAGTGCGACTGCCACCGGGCAGCCCGTGAAAAACGGGAAGCCGCTGAAAGTCGACAGAAGCACCTTGAAAAAGTGGAGGACTTGAAACGCCGGGGCTTTACCGACCCCGCTATGCGGAACTGGACATTTGAGCATGACAACGGCAGAAACCCGCAGACCGAAACCGCCCGCTTTTATGTGGATAGCTGGGAAACCATGCAGGCTGAAAATATCGGCTACCTGTTTTGGGGAGGCGTGGGGACGGGAAAAAGCTACCTTGCCGCCTGTATCGCCAACGCCCTTATGGAGCAGGAAGTCCCGGTGTGCATGACAAACTTTGCAACGATACTCAATGACCTTGCCGCCAGCTTTGAGGGCAGGAACGAATATATTTCCTGCCTTTGCAGCTACCCCCTGCTGATACTTGATGATTTCGGTATGGAGCGAGGGACGGAATACGGGCTGGAACAGGTTTACAGCGTGATTGACAGCCGTTACCGAAGCGGCAAGCCGCTGATCGCCACGACCAACCTCACGCTGGAGGAATTGCAGCACCCGCAGGACACGCCCCACGCCCGTATCTATGACAGGCTGACTTCCATGTGCGCCCCCGTCCGCTTCACGGGCAGCAACTTCCGAAAGGAAACCGCACAGGAAAAGCTGGAACGCTTAAAGCAACTGATGAAGCAGCGAAAGGAGAGCCTATGACAGAAACCAAACAGACAAGCACCACCAAAACAGACCGCCGCCCGGACTGTGTGACGGAAATCCGCATGGGCAACTCCGTCCTTACCGTTTCCGGCTTCTTCAAGCAGGGCGCAACCGACACCGCAGCCGACAAGATGATGAAAGTGCTGGAAGCGGAAGCTGCTACACAAAAAACGGCGATTTGACCGACCATAAAGAAGCAGATTTGACGCTTTTGCCGCTATACAGACAGCCGCCCCATGTGGTACAATCAAGGTACGGAATAGTGGGGCTGGCTGTCGGAAACGGAGGATTTTATGTTAAGACAGACCAACCAACAACCAATTACCGCCCTTTACCCAAGACTTTCCCATGAGGACGAGCTGCAAGGCGAGAGCAATTCCATTTCCAATCAGAAGCGTATCCTTGAAACCTATGCAAAGCAGAACGGCTTTTCCAATCTGCGCTGGTACACGGACGACGGTTATTCTGGTGCGAACTTTCAAAGACCCGGTTTTCAAGCCATGCTTGCGGACATTGAAGCCGGAAAAGTCGGGACAGTTATCGTAAAGGATATGTCGAGGTTAGGGCGAAACTACCTGCAAGTGGGAATGTACACGGAAATGATTTTCCCACAGAAAGGTGTCCGCTTCATCGCTATCAATGACGGAGTGGACAGCGCACAGGGCGACAATGATTTTGCCCCGCTGCGGAATATCTTTAACGAATGGCTGGTGAGAGATACGAGCAAGAAAATCAAAGCAGTAAAACGCTCAAAAGGCATGAGTGGCAAGCCCATCACAAGCAAGCCTGTGTATGGCTACCTCATGGACGAGGACGAAAATTTCATTATTGACGAGGAAGCTGCACCCGTAGTCAAGCAGATATACAACCTCTGCCTTGCCGGGAACGGTCCGACCAAGATAGCCCGTATGCTCACAGAGCAGCAAATCCCCACGCCGGGGACGCTGGAATACCGCAGGACGGGCAGCACCCGCCGCTACCACCCCGGCTATGAGTGCAAGTGGGCGACCAATACCGTTGTGCATATCCTTGAAAACCGGGAATACACAGGCTGTCTGGTAAACTTCAAGACAGAAAAGCTCTCTTACAAAGTCAAGCACAGTGTAGAAAATCCCCTGGAAAAGCAAGTGATTTTCGAGAACCACCACGAGCCTATCATAGACACCCAGACATGGGAACGGGTGCAGGAACTTCGCAAGCAGCGCAAACGCCCCAACCGCTATGATGAAGTGGGCTTGTTCTCCGGCATACTGTTCTGTGCGGACTGCGGTAGTGTCATGTATCAGCAGCGATACCAGACGGACAAGCGCAAGCAGGACTGTTATATCTGCGGCAACTACAAGAAACGCACCCATGACTGTACGGCGCACTTTATCCGCACCGACCTCTTGACCGCTGGTGTACTCTCCAATCTGCGGAAAGTGACCAGCTATGCGGCAAAGCATGAAGCCCGGTTTATGAAACTCTTGATTGAGCAGAACGAGGACGGGGGCAAGCGCAGGAACGCCGCAGGAAAAAGGAGCTGGAAGCCGCCGAGAAACGCATAGCCGAGTTATCCGCTATCTTCAAGCGGCTGTATGAGGACAGCGTGACCGGGCGCATATCAGACGAGCGTTTCACAGAGCTGTCGGCAGACTATGAAGCAGAGCAACGGGAGCTGAAAGAAAGAGCCGCTGCTATCCAAGCGGAGCTTTCCAAAGCACAGGAAGCCACCGTGAACGCAGAAAAGTTTATGAATGTTGTCCGGCGGCATACCAGCTTTGAAGAACTTACCCCTACTCTGCTGCGGGAGTTTGTAGAGAAAATCGTTGTGCATGAGTGCAGCTATGACGAGAACAAGACCCGCAGACAGGACATTGAGATTTATTATTCTTTTGTTGGCAAGGTGGACTTGCCCGAATAACCGCCCGACCTATCCGACACAATGCGCAAGTGCCGGATAGGAACGGCAAAATTTTTTACACTTCTATTACTTCTTTATCGCACATCAGTAAAATCGCAGGGCATGAAACAGCTTATGGCGGGCGGCGGCGTCGCCTTGATTGGCCTTACCCTTGTCCCGCTGCTCTCCGGCCTGTTTGGATAATGCCACAACCTAATACTACCCGCCGCGCCCTCTCGGAAACGGGAGGGCGCGGGAAAGGAGGGATTAACTTTTGATATGGCAGATGATTGAAGATTGGTTCCGGGGCATTTTGACAGACGGAATACTCTCTAATCTCTCCGGGCTGTTCGACAGCGTAAATACAGAGGTTGGAGAAATCGTAACGCAAGTCGGCACAACCCCCGCCGGGTGGAACGCGGGTATATTCAATATGATACGCAGCCTTTCGGAAAACGTCATTGTGCCGATTGCGGGCGTTATCATTACCTTTGTCATGTGCTACGAACTAATCCAGCTTGTAATTGAGAAAAACAATCTGCACGATCTCGACACTTGGATTTTCTTCAAGTGGATTTTCAAAACCTTTGTTGCGGTGCTGCTGGTAACAAATACTTGGAACATCGTCATGGGCGTATTTGACATTACACAGAGCGTCGTCAACGACAGCGCGGGCGTTATCATATCCGACACAAGCATAGATATTGCAACCGTTATCACCGATATAGAAGCAAAGCTGGACGCTATGAGCGTCGGCGGGCTTTTGGGGCTATGGTTTCAATCACTCTTTGTGGGGCTTACCATGAAAGCGTTGTCTATCTGTATCATGCTGGTGGTGTACGGGCGCATGATTGAAATATACCTTGTAACGAGTATCGCCCCTATCCCCGTTGCGACAATGGTAAATCGTGAATGGGGCGGCATGGGACAGAACTACTTAAAATCCTTGCTTGCCCTCGGTTTTCAGGCTTTTCTAATTCTTGTGTGCGTCGGTATTTATGCGGTTTTGATACAGACAATCGCAGCAACCGATGACATATCCGGCGCGATCTGGTCTTGCATGGGCTATACCGTCCTCTTGTGTTTTACGCTTTTCAAAACGGGAAGCCTTGCAAAATCCGTATTCAGCGCGCATTAAGGGGGTGCAGATGAAGAAATACAAAATCATTTACGCCGATCCCCCTTGGAGATACGCGAGAAGCAAGGTACAGGGCGCAGCGGAAAAGCACTATCCCACTATGAGTATTGAGGAACTTTGCGCTTTACCCGTCAAAGAAATTGCGGATAAGGACTGTATTTTATTCCTATGGGCGACGTTCCCGCAGCTTAAAGAAGCGTTGCAGTTAATCAAGGCTTGGGGATTTACCTATAAATCCGTTGCCTTTGTATGGTTAAAGCAAAATCGGAAATCGCCCACTTGGTTTTATGGCTTGGGCTTTTGGACGCGAGGAAATGCGGAAATCTGCTTGCTTGCTACCAAAGGACACCCGAAGCGACAATCAAACAAGGTACATCAATTTATTATTTCCCCTGTTGAGCAGCACAGCAAAAAGCCGGATATAACGCGGGAAAAGATACTTGCCCTTATGGGCGACCTACCGCGTATTGAACTGTTTGCAAGGCAGCATACCCCTGGTTGGGACGTATGGGGAAATGAAATCAAAAGCGACATACGGTTTGCCGGAAAGGAGGTTTGAAATGGCGTATGTAACCGTCCCAAAGGATTTAACCAAAATCAAGAGCAAGGTAATGTTCAACCTTACCAAAAGACAATTACTCTGTTTCGGCGCGGCGGTGGCTATCGGGCTACCGCTATTCTTTTTGACAAAGGACAGCGCGGGAACGACAACGGCGGCTTTGTGCATGGTGCTTGCCATGCTGCCCATGTTCCTACTCGCTATGTACGAGAAGAACGGGCAACCGCTGGAAGTGATTATACGGCAATTTGTGGAAGTGAAGTTTCTTCGCCCCAAAGAGCGACCTTATCAGACCAACAATTTTTATACCGCCCTTGCGCGGCAGGAGCGATTAGATAAGGAGGTACGGGCGATTGTCAAAGGAAAAGGGAAAGACCCAAAACAAAAAGCGTAAACTTACGCGGCAGGAAAAGAAACAGATCGACGCGCTTATCCGGCAGTCAAAGGGCGACGGGAAGCCCCATACGGCGCAGGACAGCATACCGTTTGAGCGAATGTATAAGGACGGGATTTGCCGCCTTGCAAACGGGCGGTATTCCAAGTGCATTGAGTTTGAAGATATTAACTATCAGCTTGCGCAGCCGGACGACAAGACCGCCATTTTTGAAGCCCTTTGCGATATGTATAACTCTTTTGACGCTTCTATCAGTGTGCAGCTTTCCTTAATCAGCCGCCATGCGAACAAGGAGGATTTCAAGAGCAGTATCACGATTGCCCCACAGAATGACGACTTTGACAGTATCAGAGCCGAATACACCGAAATGCTGCAAACACAGCTTGAACGCGGCAACAACGGGCTTATCAAGACAAAGTTTCTCACCTTTACCATTGAAGCAAAAGATATTAAATCGGCGCGGGCGCGGCTTGCCCGTATCGAAACGGACACCCTCAACCATTTTAAGGTGATCGGCGCGGCGGCGCGGGTATTGGACGGGAAGCAGCGGCTTGAAGTGCTGCATGGGCTTTTCCACCCGGACGGGGAACGCTTCAACTTTGCGTGGGAATGGCTACCCGTAAGCGGCCTTTCCGTCAAAGACTTTATTGCCCCGTCCTCTTTCCGTTTTGGCGACGGGCGAATGTTTCAAATGGGCGGGAAGTTTGGCGCGGTTTCCTTTTTGCAGATTGCCGCGCCGGAACTTTCAGACCGTATGCTTGCCGACTTCATGGAAGCGGAAAACGGGATTGTCGTCAATCTGCACATTCAGAGTATCGACCACAACGAAGCAATCAAGACTATTAAGCGGAAAATCACCGATTTAGACCGCATGAAGATTGAGGAACAGAAAAAGGCAATCCGCAGCGGCTACGACATGGATATAATCCCGTCCGACCTTGCCACCTACGGCGGCGAAGCGAAAAACCTTTTGCGGGATTTGCAGAGCCGGAACGAGCGAATGTTTTTGCTTACGCTGTTAGTTTTGAATGTGGCAGACACAAAGCAGAAATTGGACAACGACGTATTTCAGGCCGCAAGTATCGCACAGAAATACAACTGTATGCTCACCCGCCTTGACTACCGGCAGGAACAGGGGCTTATGTCCTCTATCCCATTGGGCGAAAACCTAATCCAAATCCAGCGGGGCTTGACGACTTCCAGCACCGCTATTTTCGTCCCCTTTACGGTACAAGAACTGTTCCAAAGCGGCGAAGCGTTGTATTATGGCTTAAACGCATTATCGAATAACATGATTTTGTGCGACAGAAAACGGCTGAAAAACCCAAACGGCCTTATCCTCGGCACACCGGGCAGCGGCAAGAGTTTTTCGGCAAAGCGCGAGATCACCAACGCTTTTCTCATTACCGCAGACGATATTATCATTTGCGACCCGGAAGCGGAATATTACCCCCTTGTGGAACGGCTGAAAGGGCAGGTTATCAAGGTTTCGCAGAACAGCACGCAGTACATTAACCCGATGGATATAAACCTCAATTACAGCGAGGGCGACACGCCCATAGCCTTAAAGAGCGATTTTATCCTTTCCTTTTGCGAACTCATTATGGGCGGCAAAAACGGGCTGGAAGCGGTTGAAAAGACCTTGATTGACCGCGCCGTTATCAGCGTGTACCGCAGCTACCTTGCAGACCCGAAGCCGGAGAATATGCCGATTTTGGGCGACCTCTACAATGAAATCAAGAAGCAGCCGGAAAAGGAAGCGCAGCGTATCGCGTCGGCATTGGAACTCTATGTAAATGGCAGTTTGAACGTGTTTAACCACCAAACAAACGTTGACATTCACAACCGCCTTGTCTGCTTTGATATTAAAGAACTCGGCACCCAGCTACGAAAACTCGGTATGCTCATTGTCCAAGATCAAGTTTGGAACAGAGTTACCATAAACCGCAGCGAAGGCAAGGCGACGCGGTACTATATCGACGAGTTTCATTTGCTGCTCAAAGAGGAACAGACCGCAGCGTACAGCGTTGAGATTTGGAAGCGTTTTAGAAAATGGGGCGGTATTCCGACAGGTATCACCCAAAACGTGAAAGATTTGTTATCGTCCCGCGAGGTGGAGAACATTTTTGAAAACAGCGATTTTGTGTATATGCTCAACCAAGCCCAGGGCGACAGGGAAATCCTTGCAAAGCAGCTTAACATTTCGCAGCAGCAAATGACCTATGTAACCCATTCCGACGCGGGCGAGGGGCTTATCTTCTATGGCAACGTGATTTTGCCCTTTATTGACCGTTTCCCGCAAGATACGGAACTCTATCGTGTAATGACGACCAAACCCGGCGAGGTGTCGGCATGAGGATAGAAATGGACAAAATCTATTGCGGCGACAGCTTGCAGGTGCTTCAAACCTTGCCGGAAAATGCAGTTGATTGTTGCGTAACGTCCCCACCCTACTATGCCTTGCGGGACTACGGCGCAGACGGGCAGATCGGACGGGAAGCAACGCCGGAGGAATATGTTTCCCGTATTACGGCGGTATTCCATGAGGTAAAGCGGGTGCTTACGCCGGAGGGTACTTGTTGGCTGAATATCGCGGACACTTATTGCGGCACAGGCAGCAAAGCCGACCACCAAGACCCCAAATACCCCAAAGGCAGGAACGGGCAGCAAGTGGCGTTTAACCACCGCGCCCCCGGCTGCAAGCCCAAAGATTTAATTGGTATTCCGTGGCTTGTAGCCCTCGCCTTGCGGGGCGACGGTTGGTATTTGCGCAGTTCTATCATTTGGCACAAAACAAACCCCATGCCCGGAAAGCACGCGGGACAGGCCGACCCGCTGCTATGAATATGTGTTTCTGCTTACCAAGTCAAAGAAGTATTATTACGATTGGCAAGCAGTAGCCGAGCCGATAGCCCCCACAACGGCGGGGCGGCTGAAAAGCGGAGTTAGCAAAGGAAACAAGTATAACGTTACTGTTCCGGGGCAAAACCAGCCGCAGAAAATCAACGCCCCCGCGAAAAGGGCGCATACGCCGACGAGTTGATTTGTCCCGTCCGCAGCCGTCGCAACGTTTGGCAGATCAACAATGTCGCGTATCATGGCGGGCATTTCGCAGCATACCCGCCCAAACTTGCGGAAACGTGCATTTTGGCGGGCTGTCCCGTGGGTGGGATTGTCCTTGACCCCTTTTTTCGGCAGCGGCACGACGGGCATGGTAGCAAAGCGGCTTAACCGCCGCTATATCGGCATTGAGTTAAACCCCAACTATTGCGAACTTGCAAAACAGCGGATTGGAGGTGATGAAGATTGAGCAAGGAACTGAAAGCCCCCGACAAGGTAACGCAGAAAATGACCCGCGACGGTGCGGTTGCGGAAAACCTCACGACGGGCGAAACGTCCAGTATCAGCGAAAGGCCGCAGGAAGAAAACTATTCAGCCCCCGCAGGGGTGGCAGCGGAAAAGGTTGTGCAGCATATCGGCGCAGAGATTGAGCGACACGCAGCAAAAGGCGCGGAGAAAAAAGCCCTTGACGCGACGCAGCCTAAAACCCATTCTTCCCGCTTGCAGTTTTCCGAAGCGGAACGGGCAACGCCGGAACTTCAAAAAGCGATCAAGAAATCGGATAAGGCGGCAGACTGTTTAGACGCAGCGCGGGCGGCTATCCCCAAGCAGACCAAAATCAAGAAAGAGCGCGTTTTTGACGAAGCGAAAGGCAAGGCAAAGACGCGCCTTTCCTTTGAAAAGACGGATAAGCCCCCAAACGGCAAGTTGCGGCATAACCCCTTATCCCGTCCGGCACAGGAGTTAAACAGTACCGTACATGGGAAAATCTACGAGGTAGAGAAAGAAAACGTCGGTGTGGAAAGCGGGCACCGGGTAGAACTTGCCGGAGAGAAAGCGGGCGGCATGGCGGCGCGGGCAGTTAAGGGCGGCATACGCCGCCATAAGCTGAAACCCTACCGGGCAGCGGCGGCAGCGGAAAAACAAGCGGTAAAGGCAAACGCAGATTTTCTCTATCAAAAGGCGTTGCACGATAACCCCGCGCTTGCGCACTCCAACCCCATTTCCCGTTTTTGGCAGAAGCAGCGCATTAAAAAGCAGTATGCAAAAACGCTGAAAGCGGGCGGCAAAGTGAAAAAGACCGCCGAAGCCACCGCAAAGGCGGCGAAGAAAACCGCGCAGGAAACCAAACGGGCGACGTTCTTTGTTGTCCGGCACTGGAAAGGCTGCTTGATTGTGGGCGGGATTGCCTTTATCGTGCTGCTGCTTTTCGGCGGGCTGTCCTCTTGTTCCCTTTTTGGCGGCAACAGCGGCAGCGGTTTGATTGCGTCGTCCTATCTCTCCGAGGACGCGGATATAACGGGCGCGGAAAGCGCGTATGCCGCTATGGAAGCCGAGTTACAAGATATGCTGGACAATATCGAAAGCGAATACCCCGGCTACGACGAATACCGGGTAAACGCGGACGAGATCGAGCATGACCCCTATGTGCTAATCTCTATCCTCTCCGCGCTGCATGAGGGCGTGTTTACTCTCGATGAAGCGCAAAGCACCCTTGAAATGCTCTTTGAGAAACAGTATATCTTGACGGTTACGGAGGAAGTCGAGGTACGCTACCGCACCGAAACGCGGACGGACAGCGAGGGCAACGAATACGAAGTTGAAGTACCCTATAACTATTACATTCTTCATGTGGATTTGGAAAACTTCAACCTTTCCCATGTTCCCGTTTATATCATGGGGGAAGAACAGTTGTCCCTATATGCAATCTATATGTCGTCCCTTGGCAACCGTCCCGATCTGTTCCCGCAATCCGGCTATGTTTCAAAATACTATGAAAACCCGCCCGCCGATTACGAAGTACCCACCGCGCTGCTTAATTCCGATGAAAAGTTTGCGCGGCTCATGGAGGAAGCGGATAAATACGTCGGTTTTCCCTATGTGTGGGGCGGCAGCACCCCGGAAACCTCTTTTGATTGCAGCGGCTTTGTGAGTTATGTGTTGACGAACAGCGGCCTATACAATACGGGCAGACTTGGGGCGCAAGGGCTTTACAACATCTCAACCCCTGTTTCTAACCCGCAGCCGGGGGATTTGGTGTTCTTTACGGGTACATACGACACCCCCGGCGTTTCCCATGTGGGGATTTATGTGGGCGAGGACGGGGACGGAAGCCCCGTCATGCTGCATTGTGGCGACCCTATCCAGTATTCAAAGCTGGACACCAGCTATTGGCAATCCCACTTTTACGCCTACGGGCGGTTACATTACAACTAAAAGGAGTTGAAAAATGAATATTGTATCTTTTGGCGGCGGCACGAATAGTGCCGCCTTACTTATTGGCCTATACAAGCACAAAATCCCGGTTGACCTTATCACCTTTGCCGATACGGGCGCGGAACACCCGCATACCTATCAATTTATCGAGATAATCAATCAATGGCTTGCGGAACACGGTATGCCGCAGATTACCGTTGTGCAGTATGTTGACCGCTACGGCAACCGCCTATCTCTTGAAACCGAGTGCTTGCGCTCTCATACGCTCCCGTCGATTGCCTACGGGCATAAGCGTTGTTCGCAGAAACACAAAATCGCACCGCAGGAAAAGTTTTGCAACCACTATGCGCCTTGCCGCGAAGTATGGCAGCGCGGCGAGAAAGTCAACCGCTATATCGGCTATGACGCGGGAGAAGTGAAACGGTATGAACATTCCCGCAAGTACAACGAAGCCGACAAAAAATATCATAACCGCTACCCCCTCATTGAAGAATGGGGCTGGAACAGGGACGATTGTATCCGGGAAATCAAAGCGGCAGGATTGCCGCAGCCGGGTAAATCGTCCTGTTTCTTTTGTCCGAGCATGAAGAAACAAGAGATTTTATATCTCAAAGAACACTATCCCGATCTATTTAACCGGGCGGCGACTTTGGAAGAAAACGCTATGCCCTATCTTAAAACCGTTAAGGGATTGGGGCGCAGCTATTCATGGAAAGAACAGTTTGGAAAGGAGTAAATGACTATGGCGAACACGAAACTTGACCGTATCGAAAGGGATATTGAGAAAACGAGGGCAAAAATCCTTGAACAGCAAAAGAAGCTGAAAGACCTTGAAGCGCAGAAAGTCGAGGAAGAAAACGCGCAGATCGTGCAAATGGTAAAGGCGGTACACCTTGACGGGACGCAGCTTGCCGCGTTCCTCTCCGCTTACGCCAGCGGCGAAATCACCTTGCCGCAGCCGGAAGCCACTTACCCCGCCGAACAGGAGGACAGCGACAATGAAGAATAAAAAGATAATCCGAAAGTTTACCGTATTGCTTGCCGCGCTGGTTATCATGTGCGGCCTTTCTGTTACCGCATACGCGGGCGGCGGGTCTGAAAGCGACTTGCCGCCTACCCCTGTAACCGAGGAAACGCCCCCGCCGGAAACCGAGCCGGAAGAAACGACGGGCGGCTATGAGCCGCAGCCCCTTACCCCGGACGGTAATATGTCCCTTGTGGACGATATTACGGGGGAAGCGTCCGGCGACAAGCAGTTTATCACCGTCGTAACCAAAAGCGGCAACTATTTTTACATCATCATTGACCGCGCCGAGGACGGGGAAAACACCGTCCATTTCCTTAACCAAGTGGACGAAGCGGATTTAACCGCCCTTATGGAGGACGGGCAGACCGAAGCCCCCGTTTGTAGCTGCACCGAAAAATGTATTGTCGGAAGCGTCAACACCGCTTGCCCCGTTTGCAGCGTCAATATGAGCGAGTGCGCGGGCGTGGAAGCCGAGCCGGAGCCGGAAGAAACCGAGCAGCCGCCGGAAGAAGAAAAAGGCGGCGGCATGGGTATTCTGCTTGTCGTGCTGCTTGTTGCCGCAGCGGGCGGCGGCGCGTTCTACTACTTTAAGATTTTGAAGCCCAAAAAGGACGCGGCGAAAGGCAGCAGCAGCCTTGACGACCTTGATTTTGACGAGGACGACGAGGAAACGGAAGTAGTCGAAACCGAACAGACCGAGCAGGAGGACGATAATCTATGAAACTTGTAATTGCAGAAAAACCGAGCGTCGGGGCGGCGATTGCCGCCGTTATGGGCGCGAATGAAAAGCGCAGCGGATATTTTGAGGGCGGCGGCTACCTTGTGTCGTGGTGTATCGGGCATTTGATTAGCCTTGCAGACGCGGCGACCTACAATGAACAATTCCGTAAATGGAAGTACGACGATCTTCCCATTGTCCCGCAGGAGTGGCAGTTTATTGTTGCCAGCGGCAAGGAGCAGCAGTTTTCCATTCTCAAAGACCTTATGCACCGCAGCGACGTTACCGAGATTATCAATGCTTGCGACAGCGGGCGCGAGGGGGAACTCATTTTCCGCTTTGTCTATGAACAGGCGAATTGCAAAAAGCCCTTTTCCCGCCTTTGGATTAGCAGCATGGAAGCAAGTGCAATCCGCGAGGGCTTTTCAAATCTCAAAGACGGGCGCGGCTATGACAACCTCTATCAATCCGCGCTTTGCAGAGCAAAGGCCGATTGGCTCATTGGCATTAACGCGACCCGCCTTTTCTCTATCCTCTACCATAAAACATTGAATGTCGGCAGAGTGCAAACGCCCACCCTTGCTATGCTGGTAAACCGCGACTATGCAATCAGCAGCTTTAAGAAAGAGAAATATCATGTCGTCCGGCTGGACGTTGGCGGCGTTGCCGCCCTTTCCGAAAGGCAGGACGACGAAGCGGCGGCGCGGCAGATGAAAGCGGCTTGCGAGAAATCGCAGGCCGTTTGTACTTCCCTTAAAAAAGAGAAAAAGACCGCAGCCCCGCCGAAACTGTTTGACCTCACCGCCTTGCAGCGGGAAGCAAACCGTTTGTATGGGTTTACGGCGAAACAGACCCTTGACTATGCGCAAGCCCTTTATGAAAAACGGCTTTTGACCTATCCCCGCACCGACAGCAAATATATCACTTCCGATATGGAGGGCAGCACAAAGGAACTTATCACCGGCCTTTGCGCTGCTCTCCCCTTTATGCAGGGCGTGAAGCTGCAAGCCGACCTTGCGAGGATTTGCGACAACAGCAAAGTAACCGACCATCACGCCATTTTGCCGACAGCGGAGTTTGTGAAAACGGGCTTTTCTTCCCTTGCCGAAAGTGAGAAAAAGCTAATGACCCTTGTGTGCGCAAAACTGCTTTGCGCCGTTGCCGCGCCCTATGAGTATGAAGCGGTTACGGCGGTTTTCACTTGCGGCGGCTATACCTTTACCGCAAAGGGCAGGACGACGCTTTGCGAGGGTTGGCGCGAGATTGAAAGACTATCCCGCGCCGCGTCCGGGGAACAGGACGAGGACGCAGAGCCGGAAGCGGTTTTACCCCCGCTTGCCGAGGGGCAGACCTTTGACAATCCGGCAGCGGAGATCTCCGAACGTTACACGCAGCCCCCAAAGGCATTTACCGAAGATACGTTACTTTCGGCTATGGAGAGTGCGGGAAAGGAGGACACGCCGGAGGACGCGGAGCGCAAAGGGTTAGGCACCACCGCGACGCGGGCGGGTATCATTGAAAAACTCATTAGCGCGGGCTTTGCCGAGCGCAAGGGCAAAAAGCTAATCCCCACAAAGGACGGGTATAACCTTGTCGCTATTCTGCCCGACAGCCTTACGTCCCCGCAGCTTACGGCAGAATGGGAAACGCGCCTTACCGGGATTGCAAAGGGCAGCGACAGCCCCGCCGACTTCATGCGCGGGATTGAGGAAATGACAGCGGGGCTTGTCAAGACCTATTCCGCGATTTCCGAGGATAAAGCGAAGCTGTTTACCCCGCAGCGGGAAGCAATCGGCACTTGCCCCCGTTGCGGCGCGGCGGTTTACGAGGGCAAGAAAAACTTTTACTGCTCCGACAGGGCTTGCAGCTTTGTGATGTGGAAGAATGACCGCTTTTTTGAGCAGCGCAAAAAGGCTTTCACAAAGGCGATTGCCGCCGCCCTTTTGAAAGACGGAAAGGTAAAAATCAAAGGTATGTACTCCACCAAAACAGGAAAGACCTTTGACGGGGTTGTGCTGCTTGCCGACACAGGCGGCAAGTATGTAAACTTCCGCGTCGAGCAGAACCGAAAATGATTAGGCTTGATGAAAAGCAGTATCGAGCCGTTAAGAAAATGACCCGCGCCGCGTGCGCCAACAACGATTGCGGGAACTGTCTGCTATTGGACGACGGGGAAACTTGCGTTTGTGTGCAGAGTATCAGCTATTCGCTGTTATGCCGTTATTTCCGCGAAGCGGTTTTACCCGCAGACAGGCAGCTATGCGAACAGATCACCCGCAGCGGGGAAACCGATTTGAAGCGTTGCGCGGTATGCGGCAGCACGTTTGCGGCGGGCAGCAACCGGGCGAAATACTGCCCCGATTGCGCGGCAAAGATACGCCGCAGACAGAAAGCCCAAAGCGAGAGAAACAGGCGTTTACGGATAAAAACAACTACATAGCAAGCACAGCAAACGAGTACCCGTTTGCGAGAAATGCCCGCGCTTCCCATAGAGAGCGCGGGCATTTTGCTTGTTGGGATAGTCCCAAACCCTTATATGACCGAGAAAGGACGTGATGAAAGAATATGCCGTATTCCTCATACGACCATGACAAATTAGAAGCCGCCGAAACCATGCGGATAGAACGCCGGATATATTTTGAAGCAAAGGACAGGGAGATTGCCCCTTATGCTTCCTTGCCGATTGCGCAGCTACTTTCCATGCGCAGCGAAAGCGCGGCGGCAGAACAGGCGATTTTTGACGACCTTAAAGAACGCGCCGCCGCATGGGAAGAACAGGCGGGAAGAACGCTTTTGCTGGATAAAACACTTGAATATGTGAGAACGCCGCACGTCCAGCACACCGCTAACGAGTGGCAGACCACCGAGCATAACCGCCATATTCGCAGCAACCGGGTATATCAGATGAATTACTACATTTACGAGAATACCCGCTACGACAAAGAAGCGCAGAAATCTATCCCGTATTCATGGACGCTTACATGGAGCGTGCGCACCAACAGCCCAAGCAGAACCCAAGCGAAGATTGCCGGACAAGATAGAAAGGTTTTCACCGACAAGGCAGCTATGGAAAAGTATCTGAATGGGCGTATCAAAGCGTATGACCGCTTGTTTACGGAAATCTCCCCGCCTATCCCGCAGGAGTACGCCGACTATTTCAAAGTAAACGGTATGCTCATGCCGGACTACACCATAGAGGGCGAAGAACCCCCGCAGCAGCAACAGGCGGCAGCTATCCCCGAAAATACCGGGCAGGAAAAGGAGCGTGAACACATGAGCGAACAGTTTTCTATTATGATAGGCAACCGCAGCCGCTTTGAAGCGGGCGACCCAAGCGGCTATTGGCTGGATATGCCCGCCACAAAGGAGCAGTTACAGGGCGCTATGCAGAGCGTCGGCATTACCGCCGATAACCCGCAGGATTTTTCCATTCGCGGCTATTCCGACGACCCGGAGAAACATATTGCCTTGCCTTATGAAATGGTATGCGCCGCCGACGTGGACGAACTCAATTTTCTTGCGGCGCGGCTCGAACAGCTTGACCCCGCCGAGGTTGGCAAGCTGAACGCAGCTTTGCAGCAGAAAAACGGGCTTGCAAATATTGGACAGGTAATTGACTTCACCTACAACGTGGATTTTTACGTCCATATCCCCGAAGTACATAACTACCACGATTTGGGCGACTATTACTTAAATCAATCCGGCATGGTACAAATGCCCGAAGAATGGAAAGGCGGCATTGACCTTTCTACTTTTGGCAGGAACGCTGCCGCGCAGGAAAAAGGCGCGTTTACCGAGTACGGCTATATCGTGGAAAGCGGCGACGAGTGGGAACGGCAGTTTGAGGGGCGCGAAGTGCCGGAAGAATACCGCATTATGAGTTACCCGCAGCCGGAGCGCGGCGAACAGGACAAAGCCTATATGGACGCAGCCGAAACGCAGCAAGCAGACGCACAGGCCGCAGAGCCGCAGCAGCCCCGCCCCGTCGTCCCCATTATCCTTACTTCCGAAAAGCCCGCCGAAAAGGTAAAGGAGATCACCGCGCGTTTGGAACAGGGCGTACAGGCGATTTTTGACAGCGACCGCTACAAAGAGTTTCTAACCGCTATGTCAAAGTTCCATGATTATAGTTTGAATAACACTATCCTAATTGCTATGCAGGGCGGCAATTTGGTAATGGGCTTCCGTCAATGGGAAAAGGAGTTTGACCGCCATGTAAAGAAAGGCGAGAAAGGCATTAAAATCTTTGCCCCCGCGCCCTACAAGGTGAAAAAGCTGGTTGATAAAATCGACCCCGAAACGAGAAAGCCCATGCTTGACCGCGAGGGAAAAGTGGTAAAGGAAGAAAAGGAAATCACCGTCCCCGCCTTTAAGGTTATAACCGTCTTTGATATTTCGCAGACCGAGGGCAAGGAGTTTCCCGACCTTTCCGTTAAACCGCTGCTTGCCGATGTGGAACAGTACGAGGACTTTTTCGCTGCCCTTGAAAAAGCGTCCCCCGTTCCGATTGCTTTTGAGCAGATCACAAACGGCGCAAATGGGTATTTCAGTTTGACCGACAAGCGTATTGCAATCAAAGAGGGCGTGAGTGAATTACAGGCGGTAAAGACCGCCATTCACGAAATCGCCCATGCGAAGCTGCACGACGTAGACTTAAACGCCCCGCCGGAGCAGCAAAACCGCGTTGACCGCCATACCTGCGAGGTAGAAGCGGAAAGCGTCGCTTATACGGTTTGCCAGCATTTCGGCCTTGATACTTCCGATTACTCTTTCGGCTATGTGGCTGGTTGGAGCAGCGGCAAGGAAATGACCGAGTTAAAAGCGTCCCTTGAAACAATACAGACCACCGCAAAGGAACTCATTACCGAGATTGAGGGGCATTTTACCGAGTTGCAGCAGCAGCGGCAAGCCGAGCAGGAGCAGGGCGATACCTTTTCCATTTATCAGTTAAAGCGCGGGGACGAAACAAGGGACTTGCGCTTTGAGCCTTATGACCGTCTGCAAGCGGCTGGACTTACCATTGACCGGGTAAATTATGAACTCGTCTATACTGCACCGCTTACAAAGGATATGACGCTGGGCGACATTTGGGAAAGGTTTAATATCGACCACCCCGCCGACTTTAAGGGGCATAGCCTTTCCGTTTCCGACATTGTTGTGCTTCATCAGAACGACGAGGACACCGCCCACTATGTAGACAGTATCGGTTTTCAGCAAGTGCCGGAGTTTTTGCAGGAGCAGCAGACCCCCGTATTTGACAAGCTGCCGCCCGAACAGCAGCAAGCCTTGTCCGACACCGTACAAGACACTTTGCAAA